>Ga0210384_10002481_pt1 | contig 22489 bp, 14 predicted proteins | sample IncBWH2MmetaG_FD_160574 | JGI IMG/M metagenome (GOLD analysis project Ga0210384, IMG submission 160574) | Forest soil microbial communities from Barre Woods Harvard Forest LTER site, Petersham, Massachusetts, United States - Inc-BW-H-2-M | ecosystem: Environmental > Terrestrial > Soil >...
CGCTGGACCGTACGAAGTCTTTCATCAAGCGGGTCATCGGTTTGCCCGGCGAGACTGTCGAAATCCGCCGCGGCGTCGTCTACGTCAACGAGAAAGTAGTTCCCGAGCCTTACGTTCCGCCGCAGTACGAAGACCTCAGCGATTTCGGCCCGGTGCGCGTTCCCAAGGACAACTACTTCGTGATGGGCGATCACCGCATCAGCTCCAACGATTCGCGCGTTTTTGGCCCGGTCGCGAATCGCTTCATTTACGGGCGCGCCGTGTTTGCCTATTGGCCGGTGGACCATTTCGGCTCGCTCTCCGGAACGGAAACGGACACCAAGTGACTTGGCAAATTTTAATGATCTCTACGGGAGGACACACTGACCGAAGTTCCGCACCGACCCGCCATCCTCGCGCTGGAAGACGGACGCGTTTTTAACGGCCGCGCGGCCGGCGCCATCACGCGCCGCGGCGGCGAAGTCGTTTTCAATACCAGCCTCACCGGTTACCAGGAAGTTTTCACTGACCCCAGCTATGCCGGGCAAATTGTCTGCCTGACGTATCCGCACATCGGGAACGTCGGCGCCAATCTTGACGACGAAGAATCTGCGCGGCCGTGTATCGAATCGCTCATCGTGCGCGAGTTTTCGCAGATCTCCTCGAACTGGCGCTCGGCGGAGACCACGCAGCTCTATTTGAACCGCCACAAGATTCCTGTCATCTGGGACATTGATACGCGCGCGCTCGTCCGCCACCTGCGCAATGTCGGCGCGCTCCGGGGCGTCGTTGCAACCGATGGCACTCCTGCTGAGCAGTTGATCTTCGAAGCGAAACAACTTCCTGGAATGGCCGGACAGGAATTGGCGAGCCGCGTGACCTGCGGAAAATCCTACGGCTGGGACAAAGGTTCGGTGGAGGTCGCCATTTCGCCCTGGTCGGAACAGATGGGCGAATCTGACGCTCACTCCGAATCGCGCAAACATCGCGTCGTGGCCTACGACTACGGCATCAAGCAGAACATTCTTCGTTTGCTTGTCGACCACCAGTGCGAAGTCTACGTTGTCCCCGCGCAGACCTCCGCCGAAGATGTTCTAGAGATGAAGCCCGACGGGGTCTTCCTTTCGAACGGCCCCGGAGATCCCGAGCCCATCGGCTATGCGGTAGAAAACATTCGAAAGCTCATCGGCCAGGTTCCCGTCTTCGGCATTTGCCTCGGCCACCAGTTGTGCGGCCTTGCCCTCGGCGGAAAAACATTCAAGCTCAAGTTCGGCCATCACGGTTCGAATCACCCTGTGAAAAACCTGCTCACCGAACAGGTCGAAATCACCGCGCAGAATCACGGTTTCTGCGTCGACCCGGAATCGCTGCCTTCCAGCAAAGTCGAAATCACTCACATCAATTTGAACGACCACACCAACGAAGGCATGCGCCACAAATCGCTGCCGCTCTTCAGCGTGCAGTATCATCCGGAGGCCTCGCCGGGCCCGCACGATTCGCATTATTTGTTCACGCAGTTCACGGATTTGATGAAGGAATTCGCCCAGCCAGGTAGTTCGCGGCGCTAAAGAGTTTTACGGGAGACTATGCCGAAGCGCAAAGACATCAAGAAAATCCTGATCATCGGCTCCGGCCCGATCGTCATTGGCCAGGCTTGCGAGTTCGATTATTCCGGTGCGCAGGCGTGCAAAGCGCTTCGGGCGGAGGGCTACAAGGTCATCCTGGTGAATTCGAATCCCGCCACGATCATGACCGATCCCGAGCTGGCGACGCGCACTTACATCGAGCCACTCACAAAGGAATACCTCGAAGAAATCATCGCCAAAGAAAAGCCGGATGCGCTGCTGCCGACCGTCGGCGGCCAGACCGCGCTGAATCTCGCCGTCGAACTTTCCGAGAGCGGCATCCTCGAAAAATACAAAGTGGAAATGATCGGCGCGTCTCTCCGCGCCATCAAAGTGGCTGAAGACCGCCTGTGGTTCAAGGACGCCTGCCGCAAAATCGGTTTGGAAGTTCCGGCCTCCGCGCTGGTGAACAACGCGCAGGACGCGCTGCGCCTCTGCGATCAACTCGGCTTCCCCCTGGTGATTCGGCCTTCGTTCACGCTCGGCGGCACTGGCGGCTCCATCGCCTACAACAAGGAAGAGTTCGGCGAGGCCATCGCCCATGCCCTCGACATGAGCCCCGTGCACGAAGCGCTCGTCGAAGAATCCGTCCTGGGTTGGAAAGAGTACGAGCTCGAAGTCATGCGCGATTTTCGCGACAACTTCGTGGTTATCTGCACAATCGAAAACTTCGATCCCATGGGCGTGCACACTGGCGATTCCATTACCGTGGCCCCCGCACAGACGCTGACCGACAAGGAATATCAGCGCATGCGCGATGCGGCGGCGGCGATTGTCCGCGAAGTGGGAGTCGAAACCGGCGGTTCCAACGTGCAGTTTGCCGTGAATCCCGAAAATGGCCGCATGGTTGTGATCGAAATGAACCCGCGCGTCTCTCGGAGCTCCGCGCTGGCCAGCAAAGCCACCGGCTTTCCAATCGCAAAAATTGCCGCGCGCCTCGCCGTGGGCATGACCCTCGACGAAATTCCCAACGACATCACCAAAAAAACGCCGGCGTGTTTCGAACCGACTATCGACTACGTGGTCGTAAAAATTCCGAAATGGCAATTCGAGAAATTCCCCGGCGCCGATAGCACCCTCGGAACGCAAATGAAGTCCGTCGGCGAAGTTATGGCCATCGGGCGGACCTTCAAAGAGGCGTTGCAAAAGGGAGTCCGCTCGCTGGAGCCGAGCACGCCGTGGCGCGCGCCAACGGAAACTCCCGATTCGCTGCTCCGCGAAAAATTAGCCACGCCGCGCCCTGATCGCATTCACTGGCTGCTGACTGCAATGGAGCGGGGACTCCCCGCGCAGGAAATTTGCGACCTCACCAAAATCGATCCGTGGTTCATCCACCAGATTGAAGAGCTGACCGCCGTGAACCGCCGCGCCGCCGCCGTGACCGTGGAGACGGCTTCGAAGGAATTGCTGCGCGAGGTAAAGCGCAACGGCACCAGCGACGAACAATTGGCGCAAATCTGGAGAACCACTCCCGCCTCGGTCCGCTTGCAGCGCGCGCGCTACGGCGTCGCTCCGGTCTTCAAGCGCGTGGATACCTGCGCCGCTGAATTCGAGTCTTTCACACCGTACCTCTATTCGACTTACGAGGATGAAGACGAATCTGATCCGCAATCCCGCTTCAAAATCATGATTCTCGGCAGCGGCCCCAACCGTATCGGCCAGGGCATCGAATTCGATTACTGCTGCTGCCATGCGGCCTTCGCATTACGCGAAGATGGATTCGAAACCATCATGGTGAACTGCAATCCGGAAACCGTCTCCACCGATTACGACACTTCTGACCGACTCTACTTTGAGCCGCTCACACTCGAAGACGTCCTGGCGATTGTCGAACGCGAAAAGCCGCAGGGCGTCATCGTCCAATTCGGCGGACAGACTCCGCTGAACCTTGCCCTCGAACTGAAACGCAACGGCGTGCCCATCGTCGGCACCGCTCCGGAATCGATTGACCTGGCCGAAGATCGCCGCCGCTTCGGCCGCTTGCTCGAAGAATTGAAAATCCCCCAGCCGCGCAACGGCACGGCGCTGGTGCCGGAAGAAGCCGCGCGCGTCGCTGGAGAAATCGGGTTGCCGGTTCTCGTGCGGCCCAGCTACGTTCTCGGCGGCCGCGCCATGGTCATCGCCTACGATGTGAACACCGTGCAGGAATACGTCGCGCAAGCTGCACTCATGGGCCCCGCGCGCCCCGTGTTGATCGATCAGTTTCTCGAAGAGGCCACGGAAGTCGATGTGGACGCCCTCGCCGACGGAACCGATGTGATCATCGGCGGCATTATGGAACACATCGAGGAAGCTGGCGTGCACTCCGGCGATTCTTCCTGTGTTCTTCCTCCGGTGAGTTTATCGCCCGCGATTCTCGACACCATTCGCGAATACACCAAGCGCCTTGCGCTGGCCCTCAAAGTCGTGGGCCTGATGAACGTGCAGTACGCCATACAACGCGATACTGTTTTTGTGCTGGAAGTGAATCCACGCGCTTCGCGCACGGTGCCCTTCGTGAGCAAGGCCACGGGCGTCCCGTTGGCGAAAGTGGCCGCGCGTCTGATGGGTGGTAAGAAGCTGGCTGCTATGAAACTCCCGGTCGTGCTTCACAACGGCGTCGCCGAGGTCGCCGTGCACGAATTCTATTCGGTGAAGTCGCCAGTGTTTCCCTTCAACAAATTCCGTGGCGTCGACACCATTCTCGGCCCAGAAATGCGCTCTACCGGCGAAGTCATGGGAATCTCCACGTCCTACGGACTTGCGTTTGCCAAGGCTCAGCTCGCCGCGGGCCAGCGCCTGCCCCGAAAAGGCACGGTCTTCCTCAGCGTAAACGATCGTGACAAGAGACATCTGGCATCTCTTGGGAAGGAACTATCAACTCTGGGTTTCCGTCTGCTAGCCACCCGCGGAACCGCTGCCGCGCTGGAAGCAGCCGGTATTGAAGCCGAAGCCGTATTCAAAGTGAACGAAGGCCGGCCAAACATCGTAGACCTGGTGAAAACCGGCAAGATTGATTTGGTCATCAACACGCCGCTAGGCCGCGAATCCTTTTACGACGAAAAATCCATCCGCCGCGCCGCCATTCGCTACAACATTCCCTGCATCACTACGCTGGCCGCCGCGCATGCCGCCGCGCGTGGGATTCACGCCTTGCACGAGCAGGGCATTGAAGTGGCCGCGCTGCAGGATTTGCACCGGGGTCGCGCTGCTGCTTCCACCGTGCCGGGAGCAGGAGACTAGCATATGGATTTCTCCGGCGTGTTTCCCGCACTGACGACGCCGTTCGCGGATGACGGTTCCGTCTCGCTCGCGGATCTCAAGCACAATATTCAGCGTTACAACGCCACCGACCTTGCAGGCTACGTCGTCAACGGTTCTACGGGCGAATCGGTGCTGCTCAAGCCCGCGGAGGTGGACGGGATTCTGGTCACCGTCAAAGAGGCCGCCGCCAAAGGGAAAAAACTAATTGCCGGAACCGGGGCCGAATCCACCGCTGAAACCATCGAGCGTACCAAGCGCGCCGCAGAAATCGGATACGACGCGGCGCTTGTCAAAACGCCTTACTATTACAAGCCTTCTTACAAACCCGAAGTGTATGTCGCGCATTACCGCCGCGTCGCCGATGAATCTCCTATTCCCGTTCTACTCTATTCCGTCCCGCAATTCACCGGCGTCGCCTTGGAATCGTCCGAAGTCATTTTGTTGGCCCAGCATTCGAACATCGTCGGCATCAAGGAAAGTTCCGGAAACGTCCAACGCGTCGCGGAGATCATCGCCGGCACGCCGCCCGGGTTTCAGGTTTTGGTCGGGGCCGCCCCCACGGTTTACCCGTCGCAGGTTCTCGGCGCGCGCGGGGCGATTCTCGCGCTGGCTTCCGCCCTTCCCGAGAAATGCGTAGCGTTGTTCGAATTGGTTCGCAAGGGCCACCACGAAAAAGCCCGCGAACTCCAGTCCGTTCTCGCCCTGGCTTCGAAGCGGATACTCTCGGAAATGGGTATCGCCGGCCTAAAACACGTCATGGACCAGCGCGGCTACCGCGGCGGCCTTCCACGCCTGCCCTTGCTCCCGCTGCACCAGGAACAAAAGAAACGCCTTAACGAATTCCTCGCAACGCTGGAGCCGGCCGCGGTGCGGGCGTGATCTCGTCCTCTCGGTCTATTGGGTTTTAAGGTTTCTGCGCAGAGGGTGGATTTGAGCTCGGTGATGCCGTTCCCGCCAAGTATTTCCTAATCGGAATAGTCAGCGTGCCAATAGCGCCCGAACCTGTATCTTGCGCGATGACTCGGAGATTCACCAGCTCCGGCGAAAGAGCCAAACGCCCGCTAAACTTGGTTCCTATTTTCAGCAGTCGCTCATAGGTCTCGGGCTTGAAATTCATTCCAAAAGTTTCTTTTTCGCTGGTGATCACTTTGTCTCCCGCCCCGAGTTGGTCAAATAGCACGTATAGGGTGTCGTTCCATTTGCCGTCCTTGGACACCAGCGAGAGTTCATGTGTGTCGAAGCCGACTTGGACATCAACTGTGTGAGCAGCAAGATCGACGGACTTTAAGGCAACTTCCAAATTCAGGTTTGTCCATTCCACGGGACTGGCGATGGCGGCATCGAGCGCGGCCTTGTTCTCCTCAGCTCCCGCTGGGGTATCGGGAAGGGCGAAATACCCCTTGCGGTGCCGTAGCGTCAGTCCTTTTCCGTTTACATGAACTTTCAGTTCATGAAACTTACCGTCCCACTTCCCGTGTGTCGGATAAAACCCGAGCGTGTACGTGTATTGACCATCCGCAATCGCTTGCTGCACGGCTCCTTCGATGTCGTTCGTGTTGTAAAAAGCCTTCCCTCCGGTGCGGTCGGCGAGCACGATCATGGTGTCAAAGGTATTCTGGTCCGGTCCAAGATCCTTGCTTGGTGCTCTTGGATCGAAACGGCTGCTATTCATTGCGCTGTAATGCGCGGCGGTCATCAACCCACCAGCGTCAACCGGGTAAATGGCCATGTTGGCCTGGTTCAACGCGCGGGTGGCGTGCTCGATCTCAGCCGTGAAGATGCGCTGTTCGCGGCCAGGCGGACTCAAAGTTTGACCATCAAATCCGATACTGATTGGAAAACTTGCGGAAACCCACACCAGGTTTTTTCTTCCGGGAATGCGCGCGACGTGGTTGGCGATGGCTTCAATCGCGCTCGTCGTCGTTTCCGCCCGATTGATGTTGGCAAAGTCGCTGATCTTGCCGTCGGCGGCATTCAAGAAGTCTTGCAGCCTGGACGCCGTCACGCTGGCTTCGGGTGAATTCACCGCGAAAGTGCTCAGGTCTGCTGCGTTGGGATTGGGATTCGCTGCGTCTTGCTGAGGTGAAGAATATCCGCCAAATTTCTGGATGGCTTGAAGCAGAGAGGTGGCGTCCTGGGTGAATTCGTTCAGCACAATGATCTTCGACGTCAGGACATAAATGGCCACGTGATCCTGCGGCTGAATCTGGCGCAGGAATTTCAGTACCTGCTGCCTCGCGTAAAACTGGTCCTGAATCGCCGTGTTAAGCGCATCAAACAGGATGACGGTAACGCTGCCTGGGTTTGCCGAGGCTGGGCCTCCACGATTCGAAAAGACATTCGGCGCAAGCTGCGGAGTCGAAGCATTCTCGCGAGGCCCTGCGGAAGTGGCAGAAAAAGTGGCGATCTGCTGTTCTTTACCCTGATCTAGGACCGAGAAATCTTCCTTCTTCAGGCCTTCAACACGCTCGCCACGCTTGTCGTGAACTATGACGTTTACTTGAACGAGGCGCGTCGTAGCTCGCAGTACTATCGGGGCCGGCGCGGCAGGGGGTTCCTGTGCGCTTGATTCTGCAATACCCAATGCTGACAACAGCAGGACCAATAAGCCCGCGCTAGGTCGCGTATGCATGAAGGTCTGAACCAAGTACTGGAAGCACAAGTTACCACAGGGCAGCCAGGGTCACAATATTTATGCGGAAATTTGATGAGACGTTTCCGCGCGAGTATCATCTAAGGGCTCATGGATTGTCGCGCCCTCGCGTTTCGCCAACTCCCTCACCAGCCAAAGCTTTTTCTCGATTACCTCGATCATTTTGAACGCGTGAAGTCGTTTTACGTTCATCCTCCCACGATGCAAGCGCTGGCGCGTGCCTCGCGCAAGCTGAACTATCCCGTTGAGCGAAGGGCGGAAGTCGCGCGGCTATTGCGGGAACAAAACGCCGCACTTGGCGCCGGAGCGGAAACGCAGTCCAATTTGGAGCGGCTTGAAAAAGGCGCTGTCGCCATCGTTACGGGACAGCAAGTAGGTTTGTTCAGCGGCCCGGCGTACGCCGTCTACAAAGCCTTGACTGCGGTGCAGATTGCCGAGGAATTGAGGCGCAGCGGCATTCCGGCGGTGCCGGTATTTTGGATGGCCACGGAGGATCATGACCTCGACGAAGTGCGGCACGCGACCTGGTTCGATCAGGGGAAACTCATACGCTTTGAATTGCCGGTTGGCGCCGCGGAAGCAGGGCGGCCGGTGGGAGGCATTCCGCTCGGCGAGCAAATCGAGCCGCTTGTCCGCGAAGCTGCGGAGCTACTTTCGAACCAAGGAAGCGACTTGCTGGCGCAATTCCTGACGGAGAGTTACCGTGCGCAAGAAACGTACGGCAGCGCCTTCGGAAAACTGTTCGCGCGATTGTTCGCGCAGCACGGCTTGATCCTGATGGATCCCCTCGACCCGGGATTGCATCGGGTGGCCGCGCCGTTGTATCAGCATGCGCTGGCGGAGCGCGACGCGCTGAATGAAAAGTTATTGCAGCGTGGAAAGGAACTGGATCGCGCGGGCTACGATGTGCAAGTGAAGGTGACTTCGCGCAGCACACTGCTGTTTTACATCGGCGGCGGCACCCGGCAGGTGGTCACGGCGAGTGCTGAGAAGTTTCAGGCCGGCGAGAAATCCTGGGCGCGCGATGAGCTCGTCCACCTGACGCACACCGAGCCGGAGAAATTCAGTCCCAATGCACTGCTGCGTTCGGTGGTTCAGGATTATTTGCTGCCCACTGCCGCGTACATCGGCGGCCCCGCGGAGATTTCGTATTTCGCGCAATCCGAAGTTGTGTATCGGCATCTGCTCGGGCGCATGCCGGTGATGCTGCCGCGCGCGGGATTTACGCTGGTGGATACCAAAGCCGCGAAACTGCTGCGCAAGTACGGCCTGACTGTCGAGGACGTCTGGACGGGATCGCAGAACCTGCGGCACAAGATGGAGTGCTCTTCTGTGCCCAAAGCGCTGGCGAAGAGTTTTGAGCGCGATCAGAAACAAATCCAGAAACTGCTTGCGCGACTCGGCAAGCAAATCGCTAAGCTCGATCCTACGCTGAAGGACACGGTTGAGAGAGCGCAAAAAAGAATTGAGTTCCACCTTGAGAAATTGCGACGCAAGGCCGGCAAAGCGCAAGACCGCAAAAGCGGGCTGATCGCTTCACACGAAATGTACTTGGAGTCGCTGTTGCATCCGCACAAAGGGTTGCAGTCTCGGGAATTGTGTTTATTGCCGTTCCTGGCGCGATGGGGCGCGGGCGGCTTAACCGAGCTGCAAAAACTTTCAACGGGCAAGAAAATCGGCCATCACTTCATCCTGCAACTTCCGTAAAAACCCATTTGTCCTCGCGTGGGGTTGTACACAGAACGCTAAAAAGATTTGTGGCCGCGAGATATTAGCGCCGAAACGCAGCGTCGCTCGGGTTTGCTGTGAACTTCACTTCGCTCGGAATTATTCTTATAGAAAGAATCTGAATCACGGTTGCTTCGGCGTTTGAAGAAACTTGGCATTTCACTCGTACCTGCCGGCCGGCGTGCTCCTTCAAAATGTCCGGATTCGCGATGGTCCACAAATTGTTTTTGGCGGTCGTGAGCGTCCGGCCATCCTCGCCGACTTTTCCGGAAATGGTCTTCGGTTTGGTCGAAGCCGGCTTGCTGCTCAGGCTGGCTTGCGTGACGGCGTCAGGCTTAGCGGAATCCTGGCCGAGCGCACCAGCCGGAATCAAGAATGCAATTCCCAGAAGGACAAAGGTTAACTTTTTCATCGCTCACCTCGGGTGCCGCAGGCGCGGCTGTTGCCTCATCGTAACTGCATGGCACCCTTGGTCAAGCGCGAAATTCAGATAGAAAAGATTCAAAATCCAGATGCAAACTCGTTTGCTATTTCTTTTGCGCCATTTGCAGTTCGCGCAGGACGGAGTCCGCTGCGTAGACCGAGCGCAAAGCTTCCACGATTCCGGCGGCGTGCACCACCACAGTTCGCGCCTGAGTATCCGTGTAAAGAAAGTCGTTGGGAATTCCCTGAATGTTGGAATCGAAGACGATCCCCACGAGTTCTCCTTTGCGATTGACGACGGGACTGCCGGAGTTGCCGCCGGTGATATCCGCGGTACAGACGAAGTTAAACGGCGTGTCGAGATTTAGGGCGGACTTCTTGTCCAGCCAGCGCTGCGGCAGTTTATAAGGCGGGATGCCTACTGAGTTTTCATACAGGCCGTGGAACGAAGTGTACCAACGGCGAGGCCTTCCGCCATCGACATAGCCGCGGACTGCGCCGAAACTGAGCCGCAGATTAAAAGTAGCCTCCGGATAAACGTCGGTGCCATGTACACCAAAGCGGGCTTGCGCCAGCAGAGTTCCGTTGGCGAGCTCTACAGCTTCGACTTCATCTTCATAGCGCTTGCGCAGTGAGCGTGATTCGGGGTCGACGATCCGGGCCAGGGCGATCATGGAATCGGCGGAAGCATCGATGCCTTTTTGCCCGGCCTCGAACAATCGTTTGCGCTCCGCCGCCGATGCAAGCTTCGTTCCCCGGATGTAAAAATCCGCAGCGTCCTCGGAGCTTTTGCCATTCAGGACCTGTTTGACCAGGGAATTGTCAGGGCCGAATGCGCCTAACCATTCACGGAAAGCCTGGGCGAGCATGAGCTTGTCCAGGGCGTCGTGAATCGGCGCTTCGGAGAAAAGGTCCTGCTTAAGCGAATCGAGATTGGAATCGCGGAACTCTTCAAGGCGGTCGCCATTGGGCTTGGCCAGTTCGACGGCGGAGCGCACCAGTGTGCGCGCATGGCGGAACAAGTCGGACTGCCCGAGCGAAAATGAATATAGTCCCTGTTGCTGGGCAAAGCCGGCGTAAGCCTTCTCCGCGACCGCGATGCGATCCCAAGCGCCACTGAATTCTTGGCGCATCTTGGGATCCGCATTTACACGATCGCGAAGATCCTTTTCCACTGCGGCGCGCCGGGCCATGAACTCGGGATCCAGCAAGCCCGTTTGACGTCCTTGAAAGTCCTTCACGCTGTTCTCGTAGCTAAAAATGGTGGCTTTGGCGACGCGTTCCTCTTCCGGCCCGCGCGCGGAATATTCGCGCAATAATTTCAAGCGCACATTGAGAAACTGCAGGACCCCCGGTTGCATAACGTCGCGGGCAAACTCCAACTGCGCCAAAGTGTCCTGACGGTTCGTGGAACCGGGATTGCCGGAAACGAAAACGACGTCGCCTTCGGCAATTCCCGCGGGGTTCCAGGTGAGATAGTTCGCGGTTTTCACCGGCTGATTGTTTTCGTACACACGGAAAAAGCAGATGTCGAGGTCGTATCGCGGATAGTTAAAATTGTCGGGATCGCCGCCGTAGAAGGCAATGTCCGATTCGGGCGCAAAGACAAGCCGCACGTCCGTATATTTTTTGTATTTGTACAGGCCAAATATTTGCCCGGCATAGAAGGTAATCACGTCGCAGCGCAGTTTACTGCGCTCGGCGCATTCCTTTTCGAGGCGCGCTGTCGATTTCTTCTGCGCGGCATTGCGCTTTGCGGCTTCTTCTCCGGGAGGAATTCCGGCGTTGACGGCTGCGGTGACGTCTTCCATGGCTATCAAAACGTTCAACTCCAGATTCGGGCACTTGGCTTCCTGCGCGCGAGCGGCGGCGTAGAATCCGGTGGTCATGTAATCGCGGGCCGCGGTGCCGAGATCGTGAATGCAATCGGAGCCGACGTGGTGATTGGTCATCACCAAGCCTTCCGGACTGACAAAGGAACCAGAGCCGCCGTTGTTGAAGCGCACGGAGCTCAGGCGGATGTGATCGAGCCATGCATCGGTGGGAGTGAAACCGTAGCGCTGCTGCACCAACTGTTTCGGGAAGTGCTCGTAGGTCCACATTCCTTCGTCCGCGCGCAGAACGAACGGCAAGGCCAGAAGTGCCGCCAAAATAACTCGCGAATTCGTGTACAGCTTCATCCTGTCTCCTCGAGGGCCACGGCACGCAAGGGCCGCGATTGCCCAGCGTATGCTATGTGCGGTGGGGCCGGCAGTCAACGTCCGTTCAGAAAAGAGATCCAGCTACTGCGGGGAATCACCGAGCTGCTTCAGTTTTTGCTCGGCGTTTTCCTTGATGTCTTTGCGGCGACCCTCGGAGTCGGTGGTGTCGGAGGGAAGAAGCTGGAGGGCTTTTTTTGCATTCAGGCGCGCCAGGTCTTTCTGGCCGTCGGCGAGATAGGCGTCGGACAAGCTGTCGTACACGTTGGGAGAATTGGGATAGGCGATGACATTCAATTTCAAGAGTTCGACTCCGCCTTTGTTGTCGCCGGCTTGCAGGTGTTCGTAACCGAGGCGGTTCATGAGGGCTTCGGAAAACAGGACGGTTTTGGGATCGCGCTTGCGCGCGTCGGTGTATTGCTTGACGGCTTTTTCGATACCGCCAGGATGATCGATCAGTTCGAGGAAGTTCGCTTCGGCCGAGGAATGAGCAACGGGCTTTGCTGCAGACGGTGGAGGCAATTTCATCGTCAGTGTCGCAACCCACGCGACGATCATGCCGGGGAGCTCTTTGTGCGCGTCGAACATTTCGACGCCGTGGCCGCCGGTGGGATAGTGGACGAATTTGCTGAGCGGATTGGTAGAGAAGGAAAAAAGCCATTGCATGATTTCGGTTACACCGAAGTCGGGATCATCGTCGGCGGCAGCCATGAAAACGGGTATGTTGGGCGAACTGCGCAAGAACTGGCGGCCGCTGGGATCGGTTCCTTCGGAGAGCAGGAGCAGCGCTTTTACTTCCGGATGATTGGCAGCGACGTGGACGGATTGATTGACGCCGCAACTTGCGCCACCGACGACGATGTTGTTGCGCGCAACTCCCGACTGGGAGACGAGGAACTGGTAGGCGGTCTCGACGTCGGTGGGGAATTTTTGGTTGAAGACTATGTTTGATTCTTCAGGGCTTAGTTTATCGATGGGGGTGCCGCTGCTGTCGCCGTAGCCGCGAAGATCGACGGTCATCACGCTGAGTCCGGCAGTGGCGAGGCGAGTGGCGAGGTCGTCCCAGACTTTGCGCTGGCGATTGCACTGGTGGAGCAGGAGGACGCCCGGACCGGGTTTACCGGAGGAGAAGAAGGTGCCTTTGAGGCTAGTACCGTCCGGCGCTTTGAGGTCGACAACGCGCGGAGATACGGAGTCTCCAGCTCTTGCGCTATCGCCGAGCAAGAAGGGAGCAACTAGTAGCAGGGTGAGAAGCCGAGAGGGGACGAGGGAGCAGGACATGAGACCTCCTTGCGGAAGATTGTTGGACTGGGCGAAAACGGAATTGTAAGCGAACGGAGGTCCGGGAGCCAGGGTGGAAACGTCCGAAGGACGAAGGTCGATTAGCGGCTTCGAGGCTTGCCCAACGAACAGAGAAAAGCAGAGGAGCCCACCCTTTCAGAAAGCAAACCCGAAAGGGTAGGCCACGCCGAAGTGTCTACAGCTGTGCCACCCGCCAGCAGGAGGAATTCCTTACTATCTACGATGGCGGGTTTGATCCTGGTCGCGATCCGGCTTCAATCCGTTGCCGCGGTGCTTTTGCTTTTTTGGTCCATGAACAATGGGCGTACCCGAAAGAAAGAAGAATGGCGCGTCAACACCGCCTGCATCATTACACACGCCACCGATGACGCCGTATGAAAAAGCCATGGCGGTATTCGTACCATCATTGCTGACACCCGTGAAGCCAGCGGCGGGATTATCTTCTCCAATGGCGGCAGTTACGGCCCACTGGGTCGAGGTGATCTGAAGGGCATTGGGGTCGGTGTTGGCAGGCGGCGTCGTATATAAATTGACGGAAGCGCCGTTAAGAATGAGGGTAGTTGGAACACCCAGCGGGTCAAGACCTTCCGCAAAGATGTATTCGGAGGTGCCTGACTGGCTGGATTTACTTGAGTTAATGGTCAGGGGGTTTACAACGGTGCCTGTTGTGGCAAAGCAAGGGTTCATATTGAACGTCGGGTTGGTAGCGAGGGCTACCGTGCCAGCAATCTGGCCGGGAGCTGGCGGCGTGCTGAAGCTGATGGTCGAATTGACTGTCGCGTCGAATGGCGAGCCATTCACGGCAGACATTCCATCCAGTGAGCCCATAGCTGAACCGGATGAAATTGTGGGCAGGAACGTTGCAGTGAAATTACCGGAGCCGTCGTTGCAAGCAGAAACGTCTCCTATGGAAGAATATGTTCCAGTAAGTGCGCCAGTGGTGCTAGGAGACCCGCCGGGAATAGGAGTAACGGGGTTGTATATGCCCGTGTAGATAAATGAGAAGTTTGGCCCCAATCCAAGGTTGTTAACCGTGATGGTGAGAACATAGTTGTTGCCACCCGAGGTCGTCCAGGTGGGAACGACATTGTACGTTTCAGCGTCAATCACGCAGATGGAATTGGTGAATGTTCCGTAGGTGTAGCCCGTACCGCCCGTGTTGAGAAACGTGGAAAAGCTGCCGGGGTACTGAGCAAGTTGCGCAGCGTTGTCTCCGCTCGTGTGAACGATTTCCCAGCGTCCAACAGGAGTCTGAGCACGAATATTAGCGGGAAACAGAGAAACTACGATCAGTAATACTATTCCGAGTTTGAACTTCATGTTAGTTGTCCCTTCGAGGGTGGAGAAACCAATTATACTGACAAATAAAGCTAGCACTTTTATATATATATCTTGTGTCTGAAGGACTATTAAACAGAAGGAACGGCATCTTCGACGCGGGATGGAGGCGCAGCGTCGAGGCGCCCTTCAGGGCTCAGGGCAAGCGGTGTCTGATTCCATTGGGACTGGGGGAAATTAGAAACTAGAAGGCACTAACTAGAAAAAGGGAGCGAGAGGGGCGCGGTGTGGCGGGTGAGGCCAAGAACCGAGGAGTACTCCTGGTATCAGCTACGGCAGGGCGAGCGTTTCGCACATTTGTTCGCTGGCCGGAGCGCATCGCCTCGGTCTTGCAGTCTTGAAGATCGGGGTGACGAAACGAGCATCGGAGGGGGCGCGTCAAACTGATGTAGACTCGAATGAATTCTATGCCGAGTAAACGAGCCGGAATTTGGTTGGCGATTGGATTGTGGTGCTGGGGTGCAATTGCCGGCCAGGCCGGCGGGCAAACGCCCGCAGGGAAACCGGATGTGCCGGCGATTAAAGTGACGACGCACCTGGTGGTGCTCAGCGTGGTGGTGACCGACAAGTCCGGCAAGCCAATAACAAAACTGAACAGAGAGAACTTCACGGTTCTGGAGAACGGCGCAAAGCAAGTGATCGACGCGTTCGAAACGCCGGCGTCGCTAGCGACGGCGACGGAAATGACGGACGGAGTTACGACTTCGGGGACAGGACCGGGGAGATCGGTTGCGGCGAATGTCGAACAGCCGCGGACGATTCTGGTGCTGGACGAGCTGAATACCATTTCGGAAGACACGATGTTTGCGGCCAAGCAGATGCAACGCTATTTGCAGGCGCAGCCTCCGGTACTGAAGCAGCCTACGGCGATATACCTGCTAACCAAGAGGAGGCTGGAGTCGTTCGCCGAGTCGACGCGCGACCGCGACAGGCTGCTGGCGCGGCTAAAGACAAATTTCATCGAGCTTCCGCCGCACAACCTGGAATCGGGAGGGGCACAGGGGGGAGCGGACCGGTTGGTGACGTCGCTGATGGCTTTGGGGGAAATTGCGTTAGCGAATGCGGAGCAAAAAGGGCGAAAAAATGTGATCTGGATTGGGAACGGGATTCCCATCTTGTCTGGAGCGTACATCAGCCGTGAGGACCGCACAAAATTCGATAATTGGGTGCACTACACGGCGAACTGGCTGGAAGAGACGGAGACGACGGTGTACACGGTGGATCCGCGAGGAGTGGAAGTATCACCGGCGACGATTGCGACCGGCGGGTACCTGACGGAAGGAGGAATTCCATCGGCGATCGTGGGACCGGATTTGACTTCATCGGAATTGGTGTTCGAGGCGATTGCTCCAGAAAGCGGAGGAGCAATTTTACGGCACCGCAATGATATTGATGGAGCGATTACGGCAGCGGTGAACGATGGCGGCAGCTACTATACGCTGAGCTACTACCCATCGGACCGGAACTGGGATGGGAAATTCCGGCGAATCCAGGTGAAGGTGGATGGCGTTGAAATGGCCAGCGGGCTAGTGGTACGCACGCAGAGCGGGTATTACGCATACCCGGAAGGGTTCCAGAGCGAGAGCAAGCAGATTGACTTCGCGCTGTCGCGCGCCGTAACCAGCCCAGTGCCATTCAAGAGCGTTGCATTTACAGCAAGCGGCGAGCGGATTGCGGCGGCCGCGCAGAAAAACGGGAAGGCCCAATTGCCGGCGGCCCGGCTGATTCTGGCTATTGATCGCGAGGGACTTTCGTGGGCGCCGGAGGCAAACGGCGAGCAACGGGCGGAGGTCACGCTGGTAACTTCGCAGCTTTCTTCGTCGGGCAAGGTGCTGGCTTACAAAGTGCGCGAGTTGGAAGTGGTGCTGACCAAAACGCAGGGGCCGAATGAGCCGGTGAAACTCTCGGTGCGCACGGACGTGCCGGCGAAAACGGATCGGATCCGGCTGGTGCTGCGCGACGGGACGTCGGGCCGGCTCGGCACGGTTGATCTGCGGGCGAGTTCGTTGTCAGCGGGAAACACCGCGCCTCGACAGAGGGCCAATTGACATTCATCTGAGAGCGAGCGTGGTTGCGGCGAGCGGTGTGCTAGAGTTTTTGAGCGATGAACAGGCTCGGGATTTACGTGCAGGTGCCGTTTTGCCAGACGAAGTGTACGTATTGCAATTTTCATACGGGAGTGGTGTCTTCGGCGCGGTTTGGGCCTTATGCCGAGGCGGTCTGCCGAGAAATCCGTGAACATCGGAGGTATTACAAAGCTGCTGGAGTGCAGTTGCCTGGTTCGTTGGACGACGCCGTTGTGGACACGGTTTACATGGGTGGGGGGACGCCGAGTTTGCTGGATCCGGGACATCTGCAGAACATTTTGGATGTGATTTGGGAGACGTTTGATGCGGGTGCCGAGTGTGAGGTCGGTGGCGGTCAGAAAAGCGGTGGCGAGCCACCGCACTCCAAAGAGGTGACGCTGGAGGCGGACCCGGAGACGGTGGAGGCTGGGAAGGCTGCGGCTTGGGCGCGGGCGGGAATTAACCGGGTTAGTTTTGGGTTGCAATCGTTTGTGGATGAGGAATTGGTAGCGGCGGGGAGGATGCACCGGCGGGCGGATATTTACCGGGCGGTGCCGATTTTGCGCCAGGCGGGGATTTCGAATATCAGTTTTGATTTGATTGCGGGGCTGCCGCACCAGACGAAGGAGAGTTGGGGGCGGTCGCTGGAAGAGTTGGTGGCGCTTGGGCCGGAGCATGTTTCGATTTATTTGTTGGAGGTGGATGAGGGAAGCCGGCTCGGGAAGGAGTTGCTGGCGGGGGGCGGACGGTACAGTGCGGGGGCGGTGCCTAGTGAAGATGAGATGGCGGAGTTTTATGAGTTGGGGCAGGCCGAATTGCGGGCGGCGGGGTATCACCATTACGAGATTTCGAATTGGGCGAAACCGGGATTTGAGTCGCGGCACAATTTGAAGTATTGGCGGCGGGAGGCGTATCTGGGATTTGGGGCGGGGGCGCATTCGTTTTCGGGGACGGAACGGTGGGCGAACGCGCATGACGCGGCGGAGTATGTGAAGGCGATGGAGAGCGGGCGAATGCCGATGGAGCAGCATGAAAAAGTGACGAGGGAGAGTGCGCTGGAGGAGGAGCTGTTTTTGGGGTTGCGGCAACTGGATGGAATCGATCTGGGGCGGATCGAACTAGAGTATGGTGTGAATTTGGCGGGGCGGTTTGATCCGCTTGCATCGGCAGGGTTCGTGGAGCGAGCGGGGAACGTGGTGAAGCTTTCGTCGGATCGATTGAGTGTCTCGAATGAGGTGTTTGTGGAGTTGATGCGGTAACAAATCGAGGACAGAAACAAAGACTTTACACAGAGAACGCGGAGAGCACAGGGGTCACAGAGAAGAAGGGAAAAGAGAGAAACATGAGTTATACGGTGGCGAAGGGGAATCAGCGGGTGGATCCGGATCAGGTGGGAGAGGCGGGAAAGATTCCGGTGGGGGTGGTGGACCTGCGGAGCGATACGGTGACGCGGCCGACCTCGGAGATGCGGCGAGCGATGGCGGAGGCGGAGGTCGGGGACGATGTTTATGGGGAAGACCCGACGGTCAATCGGCTGGAACGGCGTGCGGCGGAAATTTTTGGGAAAGAGGCAGCGCTGTTCGTACCTACGGGCTGCATGGGGAACCTGATTGCAATCAAAATGTGGACGCATCATGGGGACGAGGTGATTTGCGAAGAGCGCAGCCATGTGAATTTGTATGAGCTAGCGTCGATGTCGGCGATTGCAGGATGCATGCCGCGTGTGGCACGGGCCGAAGACGGGTTGCTGACGTGGAAGGAAGTAGAGGCGGTGATCCGGCCGAAGATTTATTACGATTCGCAGACGGCGCTGGTGTGCTTGGAAAATACGGGGAATATGTGGGGCGGGACGGTGTATCCGACCGCGCAGCTGGAAGAGATTTGTGACCGTGCGCATGCGGCGGGGCTGAAAGTACACCTGGATGGCGCGCGCATTTTTAATGCGGCGACGGCGTTGGGAGAAAATGTGGCGGGTATGACGCGCAAAGTGGATTCGGTGATGTTTTGTTTGTCGAAGGGATTGGGCGCGCCGGTGGGATCGATGATTGCGGGGTCGAAAGCGTTTATCGAGAAAGGGCGCGTGTATCGCAAGATGTTCGGCGGCGGCATGCGGCAGGCGGGAGTGATTGCGGCGGCGGGACTCATTGCGCTGGAAAAGTCACCGGGACGGCTGCATGCGGATCACGAAAATGCCAAGCGGCTGGCCGAGGGTATTGCGGAGATTCCGGGATTGAAGATCGATCCGAAGAAGGTGCGATCGAATATTGTGATCTTCGACTGTTCGAAGACGGGGAAAACAGCAGTGGAGCTGTGTGATGCGCTGTATCCGCAGGGTGTTTGGGCGCAGGACACGGCCGTGCATTTGGTGCGCATGGTTACGCATTGCGATGTGGACCGTGCAAGCTGCGAACGGGCACTGGCAGTGTTGGCCGAAGTAGTGAGCAAAACCAGGAAGGTCAGCGCATAAAAGGAGAAGGCGATGAAGCGTGGCGTTTTCGTTGTGTGTGCGGTGACGGTTTTGCTCTTTACCTCAGTGAGCAGGGCTCAGCAGCCCGCCTCCAAAGATGGTGGCAAGAAGGCAGCGCCGACGGCGGAAGAGGCGAGGAAGTTCATCGAAGACGCGGAGAAAGATTTGTTCGAGCTAAGCCTGAAGGCTTCGCGGGCGTCGTGGGTGCAGGAGAATTTCATTACAGAGGACACGGAGCAGATCGCGGCCGACGCCGGTGAGGTGGTGAACACCGCCAGCACGAAGTACGCGAAGCAAGCGCACCGCTTTGACGGAGTAAAGCTTTCGCCGGAGTTGGCGCGAAAAAGACTGCTGTTGGAATTGGCGACGGGATTTCCGGCACCGGATGATCCAAAAGCGCAGAAAGAATTGGCGCAGATCCTGGCGTCGCTGGATGGCGACTACGGAAAAGGGAAGTGGTGCCCGGAAGGCGATAAAGGCAAGTGCCTGGACGTTACGGCGGTCGAGAAATTGATGGCCGAGAGCCGCGACGCTGAGGAGCTGAAACGCGCGTGGGTGGGATGGCACGCAATTGGCGCGCCCATGCGGCAGCGGTATGCGCGGATGGTGGAACTCGGAAACGCGGGTGCGCGCGAGATGGGATATGCGGACGTGGGAGCGCTGTGGCGTTCGAATTACGACATGCCGCCGGATGATTTTGCGAAAGAAGAGGACCGGCTTTGGGAGCAGCTGAAGCCGCTATATCTCTCGCTGCACGCCTACGTGCGTGGGCAATTGCGAAAAAAGTATGGGAATGACCTGGTGGCGGCGCATGGGCCGATTCCGGCGCATTTGCTGGGAAACATCTGGAGCCAGGAGTGGAACAACGTTTATTCACTGATGGATTCGCCGAAGCCGGCGCAAAGTTACGACCTAACTAAGATTCTGCAGGATCGCAAGACGGATGCGAAGGGCATGGTGAAGTACGGCGAAGGGTTTTTTACGTCACTGGGATTTGCGCCGCTGCCGAAAACCTTCTGGGAACGATCGCTGTTTACGAAGCCGGCGGATCGGGACGTGGTGTGCCATGCCAGCGCGTGGGACGTGGATTCGAAAGATGACCTGCGGGTCAAGATGTGCATTCAAATCCGGGAAGAGGACTTCCGGACGATTCACCATGAGTTGGGGCACAATTTCTACCAGCGTACGTACAACACGCAGCCGTCGCTCTTCCAGAACAGCGCGAATGACGGATTTCACGAAGCGGTGGGAGACACCATCGCCCTGTCCGTTACACCGGAGTACTTGAAACAGATTGGATTGATCGAGACGGTGCCGCCGGCTTCGGGGGACATCGACTATCTCTTGCAGCAGGCGCTTGAGAAAGTGGCGTTTCTGCCGTTTGGGTTGCTAGTGGATAAGTGGCGATGGGAAGTATTCAGCGGACAGGTGAAGCCCGAGGACTACAACAAAGGATGGTGGGAGCTTCGCACGAAGTATCAAGGGATTGCGCCGCCGGTGGGCCGGACGGAAGCGGATTTCGATCCAGGAGCGAAATACCACGTGCCGGGAAATGTTCCCTACGCGCGGTATTTTCTGGCGCGCATTCTGCAATTTCAGTTTCAGCGGGCGCTGTGCCGCGAGGCGGGTTACACGGGGCCGCTGCATCGATGTTCGGTTTATGGAAACAAAGCGGCTGGGGAGAAATTGAACAAGATGCTGTCGATGGGACAGAGCAAGCCGTGGCCGGAAGCGCTGGAGACGCTGACGGGAGAGAAGCAGATGGATGCCTCGGCGCTCGCGGACTATTTTGCCCCGCTAAAAAAGTGGCTCGACGAGCAGAATAAGGCCAACGGGTATCCGTCAGGATGGTGATTTCTTAAAAGCAAGGCAATTGTAAATTGGCGGAGCTTCCATGGCACTCCAATCTCTCGCGGCGCTTGCCGAGATTCGCGATAGCCTGCTGGAAACGTACGCAAGCAACGACGCCATGAACCAGCTCATCCTCTCCAATCTGGACCCACGTGCGTGGCGCGCCCAGCCGCCGGGTCAAACGGGCAGTGGCCGGAGCATCGCGGCCATCTTCGCGCATCTGCACAACTGCCGTCTGAAGTGGCTGAAGAGGAATGCGCAGTTTCTGAAGTGTCCGCCGCCGCTCGATCCCCACCGCTGCACCAGGAAGCAGGCTGCCGCCGCGCTCAAGCGAAGCTCCGCGCAGTGCCTGCGCATGTTGTCAGACGCTCTTTCGGCCGTTTCCAATCGCCGCATTTTAAAGTTCTCTCGCGACAGTTGGATGCCAACGTGGCCCGCCGGGGGAACTATGTTCGCTTACATGTTTGCGCACGAGGCGCATCATCGCGGCCAGATCATGATGCTGGCCCACCAGCTTGGCTATCGCATCCTCGACAAAACGCCTGGCATTTGGCAGTGGGAGAAGCTTTGGAAACAAGCCGGACTGACCACGCGCCCGCGCTGAGTGCAAGCTTCCTTTCGAGAGGAAAAAATCCAAGATGGGTTCGTTCAGGCGAGCGGGCCGGGGTTCTTGAGATAGCGATCCACGAGCGCGTCGGCGGTCCTATAAACAAAAGACAGAATAGTGGGCGTGGGGTTGGCGGAAGCATTTTGCGGGAATGTGGAGCCGCCGAGAATAAAAAGATTGGGCAGCTGCCAGTGTTGGAGGTGGGGGTTAACAACGGAGTGCTCGGGAGAGTTGCCCATGATGGTGCCGCCCTGGACGTGGGTGCTTTGGTAGCGCGTGGTGTCATAGTTGCCCAGGCCTGAAAAAGGGTCCATTTGTTCCGCGTTCATGGCGCGAGTAAGTTCGATGGCTTTGGCGGCGGCAAAGTCGGTCATTTTTCGTTCGTTGTCGCGCCAGTTGAGAGTGAGACGGAGGAGCGGGTCGCCCAGCTTGTCTTTGTAAGTGGGATCGAGATCCATGAAATTGCCTTTGTAGGCGAGGTGCTCGCCGGTGAAGGTGATGACGCCTGTGCGGTCGTAATAGGAAATAGAGGACTTTTTCCATTCCGAGCCCCAAGTGACTTTCACGGAACGCGGAAGCACGCCGAAGCTGGCGATGGGCTGGAAACCATAGGCTCGCGCCGCAAAATATCCTCCACGCAAAAAGGGAAGCGTGCCGCGATCGAAGACGTCGCCGTCGAAGTCGCTTACGAGCGTTCCCGCGGAGCCGGAACCCATGAAACGATTGAGCGGTTCGCGGAAGAAGCCGGCGGCCGCCGGAACGCTGATCTGGTGAGTGAGATTGGTTCCCACCGTGCCGCGGCCTGAGACAGGATTGTAGGGCTCGCCGATGCGGGAAAGAAGGAGGAGGCGAGTGTTGTTGAAAGTCCAGGAAGAGAGAAACACGAGGGACGCCGGTTGAAGAAGTTCTTTTCCCGAAGCGTCAACGTAAGTTACACCGCGCGCTTCGGACTTTGGTCCGGAATCAAAGAGAATGCGCCGCACCCAAGCGCCCTTGCGCAAGACGACGT
>Ga0210384_10002482_pt1 | contig 22482 bp, 18 predicted proteins | sample IncBWH2MmetaG_FD_160574 | JGI IMG/M metagenome (GOLD analysis project Ga0210384, IMG submission 160574) | Forest soil microbial communities from Barre Woods Harvard Forest LTER site, Petersham, Massachusetts, United States - Inc-BW-H-2-M | ecosystem: Environmental > Terrestrial > Soil >...
CAACGCCGAAGCCCTGGCGCGGCACGGAGCCGCAGTGGTGGTCGAAGAGTCGAAGCTGGAAGGAGTCTGGTTGGCGGAAACAATCGCCGCGCTGCTGCAGGATTCGCGGCGGCTGCAGCAGATGAGCCAGGCCGCGCGGCAGTTGTCGCATCCCAATGCCGCGCGCGATATTGCCGCGATGGCCGCGCGAGTAGCGGGGATTGAAGACCTAGCCACGGATTAACACGGATATTTACGGATCGAAACAACAGCAGATTCCTCCCCGCTCTCCCCGCTTGGGCGGCTACGAGCGGCTCGGAATGACAAGGTTGTTAGAGTTGTTTGGGTTTATCCGTGTGATCCGCGTAAATCCGTGGCCAAGAAGTTGACTTATGTTCGCGAAAATTCAACGCATTCATTTCGTCGGTATCGGCGGCATCGGCATGAGCGGCATCGCCGAGGTGCTGCTTAATCTCGGCTACAAAGTTTCCGGCTCCGACCTGAAGAGTTCCTCCGTCACGCAGCGCCTGGCTGGCCTGGGCGCGGCGGTGTTTGAAGGACATCGCGCGGAAAATATTGCGGGCGCCGAGGTAGTCGTCACCAGTTCGGCCATCGCCGCCGAGAATCCCGAAGTCACCGAGGCGCACAAGTTGCACATTCCCGTAATCCAGCGCGCGGAGATGCTGGCCGAGTTGATGCGGCTGAAATACGGCATCGCAATCGCCGGTATGCACGGCAAGACGACTACGACTTCGATGGTGGCTGCTGTGCTGGCCGCGGGAGGGCTTGATCCGACCGTGGTGGTCGGCGGCCGAGTCGATGCGATGGGGTCGAACGCGCGGCTGGGAAAGTCGCAATACCTGGTGGCCGAGGCCGACGAGAGTGACCGCAGCTTTCTTAAACTGTCCCCAATACTATCGGTCGTGACCAACATCGACCGCGAGCACATGGACTGCTACCGCAACATGCGCGACGTTAAGAAAACGTTTCTAGACTTCATGGACCGGGTGCCCTTCTACGGCATGATCGTGGCTTGTAACGATGATCCTGTGCTGCGGCGGCTGCTGCCGGACGTGCAGCGGCGTACGGTGACTTACGGGACCAAGCGTGGGTCTGATTTTCTGATCAAGATGTCGGATGTAGCTAGGAAGAGTCAAAATCCCCACCTTGTCCCAGAAGACGCGACAAAGGTGGGGCACCCGCTGAATCGGTTTCGCGTGCGCTACCGCGACCAGGATCTGGGCGAGTTCACGCTGCACGTGCCCGGCGTACACAATGTGCTGAACGCGACGGCGGCGATAGCCGTGGGCATCGGCCTGGACGTTGGTGTCGAGGCCATCCGCACGGCGCTCGACCAGTTCCGCGGCGTTGACCGGCGTTTCCAGTTGCGTGGCCGCGCGGCGGGCGTGAGCGTCATCGACGATTACGGCCACCATCCCACCGAGATCAAGGCCACGCTGGCGGCGGCTCGGCAGTGCGGCTTTGGCAAGATTCACGTTATCTTCCAGCCTCACCGCTACACCCGTACCCGCGACCTGATGGACGAATTCACTATCGCTTTCGACGACGCCGATTCACTCTTCGTGCTCGACATCTACGCCGCGAGTGAGAAGCCGATCGAAGGAATCACCGGCGAAATCCTGGCGCAGAGGATTCGGGAGAAAAGCGGGAAGAGCGTCCAATACGCGAGTTCGCCTGCCGACGCTGCTGATTCAGCCGTGGCGGCCGCGCAAGACGGAGACATGATTCTGACCCTGGGAGCGGGCAGCGTGTCACAGTTCGGGCCCATGATTCTGGACAAGCTGGAAGAGCGGGAGGACGCGCGCGCGGGTGACTGAGTCGTCGCGCTTTCTTGATGTGCGGCACTCGGAAGAGCTAAATGAACGGCGCCGTACGTTCCACTGGGCAGAGCCGTGGAGCCGCATGAAACGATTTCAGCCAAGTATGCACAATCTCCAAGAGTCACAATAAAGTGATCCTATGGCACCGCCACCTCTGATCTCCAAAGAAACCACTGTCAAAAGCGAGACCTACTTCGTAACCATTGATCTCGGAGGGAGACCTGCCCCTAACCCCATGACTGGAATCTTTGTTCCTGAAAACTATAAGTTTTCAGCAGAGGTGGATGTGATCTTGTGGCTGATGGGGCACCACAACAACCCAACCTATCCCGCATCCCTCACAATCAAGGAGTACTGGACGCAATATTCGAGCTTTCATTTCCGAGAGTTTGTGAACATCGGCAACAAGAACGTGATTCTTGCGGCCCCGACTTTAGGGCCAACTTCGCAGTCCGGGAACTTGACTAACTCCAGTGGACTCTCCAACTATCTCGACCAGGTATTCGCCGCGTTGGGAGCTTATAGTTCTTTCCAAAGCATCCCGACACTCCGCAACCTGGTCATTGCCTGCCACTCCGGAGGCGGTTCTCCAATGCTTAAGATTGCCCAGACCACTCAGACGTACTCCGGCAATATCAAGCAACTCTGGGGTTTCGATTGTGTCTACGGCCCTGTCGAAAGCAGCTGGGTGCAATGGGCACAACAAAACAGCGGCAAAATGCTGTTGATCCGCTACGGTGAAAGCACTCCAGACAGATCTAAAACACTGAAGAGACTGGCTGCGAAACAATCGAATATCGACGTCGACGGCGATACGGGAACCCACCACAATGACGTGCCGCAGACGTATTGGAACCGGTTTATGCGACAAGCTACTTTCTTTGCAGATAAATAAATCCCTTTTCGACGACGCCGGGGAACTTACCACCCTTCCGGCTCGTATCTTCCCTTGCTAACCGATTCAAAGGCCCTTCGTCTATCAGCCATAAGGGGTTAAGGCAAATGAACAGGCTTATGACACAGGCATGGGGATGGCTGGCGGCAGGGGTGCTGGCATCTGGGTTGAACGCAAGCTATCACGATGGCGGCCTGCAGCGGGTGCACCAGATCGCGGATCGCTTCGAGCACAACACGGCGACAGTAGTGGCCCTGGCCTCGGGACGGGCCGACCAGTTTCTGACTGAAACGCGGTTGCTGACAGCCCGAGACCAGACGGCGTCGTGCCCGCTGACCCGGGTTCGGAGCATGATCGAGCGGTCCCCGGCGGTACTTGAGGTCATGTCAGCCCGCGAAGAGGGGCAGCTAGTTCGGTTCGAGGCGAATCGCGCGCGGATAGAAACTCGGATCGCGGCCCGTACAGCGCACCTCAGAATTGCGACTTTTGCCCCGATGACCGTCAAAGCGGTTTCTGTTCCGGTGGTTTGTCCGCGGGTTCGCATGAACATTCCGCGACCGCCAATGATCAAGATGCCGGTGATGCCGGAGATTCACATCGAATCCAGCTCGGCGGGTCCGGTTTAGCAGCGCTAGGGATAGAGCTTTTTCTTTTCTGGGAGTTTGCCTCCCCGGCAAACATGGGCGCGGAAAACCTGCCGCGCCCATTTTTTTTAACTCACCGCGTCCTCCTTGTCATTCCGACCCCCGAGCGCAAGCGAGGGCGGAGGGATCCGCTGTTTCTCGCATGGAAAACAACAGCAGGTTCCTCCACTCCGCAGTCGCTTGCGCTCCGGCTCCGGTCGGAATGACAAACTTGAAGTACGGTCGGCTCTTTCGCAATGACAAACATGGGGCACGGACGGCTCGGGCGGAATGACAAACCTCTGCATGGCGCGTGGCCCGTTCGTGGCGGTACCCAATCCGGTTCCCGTCTGTGCATAAGAGGCGATTTTTTATCTATCTCAAATCGAGAAATGAAGTTATATTGAAAAAGCTCAGCGATTCCTCACGACAACTGACCTGAACTGATGGCGCGGAAATCCAGCGGCACCATCTTGCAGGAAGAGTTGTACCCATCCAGCGCCGAGCATTCTCACGTTGAATCGGCTCGTGCTGAACCTGCGCGCGGCGGGCTCCATGCTCCGGGGCTCGATTCGGGGCTCGACGACGCGCGTCTGGTCGATCTGGATGTAGATGAGGAATCTCCCTTTCTGCGCGGGCAAAAGCGCGTCTCCGCCCGCCGCAGCTCACTTCCCAGAAAAACTGCCAGCCGCCTGCTGTGGGCCTCTGTTGCGGCCGCGGTTCTATGCGCCGGCGCGATCGTCGCCGCCGGCTTGTACGAGTACGGCGAGCGTTCGTGGCGCTTTCGCGTGGAGTCGAGCGACAACATTGACGTTACCGGCATGCAGAATGTGACCAAGGCGCAAATCATGGAAGTGATGGGCGCCGACATCGGCCGCAATATTTTCTTTATCCCGCTGGCCCAGCAGAAAGCGCAACTCGAGCAGATTCCGTGGGTGGAATCGGCCAGCGTGATGCGCTTCGTGCCCAACCGCCTGAAGGTGGAAATCCACGAGCGCACTCCGGTCGCGTTCGCCCGCGTCGGCCCGCGAATTTTCCTGATCGACGCCGGCGGCACTCTGATGGAACTGCCGCAGAAACGCAAATATTCCTTCCCGGTGATTCTGGGGATGAATCCCGGCGAGCCGCTCTCCACGCGGGCTCCGCGCATGAAGGCCTACAACGAACTGGTGCAGGAACTCGACTCCGGCGGCGCCCGTTACTCGCAGGATCTGAGCGAAGTGGATCTGTCCGATCTCGACAACCTGAAGGTTCGGGTGAATGATCCCGCGGGCGACGTGCTCGTCGAACTGGGTTCGTCGGATTATCTGAAACGCTACAAGACTTATGTGAGCCACTTGCAGGAGTGGCGGCAGCAATTCCAGAAGCTGGAGTCGGTGAACCTGCGCTATGACAACCAGGTAATCGTCAATCCTGACCTGGAAGGAAAGTCGAAGTCGAAACAGCCTGCGTTGGCAGCTTCAGCGGCGAAGGCCGCAGTGGCGGCGGGGGTGAAGCCGGCGGCGTTGATTACACGCATGGTCCCGCATGATCGGACTCTGCCCAAGCCGGCGTTCGAGTTGACCGACAAGAAGCTGGAATCGGCGTCGGCGAAGAAGCCCGCTCCGAAAGCCAAGGTCAGGAAGCCGAAGGCGGCGAAAGCGACGAGCTCGAAAAAAGTGGCAGGGAAGTCTCCGGCAGCGGCTCCGAAAACCGTGGCAGGCGCCACGCATGGTGCGCCGCCGAAACCGGGAGCGAAAAAGCCGACGCTATCGGCGACAACGCATTCTCCGATTTCGAAACCGGCGATTCCGAAACCGAGTGCAGCGATTGCGAAACCGCCAGTGAACACGAGTTCAAATTAATTGCAGTCGAGGGATTTATAAAGTATGGGGAACCAGCAGGGAAGTTTTCTGACGGCGATCGACGTAGGCAGCGCCAAGACCTGTGCGCTGATGGCGGAGCTGACCGACGGCGGCCTGCGCTATCGCGGGCACGGCGTCGCCGAGTCGCGCGGCTCGCGCAAAGGCATCATCGTCGAACTCGACAAGGCCGTGGCTGCGATCCAGAAGGCGGTCGAAGCGGCCGAAGATATCGCCGGTGCGGCAGTCGAGCATGCCATCGTCGGCCTGGGCGGGGCGCACGTGCGCGGCGTCAATAGCCATGGCGGCATCAGCCTGGGCACACGTCCGCGAGAAATCGGACGCGACGAGATCAAGCAAGCTGTCGACCGCGCCCGCGCCATCCCGCTGCCCGCCGATCGCGAGATTCTGCATTTGCTGCCGCAGGAATTCATTCTCGACGAGCAGGCTGGAGTGCGCGATCCGCTGGGCATGATGGCCGCCCGTCTGGAAGTTAGAGTTCACATGGTGACGGCGGCGACCAGCGCCACGCAAAATGTGATCACAGCAGTGAACCGCGCGGGAGTACATGTCGATGACACTGTCTTCGAGCCTCTGGCTGCGGCCGACTCCGTGCTTCGCAACGACGAGCGCGAACTGGGTGTATGCCTCGCCGACATTGGCGCCGGCTCGACCGAGCTGATCGTTTTTCAGCAGGGCGCGGTCGCCTACACGGGCGTGATCCCGGTGGGCGGCGACCATTTCACCAGCGATTTGTCGGTGGGCTTGTGCACGCCACTCGCCGAGGCGGAGAAGATCAAAAGGATTTATGGCAACGCGATCGTGACTTTGATTCCGGAAGGCAATGAAGTCGAGGTTCCGTCGGTTGGCGACCGCCCGTCGCGGCTGCTGCCGCAGCGCTTGGTCGCGGAGATTCTCGAGCCTCGCGCCCGTGAACTTTTTGAGATGATGCGCGACACCCTCCGCCAGAGCGGCATGTTCGAAGTCTGCATCGCTGGCATCGTGCTGACCGGGGGTGCGTCGCGCCTGCCGGGAATCTTCGACGTCGCGGAATCTGTGCTGCGCCGGTCGGTGCGGCTTTCGTGGCCTGCCCCGCTGGCGCGGATGCCGTCGACGTTATCCGAGCCCGAGTTCGCCACGGTCCTGGGTATGGTGAACTACGGCCAGCGCGCCCGCATCGCGCGCGGCCTGCAGGAAGATCGCTGGGGAACGAGATTGAAAGCGCTGTTAGTGGGAAAAGGAGCATAAAAGCAGTGGCTAGTGATTAGTGGTTTAGTTGCTAGTAGAGGCGATGGCCGACAGTTCTTACTAACCACTAGCCACTAGTCACTTGTAGTACAGATTTTCAAACAGGTGGACACTATGAAAAAAGATTCGAGCATTCGCATCAGCTTCAATGAAGAGGCCCGCAACGATGCCAAGATCAAAGTCATCGGAGTCGGCGGCGGCGGGGGCAACGCGGTCAACCGCATGATCGATGCCGGGGTGGAGGGCATCGAGTTCATCGTGGCCAACACCGACCTGCAGGCGCTGCGCATGTCGCACGCGCCCGTCAAATTGCAACTCGGCGTGAAGCTGACGAATGGCCTGGGCGCGGGCGCGAATCCTGAGGTTGGCCGCAAAGCCGCGCTCGAAGATTCCGACAAGATTATCGAAGCGCTCGAAGGCGCCGACATGGTTTTCGTCACTACCGGCCTTGGCGGGGGAACGGGCACGGGCGCCGCTCCCATCATCGCATCGCTCGCCTGCGAAATGGGCGCGCTCACGGTTGCGGTCGTGACCAAACCTTTTGCCTTTGAAGGCAAGCGCCGCATGCAGCAGGCGGAGCGCGGCATCTCCGAGTTGATGGAGTCGGTCGACACCACCATCGTCATTCCCAACGAAAAGCTGCTCGCCGTGGCCGAAGACGCCGGCTTCTTCGAGTCTTTTCGAATTGCGGATGACATTCTTCGCCAGGGCGTGCAGGGAATTTCCGACATCATCACCATCCCCGGCATCATCAACCGCGACTTCGCCGACGTGAAAACGATCATGGCGCGCATGGGTTATGCCGTTATGGGTACAGCCTCGGCCAGCGGCGCGAAGCGCACCATCGAAGCTGCGCAGAAAGCGATTGCGTCGCCGCTGCTTGAAGCCGGAGCGATTGACGGCGCGCGCGGGATCCTCATCAACATCACCGGCTCGACGTCGCTCAAGCTTGCCGAAGTGCAGCAGGCGTGCACCATCATCCAGAGCGCTGCGCATGAAGACGCCAACATCATCTTCGGCGCCGTAATGGACGAGAAAATGAAAGACGCGGTGAAGATCACCGTTATCGCAACCGGTTTCCGCGAGGCCCCGTCGGCTCGTCACCGCCCGACCGAGACGCGCACATCCTTCGCGGCCGCGCACGAAGACGCCATGGAATTTCCCGAACAACACGCTTCGCGAGAGATCGGTTCGCGTGATTTCATTCCGGAACCGCCCAAGCACATCATGGAGTCGCCCCTCCCCGCAGACAGCATGACGGACGATCGCGCTTACGTGGATGACATGTCCCCGGCGCCGCTGTCGCATGCTTCCGACCACGCTGCCTCCGAGGTGATTTCACTCGATCACATGCGCAGCGCCGTGGTGACGAATTTCCAGCAGGACGATCTCGACGTTCCGGCGTTCCTGCGCAAGCGCAACGAAGTGATGTAGTCGCGAAAAATCTTGGGTTGCGGTTCATCCGCCGAACTAGCGCAGGCGCTGCGAGGGCTTTCGGCTGTGGAAAAGCTTTTCACATGGGGAAGTGCCTTTCCAGTAATCAGTAACCCGTTACTGAAGGGGTCTGACCACAGGTAACCGCGTCGTATGTCCTTGTTCCATAACGGTTTAAATCGGAATTAGTGTTTCAGGGGATCGAAACTTTTCCGTTGCCAGAGTTAGGCTAACTCTCGTAATATCAGCGAAGTTGTAGTATTTGGCGAAGTTACCACCTGCTGGCACGGCACGTGCATCGAATCAGGTAAGCGTCCGGGGAGTGAAATCAATCAGATGTTCAAAGGAACGAGCCTCTTTCGTCTTTTCTTGGCCTTGCTTGCCTGTTTGCCCCTGGCGAGCGTGAGTTTCGCGGCGCACATCAGCACCAGCACGCACCCCACGGCCAAATCGAAATCGCAAAAGATCAGTGAGACCCAGCACACCCGGCGCCGCCTGCATCACCTGGCACACAGCCGCAGCGCCAGCGTCACTCCGGTTTCCACGAGCACGCGCCGCCGCCGCTACCACGAGCGCTTTCACATGAGCTCGTTTGCCGAAGACATTGCTGCCGGGGACATCACCACCGGCGAAGATCCAATTGTTCGTCAGGCTGCGGTTGACGCGCTGGGCAACATGAATGGCACTGTAGTCGCCATCGAGCCCACCAGCGGACGCGTGCTGGCCATGGTGAACCAGAAGCTGGCGTTGTCGAGCGGCGCGCAGCCCTGCTCGACCATCAAACTTTCCGTGGCTCTGGCTGCACTGAGCGAAGGCCTGGTCTCGAAAGAGACTGAAGTTGCCCTGGGTGGCCGCAGCCGCATGAATCTGACCACCGCACTGGCCCACTCCAACAACGCTTATTTCGAGGCCGTCGGACGCAAGCTCGGTTTTGAGAAAGTCGCCTACTACGCCCACGAATACGGGCTCGGCGAACTCGCGGGATACGACATCCCCGGCGAACAACTGGGCAGCTACCCCGATGAGCCGATCCCCACTAGCCTGGGCGGAGTCGGCAAGATGTGCTCGTTCGGCGAAGGCGTCTCCATGACCCCGTTGCAACTGGGTGCGATGGTTTCGGCGATTGCCAATGGCGGAACGCTTTACTACCTGCAGCATCCGACATCTCCAGAAGAGGTTGCTGGATTTCAGCCGCGCGTAAAGCGGCAACTCGATATCGCTCCGGTTATTCCTGAGCTTTCCGATGGCATGGCAGGAGCGGTGCAGTACGGCACGGCCCGCAGCCTGCGCCTGAACTTCAACGAAGAAGAGATTCTGGGCAAGACGGGAACCTGCTCGCACGCCGGAACCCGCTTCGGCTGGTTTGCCTCCTATGCGAACACCAGCGTTGGGCGCGTTGTGGTTGTCGTCTTCCTGGAAGGCGGACGCCCCACCTTCGGTCCCAAGGCCGCTGAAATTGCTGGACGCATCTATCGCAACATGTACGACCACAATTTCTTCACCGCTGGCCCCGCAGCACCGGCCGATCAGGCGGCGGCGAAAACGGTCAGCACGAACCCGTAGGTTATTCCGCATTTTTTCGTAGAGACGTAGCTCCGCTACGTCTTTTTTATTCTCCGCCTATTTTCCCCTGTGACTCATCTCTTCGAACTTCCCTCCTTCCGCGCCAACAAAATTCTTACCGACTTCTAATACGAGAAAGCCCAACCTTGCCGATATCTACTTCAGCAACCGCGCCGACGGGGAAGAACTCCGCGCCAGTCTGCCCGGTGGTTGATCCGTAGTTTGGTGTCTGGGAGGACGATACGTCAGGGTGGATGATGCTTTACAGAAATTACGAAGACATAGTGGTTCTAGCTTTGGTGGCGATCGCGGTCCTCGCCGTCGTCCTGTTCTCTCTCCGCGGCGTAGGGAAGCTGGTCGGAAGGTTGTTCCCGTCGCGCGGAAATCGGGCATCTGCGCGGGCGACCAGGGACAGCAATCCCTGCGACGACGATGCCCGCTTCCGCACCGTGGCCGAGGCCATCCCTCAGATTATCTGGACTGCGTTTTCTGATCGGGGCGTCGACTACTGCAACCGGCGGTGGTACGAACTGACTGGGCTCAGCGAAGAGCAGACCATGGGAGGAGGCTGGGTCAATGGTCTCCACCCCGACGACCAGCCCGTTGCCGTGCAGAACTGGGAGAATGTTCGCAGTAGCGGTGAGCCTTTTGAAATGGACTTTCGCTTGCGCAGTGCCGTTGGGGGTTTTCGCTGGCACCTGGTCCGCGCCACCGCCACGCGAAATTCCGCGGGGGCTGTCGTGAAGTGGTTCGGGACTTGCACCGACATAGACGATCAGATGCGCAACCAGCAGTTGCTGGAGGAGCAACTCAAAAAGCATACGGCTGCGCTGATGGACGCCAATACGCGTCTCGAAATGGAGATGCGCGAGCGGGCCCTGGCGCAACAGGAACTGAATCAACAAACCGAGCTCATGGTGAGCGAACTGACCAAACGTTCGAACCGGTCCGCCAACCTGGCCAAGATGGCTGAACTGTTGCAGACTTGCGCCGATGTGAAAGACCTCTTATCGGTCGTGGCCGGCATGGCTCCGAAGGTTTTTCCGGAACTGCGCGGCGCTCTCTTGTTATTCAACTCTGCGCGCGACATGCTCGATGTCGCTGCCCTCTGGGGGGATTGCGAACTGGCCGCGGGTGGCTTTGGACCGCAAGACTGCTGGGCTCTGCGCACCGGGCACCTGCATGTAGTCGTGGGGGGCGATCCCACCGCGGAGTGCCGGCACGCGGCCTCTGGCCAGCGCTCCTACTGCTGCCTGCCGCTGATGGCGCATGGCGAAGCCATTGGGATCCTGCACTTCCAGATGATCGAACCCGGCGAACTACCCCAGCCTGTTTTGTTGACGGTCAACATGTTCACCGAACACGTGGGACTCTCCGTGGCCAACATCCGCTTGCGGGAGGCCTTGCGCAGCCAGTCGATCCGCGATCCGCTAACCGGCCTCTACAACCGCCGCTACCTGGAAGAGATGCTGGAACGGGAAACCCGCCGGGCCGTGCGCGCCGAGCACGGGCTCGGTGTCCTGATGCTCGATCTCGACCATTTCAAAACTTTTAACGACACTTACGGCCACGATGCCGGCGACGCCGTGTTGCGCGAGACTGCTGCGTTTCTATTGAAGAGCGTCCGCGCCGAGGACATTGTGTGCCGCTTTGGGGGCGAGGAATTCATCGTCATCCTCCCGCTGGCGGACTTGAGCGTCACCCAGGCCCGCGCTGAACGCATTCGCTCCAAAATACGCGAGTTGCAGGTGCTGCATCAGGGGCAGCCGCTCGGAATGGTCACCGTATCGGTGGGCGTTGCCGAACTTCCGCAGCATGGTACGTCGCCCAAAGTACTGATCGAGGCCGCCGACGCGGCGCTCTATCGCGCCAAGAAAGCAGGCCGGGACAGGGTAGCCGTTGCCGACCCGGTGCCTGAGGCCGAAGCGCAGCCCAATTCGATTGCCATGGGAAAGCCTTGAGCGCCCGTCCGCCAATCCAGCAATTCGAGCCCACGTACCGTTGGTAAATCCTTTAGTTTCAATTTCATGTCTCTTCACGATTGGCTAGACGGGCACACTCACCTGCGCGGGTGTCCGCCCTAACCTCCTTCCCGCCAAAAGAAAATCAAAAAAAGGCTTGCACATTCCATAGTGTTATAGTTAACTATATCAGTATATATCAAAGGCTAGCTCGTGAATAAAGATTTAGAAGCGAATTAAGGAGAATTGAACCATGAAATCACATCGTTTGCAGCTGTCCATTGCTCTGCTGTCGCTGTCGCTTTCTACCGTGGCTTTCGCGCAGTCCGACGCGCAGAAGTCCTTCGACCAACTGAAAACACTGGCAGGTTCCTGGGAAGGTCAGATCACAACGTTCCCGCCGCAAGCCGAGATCGAAGGCAAGCACATGCAGGTCTCGCTGCGCGTGACTTCCATGGGTAACGCTGTGGTGCATGAGATGACGGGAGAGGGAAGGCCTGACGATCCGATCACCATGCTTTATCTGGACGGGGACCGCCTGCTTCTGACGCATTATTGCGATGCCGGAAATCGGCCGCGTATGACGGGAAAGATGTCGCCGGACGGAAAGACGGTGGAATTCGATTTTCTTGACGTTGCGGGCAGCACGGAGTACGGCCACATGCACCATGCGGTCTTCACCGCCATCGACGCGAACCATCACACCGAGGAATGGACTTACATGCAGCCCGGGGACAAGCCGGTGCGGGCGCACGTCGACCTGCAGCGCACGAAATAACGGAAAGAGTATCTTTGCTGAGAGAATCTGGAAACCCCGATGGACCGTGAGTGGAACGACAATCAGCCGATTTACCGCCAGCTTCGCGATCGCGTGGTCGCGATGATACTCGACGGAGTTCTGAAGGAAGGTGATCCGCTGCCCTCGGTACGCAGCGTAGCGGCCGAATATCGCGTCAATCACCTCACGGTCCTGAAAGGTTATCAACAACTGGTCGACGAGGAACTGGTGGAGAGCAGGAGAGGACTCGGTATGTTCATCAACGCCGGCGCGCGCAATCTGCTGCTGCGGGGCGAACGCCAGAAGTTTCTTGCGGAAGAATGGCCCCGGGTCTACGCGACCATTCAGCGTCTCGGACTGAAACCCGACGAACTGCTGAATGGGGACGGCACTCGCCAGAGGCCAGGCAAAATCACCAAAGAACAAGAAGAAGAGGAGCGCTGAGCCATGGCATGCATCGAAGCGCGCGGTCTCCGCAAGTCCTTCGGCACTACCGTCGCACTGGACGGCGTCGATTTGCGGGTCGAAGAGGGCCGCATCCTCGGAATCATCGGACCGAACGGCGCCGGCAAGACCACCGCGCTCAACGCGATTCTCGGCCTCACCCCGTATCAGGGAGAACTGAGAGTCCTCGGGCGCGATCCCTGGACCGAGCGCGAGCGGCTGATGTGCGATGTGTCGTTCATGGCGGACGTGGCCGTCCTGCCGCGCTGGATCAAGGTTTCGCAGGTACTCGAGTACGTCGCCGGAGTGCATCCGCGATTTGACCGTGCCAAAGCGGAAGGTTTCCTGGCGAAGACCACGATTCAGCGCAACAGTAAAGTCCGGGAATTGTCCAAGGGGATGGTGACGCAGCTGCACCTGGCTCTGGTGATGGCCATTGACGCGAAATTGCTGGTGCTGGACGAGCCCACCCTGGGCCTCGACATTCTGTATCGCAAGCAGTTCTACGATTCATTGCTGAACGACTACTACGACCGCAGCCGTACCATTATCGTGACCACCCATCAGATTGACGAGATCCAGGACGTGCTCACCGATCTGATGTTCATCGACCGGGGAAGGATTGTGCTCAGCTGCAGCATGGAAGAGTTTGAGTCGCGGTATGTCGAAGTGATGGTGAACCCCGAGCGCGTCGCCGCGGCCCGGGCGCTCCAGCCCATGCACGAGAGGCAGACGCTGGGCCGCAGCATTTTTCTATTCGATCGTGCCGAGCGACAGCAACTGGTTGCGCTCGGCGATGTGCGCACACCGACGATTGCCGATGTGTTCGTAGCTGTGATCGGCAATCATGCCGGTCCGATGCAAGGAGGGGCTCGATGAACACGCAAGCGGATGCGGTGAATGGAATGCCGATGGGCTCGCCGCGCACGGAGTCAGTGCTATCGACACTGCGGCCTTACTACTGGTCGGTGCGGCGCGAGTTGTGGGAGAACCGTGCGGTTTACATTGCGCCTCTGGCGGCGGCCACAGTGTTTCTGTTCGGGTTCGTGGTCAAATCGGTTCTTCAACCAATTCATGCCCGAGCCACGATGATGCCCGATGGGCACATGCACGATCAGATCGCGCAGCCGTATGACTACGCCGCCGGTTTGATCATGATGGCGACTCTCGTGGTGGGGCTGTACTACTCGGTGGAAGCGCTGCAGAGTGAGCGGAGGGACCGCAGCATCCTGTTCTGGAAGTCGTTGCCGGTTTCCGATCGCACCACGATTCTGGCCAAGGCGAGCATTCCTTTCATGATCGTGCCCGTGCTGGGATGGAGCATCACGACGGTCACACAGTTCCTGATGCTGCTGGCGCAGAGCGCAGTGCTGGCGGCGTCGGGCGGGAGCGTGGCGGCGCTGTGGAATCACCTTTCCCCGTTCACGATGTCGTTTCTCCTGCTCTACCACCTGATCACCGTACACACGCTATGGCAGGCGCCGATCTACGGCTGGTTGATGTTTATTTCCGCGTGGGCGCGACGAGCGGCCATCGTGTGGGCGACGGTGCCTCTGCTGGCGATTGGGATTGGCGAGCGGATGGTGTTCGGCACGTCGTATTTCGGCAGCCTGATTGGGAACCGTTTTACTGGCGGGCCGGAAGCAGTGCCGATGTCGGAGAGCTTTCCGACCAATCCGATGATGCACCTCACGCCAGGACATTTTCTGATGAGCGCAGGATTGTGGGCCGGGTTGGCGGTGACGGCGGTATTTCTAGCGGCCGCGGTGCGGCTGCGGCGGCAGCGCGGACCGCTGTGATGTGAATTCGGTGAGTTCAGCAGTTCGCAGAAGGAGTACCCATTATGAGCACGATTGAGATCACGAAACGGATGGCGGAAGCATCGCCGGTTTCTCAGAGCAAGGTTGTCATCGCCTACTACTTGCTGTCGGTCGCAACCGGCGTGTTCTTTTTCTTCGTGCACGGCAGGTGGGGATTTGCCGGAGATCTGGTCGCAGCGGTTATCTACCTGACGGCGACGGCGCTCTTTTGTGGGTTATCCGGTTATGGCTTATCGGTGGGAATGGTTTCTCGGTACGACAACCCGCGAGCGTGGCGGGATCCGTAAACAAGCAGGGGATCGCTAAAAGATAAGGTCGTTGAAGCCTTGGGGAAGGCGTGGGATACGTGTGCCCAGGGCTTCACGAAAGGAGTGGACTATGAGTACCGCTGTTTTGCCGGAAGTAGTGTCCAGTCGTTGGGAACTGAGTTCGGTTGCCGACACTGCTCTGAAGGTTTCCGAGCGGTTCTGGTTTGGAGTGACGCTCGTCGGACAACTGGCGTTCGGGTTCGCGGTGACGTCGTTCTATGGACTTACTGCGTTGCGCGGCGACTATCACGGATGGAATTTTACGCACGGCTACGTCCCGGGCGTGACCAAAGGCAATTTTGCCGTTGCGACGCATTTGATCTCGGCGGCCATCATCATGCTCGCCGGGACGGTTCAGCTCATTCCGCAAGTGCGTAACCGCTTCCCTGCATTTCATCGGTGGAACGGGCGAATCTACATGCTGACCGCGGGCGCCCTCAGCCTGGCCGGTCTTTACATGCACTGGATCCGGGGGAGCGTGGGCGATCTGCCGCAGCACATTGGCGGAACGGTGAATGCTGTGCTGATCTCGATCTGCGGAGGCATGGCGTTGCGCTACGCGCTGGCTCGCGATTTCAAGACGCATCGCCGCTGGGCCTTGCGGTTGTTCCTGGTGGTGAGCGCTTCGTGGTTTATCCGCATCATGCTGTTTTTGTGGTTCATGATTTTTCGGGCGCCGGTCGGGCTTGACCCGACGACGTTTACGGGGCCGCTGCCGACCACTCTTTCGTACGCGCAGTACCTCATTCCGCTCGCGGTGCTGGAGATCTATCTGCGCGCACAGGACCGGCCTGGGACCCTGCGCCGCATGGCTGCGGCAGGCATGCTTTTTGTGGTCACGCTGTTGATGGCCGCTGGACTTTTCGCCACCACGATGGCGACCTGGGTGCCGCAGGTCAGAGCTGCGTTTGACTTCCGCAAGTCAATCGCGGAGACGCTGTCGGCCACGATTCAATCGAGCGGAATCGAGCAGGCGGTTCAGCAGTATCACGAACTGCAGTATCACGAAGTGAAGTCCGCTCCGGTCTCGGTCTACAACTTCAACGAAGAGCAGCTCAACGCTCTGGGCTACCGGCTGATTCGCGCTAAGAAGTTCAGCGAGGGCATACGGATTTTTCAGCTCAACGTCGAGAACTTTCCGCGATCGAGTAACGCCTACGACAGTCTCGCCGAAGGCTACCTGCGGGCCGGCGACAAGGCGCAGGCCGTCGCCAACTATGAGAGGGCACTGCAATTGAACCCGAAAAATCTCAACTCCAAGGTAATGCTGCAGAAGGTCAACCGGCCTTGAACAAAGGAGAGGAACTATGCGATCGCCGATATTGCTTCTTCACATTATCGCTGGCACGTTAGGAATGTTGTCTGGATTTGTGACCGTGTTTCTGCGTAAGGGATCGCGAAGGCACGGCATCGCGGGAAACGTGTTTGTCGTAACCATGCTCTGCCTGTCGTCTAGCGGGGCCTTACTGGCGATCATGAAGCATCAGCCAGGCAACATCCTCGGAGGCGCCCTCACCTTCTACCTGGTGGCGACGGCATGGCTGACCGCCCGCCGCAGGGATGAGGAACCTGGCATTTTTGATTGGGGCGCGTGTCTGCTCGTCCTGGGGCTCGCCGTTGTCGAGGTGACATTGGGATTCGAGGCGGCGATGAGTCCGACGGGGTTGAAGTATGACTATCCCCCTGGGCCTTATTTCTTCATGGGTTCCGTGGCGTGGCTCGCCGTTATAGGCGACGTTCGCATGCTGGTGCGCCGAGGAATTTCTGGCTCACACCGCATCGCGCGGCACCTATGGCGCATGTGCTTTGCGCTGTTCATCGCAGCGGGGTCCATATTCCTGGCGCGGCAGCACCTGTTCCCAGCATTCATGCGCAAGACAGGCATGCTGGTTTTCCTGAGTGTCCTGCCACTGCTGTTGATGATTTTCTGGCTGATCCGAGTTCGCGTCACGAACCCAGACAAGAAAAAGCGGCCAGTGATGGGCGGCTTAGAGCCGTCACTGTCCGCGCATTGAAAACGGAAACGGAAACGAATCTCCTCAGAAGAAACGAACAGCGCCGTTTAGCTGCGCTGTCCAGGCCCCTTGCTTTCGTCGCTCGCGATGACGCCGTCCTTGATGTGGATGACCCGGTGAGCGTACTCCGCGATATCTCCTTCGTGGGTGACCAGAATGATGGTATTGCCCTCGGCGTGCAGCCGGTCAAACAGCGCCATGATTTCAATGCCGGTCTGCGAATCCAGGTTGCCGGTGGGCTCGTCCGCCAGAATGATCGAAGGCTTGTTCACGAGGGCGCGGGCAATGGCAACCCTCTGGCGTTGGCCGCCGGAGAGTTCATTCGGTTTGTGGCTCATGCGTGCTTCCATACCCACGGCCGCCAGCGAGGCCTTGGCGCGGTCCATCCGCTCGTCCGTCGGAATGCCGGCGTAGATCAGCGGCAGTTCCACGTTGTGAAGGGCGGTGGCGCGGGCCAGCAGGTTGAAGGTCTGGAACACGAATCCGATTTCCTTGTTGCGGATGCGGGCCAGTTCGTCGTCGTCGAGTTCGCTCACCAGCTGGCTGTTCAGCCAGTACTTGCCCTGCGAAGGCGTGTCGAGGCAGCCAATCAGGTTCATCAGCGTCGACTTGCCCGAGCCCGACGGTCCCATAATGGCGACGTATTCATTGCGCTGGATGCGCAGATTGACGCCGCGCAGCGCATGCACCTGCTGCTCCGATCCCATGTCGTAGGTCTTCCAGAGATCCTCAGCCGCAATCATGCACGACTCGGGCGGGGCTAGGTTCGCGGTGGTGGGCATACTGATGACTTCTGCGGTTGCCATTTTTCTCTCCTGGTCTTCGACTCTGTCCGGTGCCACTGACCTCTCCGATCGTTTGGGTTCAGTACGCTCTAGACTACAGGCTCCGTTTTCTGAGACGCCGTATTGCGAGACCTCTGCCGGCTTTCCCTTTGGACGTACCAGCCCGGCTAAGGTTATGACTCGTCTTCTGCTTTCTTGGGCACCGTATTGTCGATCTTCACGCTGCTCCCGGGACGCAGCGTGCGCAGCACCTTGTAACTCCCGGTGATGACTTCGTCCCCCTCTTTCAGGCCGTCGAGAACCTCGATGTCGGTGGTGCCCGTAATTCCTGTGCTCACCGGAACGAACAGCGCTTTCTTGTTACGGAGGACGAAAACCCCCTGCACGTCATCCTCTTTTTTCGACTTGGATGCGACTTCCTTGGCTGCAGGTGCCGCGGCGTGTACCGAACCCGGCGGATTATTCTGCTGGTCGATCTGATCCTTATTGCGCAAGGTCAGCGCCTGGATTGGGATGGCCAGCGCATTGCTGCGGGTTGCCGTCGTGATCTTCGCGGTGGTCGAAAGCCCCGGACGCAAATCCAGCGGCGCATCCGACAGGTTCACCACCACTTTGAAATCTTTGGCTTCCTCGCTGGCGGTGGCCTGCTGCGAGGTGGAGACACCGCTTGAGCGGACGATCGCGTTATCCCCGATCTCGGACACTGTGCCGTGAAAAATCTTCTTTGGAATGGCGTCGATGGTCACCTCGGCGGGCTGTCCCAGATGCACATTCACAATGTCGGTTTCATCCACCTTCACTTCCGCTGTGATGATCGACATATCGGCGATCGTCATCAGCGTGCTGCCCGGCGCATTCTGGATGCCCATGACCACAGTCTCGCCCTCACGCACCGGCAGGTTCGTGACCACGCCATCGTATGGGGCGTTGTAGCTGGTCTTCTGCAACACGTCGTTGACGCGGGTTAAGTTCGCGCGGTTCAAGGTCACGTGTTTGTCGGCGGAGTCCATCTGCGCCTTAGCCTGCGCTACTTTCGCTTGCGCCTGCACCAGACCCGAGTCGGCGGTGGCCCATGCGTTTTTGCGGCTGTCGAAATCCGACTTGGCGATTAGCCCATCTTTGTACAGGCTCTGGGCGCGTTCCCAGTCCAGCTTGTTGCGGTCGTAGTCAGCCTGGGCACGCTGCAGGTCGGCCTGCGAGGTCTTGAGCGCGGCATCCGCCGCCATCGCGTCCGTCTGCGCCGCCTGCACCGAGGCTTCTGTGGCATTCACATCCGCCGAGGACTGCACGTTCTCCAGTTGCGCCAGCAATTGCCCCTTCTTTACGCGATCACCCTCCCGCACGTACAGGTGCGTGATCTTGCCCATAGCGTTGGCGCCGACGTTGACGTAGGTCTTCGGTTTGATCTCACCCGAAGCGCTTACCACCGTTGCCAGATCCTGCCGCTGGGCCTTGCCGGTTTGCACCGTCACTACGTTCTTGCTGCTTTGGTTAACAGTGAAACCGACAATGATTGCCAGCAAAACCGCTATGCCGCCGCCGATTGCGATTTTTTTCCAAGTCTTCATGATTTGCCGTCACGGTCCGGGTGATTTATCCGTAAGTAACGCCGAGCCCTGCCATAACGCTATTCTTACGCAAAAGACCCCCGCTGCATCGCTCAGAGTGACGGGCACACACCACCTGTTACGATCCTGGCGCCGAGAAAGTTCCCGATCAGGATTTAGAGGTAGAAAAGAAGTGGCCGAGACCCGTTACGACTGGGGAGTGATAGTGACTGCCCCGGAGCCCAACATTATAGCCCGGGCCGACATCCCCCGGCCACCCCTTTTGGCACCCCCTGTAGCACGATTTGGCACCGGGCGCAGGCAACTCGGGGCAACCTCGCCCGCTTCTAAACCAAACGGCGGTAGTTTCGTTTAGTTGTTCTCCGGGCACGACTTAACCTTGCGTTCACACGACGAACGGGCCTAAAATAGGCAGACGACTGTTGTCTGGCAGGAGTCCCTCTCATGTTCCGGGTTTCTTCGTATCACGCCGTTCCGCGAATTCTGCTCGCATTTGCAGGGTTTTTATTTGCAGGTCTACTGGTCTGCGGCGCAGTTGCCCAGGATCAAGCGAGCCCGAAGTCCACCGATAAGCCCCAGGACACGGCAGGCGCCGCGCAGGCCCAGCCCGCCGCTTCCCAAGCCCAGCCGGCCGATGCCGCGGATCCCCTCAAGCGTCCGGTCACCGAGAAACAGAAAAAGAGGAATGAGCGCGCCTTCAAGCAGGAAGTGAGCAAGACCTACAAGAAGTGGCTTGAGGAGGACGTTGTCTGGATCATTACCGACGAGGAACGCGCGGCCTTCAAACAGCTCTCTAACGATGAAGAACGCGACAACTTCATTGAAGCCTTCTGGCAGCGCCGCGACCCCACTCCTGATACCGAAGAAAACGAGTATAAGGAAGAGCACTACCAGCGCATCGCCTACGCCAACGAGCATTTCGCGGCGGGTGTGCCCGGCTGGAGAACGGATCGCGGCCGCATTTGGATCGTGTACGGCAAACCCGATGAGACCGATTCCCATCCCTCGGGTGGAACCTATGAGCGCCCCATGGAAGAGGGCGGCGGCGAGACCTCAACCTTCCCGTTTGAAGACTGGCGGTATCGTTATATAGACGGTATTGGCCAGGAAGTCATCATCGAATTCGTTGACACCTGCATGTGCGGCGAGTACCACATGACCCTGGATCGCTCCGAAAAAGATGCCCTGCTCATGACGCCGAACGCCGGCCTGACGCTCTATGAGCAGATGCGAAGGTCGAACAAAGCGCAGCGCTTCAATTCAAGTGGCATCGAGCGCCTGGGCGCAGGTCCGGACAGCGCGATGGTGGCTTCGAAGGAGTTTGATCGGCTCGAACAGTTCGCCAAGCTGCAGGCGGCTCCGAAAATCAAGTTCTCGGACCTGACCGAGGAAGTTAACTCCAAGGTCATCCTCAACCCCATGCCCTTCGATGTGCGTACCGACTTCGTGAAAGTCACCAGCGATACCGTGCTGGTGCCGGTCACGATCCAGATGAGGAATCGCGACATCACCTTCGTCAACAAAGACGGCATTCAGAAGGGAACGGTCAATATTTACGCCCGGCTGTCGACCCTGACGGGCAAGATCGTCCAGACCTTCGAAGATACGGTACAGGTGGAGGTGCCCGCCGAACTGCTGCCCCGCACGGCGGAGAACGCGTCCGTGTACTGGAAGGCTTTGCCGCTGCGTGCCGGCCGCTACAAACTGTACGTCGCGGTGAAAGACGTGAATGGCGACCGCAAGGGTATATGGAGCCGCAGCGTCAATGTCCCCGAATTCTCCGAAGACAAGCTGGCGACCTCAACTCTGATTGTGGCCGACGACATGGAAACGGTTCCCACCAAGAACATCGGCACGGGAATGTTCGTCATCGGCACCATGAAAATCCGGCCTCGCGTGGCCCCGGCCGACGGCAAGCCGGCGCTGTTCAAGAAGGACAAAGATCAGAAGCTGAATTTCTGGATGCAGGTCTACAATCTCGGCGTGGATGAGAAGACGCACAAGCCTTCCGCCACTTTTGAGTACAACATTACTAACCTCGCCACCAATAAATCCGTGGTGCAGAAAACCGAAACTACCGACACCATGGGCAATTTGGGCGAGCAGGTAACGCTGCAGAAGTCGATTAAAGCCGACAATCTGTTGCCTGGAACCTACAAGATCGAAATCAAGGTGAACGACAACATTTCCAAGCAGACGATTGATCCGTCGGCGGTGTTTGCAGTAGAGTAACTCCCTGCGTTTCCCCCCCCAGGGGGTGGGGTGGAGTGAGACTGGGTAAGCTCGGGACTAAGCTCGGAATCTCGGCCATTGTGTTAGGGCTATCGCTTCCCGTTTGGGCTGGAGAGCAGCCGGGAGCGATCTCGGGATACGTTCGCAATATCTCCGGCGTGCCTCAAATGGGCGCGGTGGTGCAGATTCTCGGCTCGGCCAATCGCACCTTCACCGTATTCACCGACGGCGCGGGCTACTACGCCGCTACCGGCTTGTTGCCCGGTCTATACACCCTCAAAGTTACGGCCCCGTCTTTCCTTCCGGCATTGCGCGAGAAAGTGGGCCTGCGCCCTGGCGCCAGCCTCAATGTCAACGTCACCTTGAGCACGTTGCTGGGCGTCATGCAACTCGGCCCCATCCGTTCCGTTCCGGATGACGACGACTGGAAGTGGACTCTTCGTTCGGTCGCGAACCGCCCCGTTCTGCGCGTCTTTGACGATCCCAACCCGCTTATCCTGGGAACGAGTATCGATGGCACGAGTATCGACGGGACCGGTGCCGCTGGGACGACTGCCGGGATCGAGAAACAGAGTCATCCGCTAACCGGGAGTCTGGCCTTCCTCGCCGGTTCCGCCGCCGCCGGTTACGGCAGCGGATCGGACATGAGCACCGCCTTCAATCTCGAACGCTCGATCTTCTCCGATGGACATCTGGCCTTCAGCGGCAACGTAGCCTACGGTGTGGGTTTCCCCGCCGCCGTGCTGCGCTCCAGCTATTCGCATCGCCTGGCGGATGGTTCGATGCCCACGATGGCTTTGACCGTCCGCCGCTTCGCTCCTTCCGATCCCAGCCTGCATAACGCCGCGTTGCAGTCGCTCGCGCTTTCCGCGGCCGACGACATTGTCCTGGACGACGTTTTGGAATTGAAGTTCGGCAGTGAGCTTCAGACCATCCAGTTCCTGGGCCACGTGTCTGCATTTCGTCCTTACGGTTCCGCTGACATTCATCTCTCGCCCGACACGATTCTGGAATACGCGTACGCGACCTCCCGGCCTGATCTGCGCACCGAGAAGGGTTTCGACTCCGCGCCGGCCGATCTGAGCGAGTCGAATCCGCGAGTCAGCCTGCTAAACTTCGCTCCCCAGGTGGAGAGTGCTCATCATCA
>Ga0210384_10002483_pt1 | contig 22477 bp, 36 predicted proteins | sample IncBWH2MmetaG_FD_160574 | JGI IMG/M metagenome (GOLD analysis project Ga0210384, IMG submission 160574) | Forest soil microbial communities from Barre Woods Harvard Forest LTER site, Petersham, Massachusetts, United States - Inc-BW-H-2-M | ecosystem: Environmental > Terrestrial > Soil >...
GCGTCGGCTTGTGTGCAGGCACGATGCATCCGGACTCAGTTTTGTTTGCGTAAGTCAAAGAGGTCGAGGGCCGTACCACGGTGAATTGGCAGGAAAGTAAAGGGAACTGGCGGAAAGGGAGGGATTCTAAAATGCGCGCAACCCGCATCCCGCTGTGCAACAATGAGATAACCTTGAAACCCGCCATTGACAAGGCTTTGCGGCGTTTTTCCGCACTTTCTCCCGTGTACTCCTTTATCTCTCGGATGCTGCCAAATCACCGAAAATCGTATCACCTCGTATCACCTCGAAAAAGACTTGCTCGGCTTCTCGGGTTGGCGTGGCGTGCGACACTTCACACACTTGTTAGTATGTGTTAACAAGTTTTTTCTTGACAAATGACAATCTTTGTCGTTGCGTTTCCTGCATTGCCAATGCTATTGTGCTTTCCATGGTGAACACGATCATATTGTGGTTGGCGGCACGGCGAGCGCTTAACGCTCGTGCATCGCGGCCAACCGCGCGTGTGCGCCACACCTCGCGCCGCGCAAGCATTTCCACCTTGCGGTGTGCCTCAACGCCCATCCCGTAAAGAACCTCCGCACAAATTGACCAAACTCAGATTGCAAGCCCCGGCGCGTAAGTGTCGTTTGCTTGCCTTCTGTAAATCGAGTGCAGGGGTGATACATGCAAGTGGGCGACAGCATCATTAAACAACTCAAAGCGACAAGCAGGGCCATTTCTGCGCCCGATATCGCAAAGATTCTTGGCGTGAGCCCGGTGACCATTTACCGGCTCGCCAAGCGCGGCTTGCTTCCGAGTTTCCGAATCGCAACAGCAGTGCGCTTTGATCCGTCCGCCGTGGCGGCTTGGCTTGAGGGCGGTGCGCGATGAGTGCAACATTTGATTCCGGTCGGCGCGCAGCAATCGAGGAGGTAAGCGAGGCGGTTGTGCAGTACGTCGCATGCGTAAAAGAAGGCCGCGAGGTTGACCCGTGGGAAGAATGGCTCCCGCGTTTCCTTGACAACTTGGCCGAGAATGACCAACCCCACATTCCGCGTGATGCTTTTGATGACGGTTGGGATGCGGCCATCCAAGACACGCGCGGCATGGTTGCTCTTTACATTCATGCGCTGACAAGAGGCGGCACAATTGACCCGTGGGAAGTTTGGCTCCCGCGTTTCCTCAACACGTTGGGCGAGCAAAACAAACCCACCGATGCGCTCGCGCACATGACACCGGCGAGCGAGTTGGTGCAGTGATGAGCCGAGATGAGTTGATCCGCAAAGTGACTGCCGCTGTTGATGAGGCGATCAAATCGCGTATGTACGGCACGGTTGAGGTGGAATTCCGGGGCGGAGTGCCGCAATTCTTCCGCTGCAACAAGCAAGAAAAACTCGCAGATGACACAAGGGAGAAACCCGCATATGGCAACCGCTACTAAAACTTTAGATCAACTCCGGCGAGCATATCCCGATGGGCAACTCTCCGGCGATTATTACCATTTGCCGGAGTGCCCGCATTGCGGCAAGACCGGCGCGAAAAAGTGCAGTGTGAGGGTTGAGGCCGATGGCATCACCATCGGCGGCGTGAGTTGCTTCCACAACGGCGGCGATCACAACAGCGAAGCAACGGCCAAGCTGTACGCGGCCATTGACAGCGGCGCGGTAACGCGCTCAACAGTACCGGCGAAATCGAAACGCAAATCACTCGATAACACAACCGCGAGTTGGGGTTGGCCCGACAAATGGGAGCCCATCACCGAAGCAACGCGAGCCATCCTTGCGGCATCGCGCCCGGAGTCATACACGCCCCGGCTCGAAACACTTCTTGCTCGCGGATTCCGCGAGAGGAAAGACAAAACCGGGCGCATCCGGTTTGCGTATCCCGTCAACCTCGATGGTGAGTTGCAATTCTGCAAGGCTGCCTTTGCCGATATCCGCGAGGGCGAGTCGCGGCGGAAGTGGCCGCAATTTGCGCCAACCACCAAGATACCCACCAACTTGCTTTTCGGCATTGATGAGGCTTTCCCCGCGCGTGTGTGGGTGCCGAGCATGGTGCTTGAGGATGGCAACCGATATTACACGGGCGGCGGAGAGTGGAAAGAATCAATCCCACACTCGAAGGCTCCGGCTGTATTCATCACCGAGGGTCAATGGGATGCGCTCGTGCTTCACGAGTTGGGTTACCCGGCTGTGGCCATCGGATGCGACAAGCAAACGGAGATTGCACCGGAGTTGGTTGAGCGGCTCTTGCAGAATGCGCAACGCGTGTACTTGGTGCCGGATAAGGGTGCCGAGTCAACAATGGATCACCTCGCCCTGCTCTTTCCTCCTGAGCGCTGTTTCATCGTGGAGATGCGCGCCGCAAAAGATATCTCCGAGTTACGGCAGAACTTGGCCGAGGTTGAGCCCTCGTGGGTTGGTGACGCGGAGAATCTCACCCCGATACGCACGGCAATTGATGAGATGGTTGCCCGCAAGCGCACCGGCAAGGCAACCGAGCCGGAGCGTGTGAGCCTTGATGCAAGTTGCACCCTCACAAGGATGAGTGACTACACCCCAACACTCATCAATTGGTTGTGGGCCGGACGTGTGCCGGAAAACAAACTCATCGTATGGGCGGGAGAGGTTGGCAGCGCAAAGAGTCAAAGCACGTACTCGTTGATAGCGGCGGTGACCAACGGCGTGCGATTGCCCGATGACCCTTCGGATATGGTGCGCAAGCCTGCCGATGTGATGATTTGTTTCTGCGAGGATGATGCCGAGGATACCGTCACGCCCCGGTTGATGGCGGCAGGAGCGGATACGAGCAGAGTGTACAAGTTAGAAATGACCTTTGTTGCGGAAAACGGCTCCAAATCACAGCGTGAGGCGGCGCTTGATTCTGACTTGCCGAAGATGGAAAAGATGCTTGCGGAGCATCCGAGCATACGGCTGCTCATCATTGACCCACTAAGCAACTACACCGGCAAGGTGAAGTTGAATGATGAGCAAACAATGCGTACCGCGATCTTGGTGCCACTTCGTGACCTTGCCAAGAAATATGGCGTTACCGTCATTTGTGTCTGCCACCTCAACAAGCGGTCGGATGTCAACGCCCTAAACCGAGTGCTCGGCGCGGGAGCCATCACCGGCGTGGCCCGAGCATGTTGGTTATTCGCGGCAGATGAGGAGGCACCGGAAGATGAGTGTGACCACTTTGTAATGTGCGATGGTAAGGGCAACTTGACCCGCAAGGCACTGCGCAAGGGATTGAAGTATCACACCGCAGAAAAGCAACTGACATGGCCGGATGGAAGGCCCGTATTAGACCCGGATACCGGAAAGCAAATCTCTGCCTCCTATGTGGTGTGGGACGGCCAACACACCATGAGTGCCGATGATGCCCTTGACACTGTGACCGGGCATAAAGCCGAAAAGGCGGTAAGGAAGGCGGAGGCGAGTGCTTTTCTGCGCACCGCACTAAGCGGAGGCCCAAGATATGCCGAGGATGTAAAGGCAGAGGCCACGAATCGGAAGATTTCCGCGAAAACCTTGCAGCGTGCGCGTGAGGCTTTGGGCGTAAAGCACGGCAAAGAGATAGGTGTGCAGGATGGCCGCTCAATGTGGTGGTTGGCCGAGAAGGCAGGGGAACGAATGATGATGGAGGAGACGCAAGGTTGAGTTGGCCTTTGTGGCTTAGTTGGCCAAGTTGACCATGTTGTTGATTCTAATAAATAAATAAATAAATTAGATGACTAAGTTGACTAAGTTCGATGTTAGCCAACTTGGCCAACTTGGTCACCTTACCCAAGTGGTCAACTTGGCCAACGAAATCAGATGGAAACAGAAAACGGAGGGCAACACAATGATAGAAGCAACCAAACCATCAACCATCAAGATCACCAACCCCGGCACAATCGGCAAGCCATCCCAACGCATTGCCGATTACACGTACAAGTGCGCGTGCTGTGGCGAGGAGCACGAGCGCACCGGCGAGCAGTTTGACATTGACTTTCCCCACGTTGAGGCATTCTGCCGCAAGACCGGCTTTTCCACGCTCGTGAAGTTGGTAGCACAATGACCAAGCAACCCAACATCGGGAAACGGCGAGTATGGCCACACAACCCGATTGCCGGACGCATCTTTGCCCTCCCGCAAGATGTGGATTTGTCGCAAATTGATTGGGAGCCGATCACGGCGGTGCGCTCCTCGGCAGAGCCCACCAAAAGCAACCGCACAAGAATCCGCGCACGCATCCGCAAGGCGGCGGCAGAGAAGGGCAACACCAATATCACGGAGGTGACAGCATGACAATAGAGCAGCATTTTAGAGAAGCATTTCGTTTGCGGTTGAGCCAAGTAAACCCACACCTCAAGCCGGAGGAGATTGAGCGCCGCGTTGCCGAGGTTGCAATGCCCGGTGCAAACGCAATCATCAACCTGCTCCGGTCCTTCGCGCGCTTGCCCGAGCAGGATAGATTCCGGCAAGTTGCGCTCCGGCTTTGCCCCGAGCCCGCCATCGAAAGTCCGGCAACCGTTGCGGAGGTTGACCCGAAAACCACCGAGCAGGATGCAAAGCAGGCGGCATACATGGCCCACTTGCGCCGCGCCGCGCTCGCCAAGGTGCTTGAGGTGCCGGGTGATGAATAAGTCACACCGGCATCGGGAAACGGCGTAGAGCACCTCAACCCCACAGCAAAGCAACAGACAAGCAAGAAAGCCCCACAGCGGAAGAATTACAAGCACGATGCCAACATCAACACCGGCATCGTGCACGATCACCAACCCGGCGAGTTGTTAACAGTTACTAACATCTGTTAAGTCATCCTCTGCACCACAACCCATCGAAACCTCGCACCGCATCCACATATCACTAATCAATTGGCAGAATAAACACATGCGTACAGCGCACCGGATGCGTTGCTGTGGGCGCGCGGCGTTGTGGGTGACCCGCGAGCCCATCGCGCACCTAACTATCGCGTGGCGAGCCTCTAATGAGCCCCGGAGGGGCATGGGGGTGTCTCATTTCCCACGGGCACAATCTTCCGGTGTGCGATCAAGTGCGATTTTTGCGCACGATGCCCGCGAATCTTACCGCGAAGTACCCGGAAGGGCGGGCCAACTCGGCGGAAGGGCGGGCGAAGTACACGAAAGGGCGAAAGGGCTTTGGCGCTCGCGAGGAGCCGTCACACGGCTCCGGTATTTGTGCCAAGCACCAACGGCCAACAGACCAAAGGAGGGTAAACACATGCTTGATCCGGTAGAAATCGGGCGGCGCGGAGGGCTTGCGCGCACCGAGCGCAAACGGCTCGCCAACATCGCGCACGGATTCAAACCCAAGGCGGAGCGCATCGCGGCGGCGGAGCACGAGGCTCGGCAGATCATTTCTCGGTGCCTCGGATTTATTCCCCGATTCACCGCCGAGCAACTCGTTGAGTTGGCCACGGAGGTAAAGGCAGGCGGCGGAAAGTTGACCGCCGAGCAGCGGGAGAAATGGGCACGAATTGAGGCCGAGGCAGGGATTGAATGAGCACGCCCGCCAAGCCAATTCCCGCCGAGAAGGTGCAGGCGGCCAAGACCATCCGGCGCGAGATTATGACTGCGCGGCGAGCAATCACCACGCTCAAGAAGGCATGCCGCGAAGCAACCGCCGACATCGCAAAACGCGGACCGGTGATACTTGCCGAGCGTTGCGATTCCCACGGCGTTGCTCACGAAAAAGAGGTGCCCAACCCATCGTTGCGTACGTTGCGCGACAGCCAAGCAACCATTAAGACCCTTGGCCAACGGCTCAAGTTGTTGGAGGCCGAGTTTAAAGAGGCAGTGCGCCGCGAGGCCGATGATGCGGCAGGCACCACGAGCGAGGAGTTTTCATTTTGAGCCCATACGTTGAGCAGGCGCGGAAGTACGTGGAGGATGTGCTCACCGGAATCATACCGGCGTGCGAGGAAGTGCGCGCCGCATGCCAACGCTCGCGCACCGATCTTGAGCGCATCGGGCAACCGGATTTCCCTTTCATCTTTGATGAAGCCAAGGCGCACCGGGCGTGCGATTTCATCTCGCGGCTTCGGCATACCCAAGGCCCGCTCACCGGCGAGCGCATCAAGTTGGAGCCGTGGCAGTGTTGGATTCTTACGGAAATCTTCGGATGGGTTTGGGCCGACACCAACACCCGCAGATACAAACGCGCATACGTTGAAGTGCCGAGGGGCAATGGCAAAACGCTCCTTGCGGCGGGCATCGCGCTTTACACCGCATTTGTGGAAGGCGAGAAGGGTGCCGATTGTGTTTGCGCGGCAACCTCCTTGATGCAATCGAGGTTGTGCTTGGACACGGCGCGCACGATGGTGGAAAGCAACGCACTCCTCAAGCAATCGCTCGGGCTCAAGGTTGAAGCGCACCGCGTCTTGCAGCCCAAGACCAACTCGCGCTTCCGTGGGTTGCCCGCCAAGGCACCATCACTCGAAGGCATGGCGGTGCACCTCGGTGTAATTGATGAAGTGCACCTCCACAAATCGCGGCTTGTGTTTGATTCGATTTCCACGGCGTGCGCGAAACGCCCGCAAAGTTTGCTTTTCATCATCACCACGGCGGGCATGGATTCCTCCGGTGTGTGTTTCGAGTTGCACGAGTATGCCGAGCGATTGTTGGAGGGCACGGCACAGGATGAAAGTTTCTTTGGCGTTGTTTACACCTGTGATACCGATGATGACATTTTCGAGGAATCAACGTTGCGGAAGGCCAACCCGTGTTGGGGCATATCCGTGGATGTGCGCGCCGTGATGGAGGAGGCGCGGCGAGCCGAGCAGATACCAAGCCAACGCGCATCGTACCGCATGCGTTACCTCAACCAATGGACTAACAACGATGGCACCGATGCATTTCTTGATTTCAACGCGGTGCAGCGTTGCCACGATGCCGATATTGATGAGCAGGAATTCGCCAACCAACCCGCTGTGCTCGGGCTTGACTTGGCACGCAAAGTTGACTTGTGCAGCCTTGTACGAGTGCACGCCAAGAAGATTGACAACAAGACCCACTATTACGTTTTCGCGCGCAATTGGATGCCACAAGAAACCATCAACAACAGCAACGTTGCGGCGTTGCGCGGTTGGGCCGAAACGGGGCACCTCACCGCAATTGAAGGCGCGGCGATTGACTTTGATGTAATCGAAAACGAGGTAATGGAGGAGTGGAGCAAGTGCGCGGTGCGCGATTTCAACTTTGATCCGATGCTCGCGCAACAGTTGATTGGACACTTGCAGAATCGCACCGAGCGCCCCGATGCCTTTGTTGAGTTAACACAATTCGCGGCCAACATGACAGACGGCATGAATTTGCTTGAGGAGATTGTTGCCGATGGCCGGTTGCATACTAATTCGCTCGTTTTATTGTGGTGCCTCGGCAACCTTCACTCACTGCGCAGCGGTGTGCACTTTGTCACGCCCCGCAGACCGAAAGACCGGATGCGCAAGATTGACGCGGCGGTTGCTTTGGTCATGGCGCTCAAGAGCATTGCGCGGTGCGCACTCGATGAAACCCAAAGTGACTTTTACAGCAATGCGAGCTATGAAGATATCAAGAAAAGAATGTACCTATGACCAACCTCCCGCTCAAGTGGTGCCGATTTGCCGGATGCAGCAACAAGACTCGCAACGCGGGCTCGTGGTGCGATGCTCACCTCAAAAACAATCCGAGCGTTGACTCCATCCGGCAACGCGGGCAAGACCCAACCAACAAACTGTACAAGCGGGTTGCGTGGCAGCGGATGCGCCAATTGATGCTCGCGAGCAATCCGATGTGCACCCGGCTCATCAACGGTGCCGTTTGTCCAAACCCGGCAACGCTCGTGCACCATTTGCGATCACCCCGCGAGGCTCCCGAGTTGTTTACCGAAGCAACAAATCTTGTATGTCTGTGCGCATCGTGTCACCCGGATGATGCGGGCACACCGTGGTGGAAGTCGGGCGAGGATTACATCGAAAACGAATTTAAAGTGATGAATTTCTTTGGAGGAGGCGAGCAATGAGCATTACGAATTCTTTGAAGGCCCGATTTGAGGCGATGTTTGGCCGCGAGTTGGCCGAAATACAAGCGCGGCACGATACCGAGGTGAAGGAATTGCACCAACGCATAGCGGCGCGTGATGCAGAAATCACGCGGCTCCGGCAGTTGGCGCGCGTACCAATAATGCATGTTGGCAACGAGGATGCGTGCGAGGTGCAGTACGAAACGAGCGGAGGCGGTTGGCTGTGATTCTCTTGGCCGTTGCTTTCCTCGTTTGGTGCTGTTGGTGTCACATCATTTGCAAATCGTGAGCGGCTCAACCGCTAAGAGGTGCGGCAACGCACTTACAAGGAGAATAAAGTCATGGCAGACATTCAACTCAAAACTTTCGAGCAGCAACGATTCTACAAAGTTGACAACACGCTCGCGCTCATCCTCGTTGCGCTCAACCTTGCCGGTCCAATACCGAAGGATCAACCACAACAGCGGGAGGATACACCTCCGCCCGATAAACCAACCTTTTCGGTGGTGCTCGGCCCGCAAGGCACGGCGCTATTGATGCTGCACAAACCGACCGGCGAGCGCCTTTACTTTTCCGGCAATTACAACTCGGCCCGCGATTACTTCAAGGTGATGGTTTGGAGCGGCGAGGCCCAAACCCGCGTGCTCACCGGCCCGGAGCCCTCGGCGGAAATCCTTGAGGAGTACCGCAAAGTGAAGAATCAAGAATCGCAAGCAAAAGATGCGGCGCACAACTTGGCGGTTGAAAATGCAGCCAAGCGCGGCGTGAAAGTTTCAATCTAACAGGCGGTGCAAATAGTACGGAGGCACGAGCATGAAACCAACAAAGGGACAAAGGGAAACACGAAGTTTTGCAGGCGAGTTGCGCGCGGATGGCGGCGCGAAATTCGAGTTGAGCGGGTATGCTGCCTCATTCAACACCTTGAGCCGTGACTTGGGAGGGTTTCGCGAGCGCATTGCACCCGGAGCATTCAAGCGTAGCCTCGCGGCGGGCACGGATGTCAAATGCCTTTTCAACCACGATGCTAACGTGGTGCTCGGGCGCGTGGGCAATAAAACGCTCGCGGTGAGCGAGGATGCGCGAGGGCTCAAGTTTACGTGCCAACTCAATCCGGCATCGCAGCAACACCGCGATATTTACGAAAGTGTGAAGCGCGGCGACGTGTCGCAATGCTCTTTCGCTTTCCAAGTGCGAAGTGCAGAGGATGAGGATTGGGACGAAGATAAAGACGAGCGCGGCGTGCGATTCCCTCGGCGTACCATCCGCAATTGCGATTTGCTTGACGTGAGCGCGGTGACTTATCCGGCTTACTCCGAAAACAACGCAACCTCGGTGCAGGCACGCGCGGCGGATTACACCGCAACCTCGGCGGCGGCGTTTGACGCGATGGCGAAGCGCAAGGCGCAGAAGATCAAAGAACAAATCTTCCAAACTTGTGATGCTTTCATATTGCCCGATGAATACATCGAGGGGCAACCGTGGGAGCCGATTCCGGTTTTCTTCACGCCCGAGCAGAAGGCAGCCCGCGAGGCGGCGCGGCTCGATGCCGAGGATGCAGCGTTGCGCGCTCGTGCGGATGCAATTGGCCGACAGATTGAGATTGACACTCTAAAAGAATTGTTTGGCGAGTAACCGACAAAGGAGAATCAACCAATGAATTTCGATGGAGCAGCAAAGGGAACACCGGCAGCACCGCGCAACGACTTGAGCGATTTGCCCGAGCACGGCTCACCGGCGTGGGAGCAGTACCTTGCAGCGGAAAAGACGGCGCGCGAGCCGTGGGCTTCCGGCATCAACCCCGACCGCAATGCGGTGCTCGCGGCGGATGCAGCGGCAGCCAAAGCAACTCGTGAGCGATTCGGCAAGGCTTAACACCTTGTGCCCACGGCGATGAGCACATCACAACAAGTACAAACGCCGATGTACCCGGTTTCCGCCACGTATCACGGAGCCGAGGGCGGTTGGGAAAGCACCGGGCTTTCGTACGATGATTACGCCCGGATGCAGAAGCACTCCCGCGCACTTGCACCGGGCAGGCGGTTGCATACGCCATCATGGGCGGTCAACGATGTGGAGTTGGCCGAGTTGCTCGCGCACTTCATGGAGGGGCGAGCACGATTACGCTCCAAGCAATCGGGCACGTATGCAGAGCGGATCACCCGAGCCGAAGAAAAGTTAAAGGAGCAACGGCCCGAGTTGGTTGAAATGCTCCAACGTTTTTGCACCGAGTACGTGCAACTCAAGAATGAAACCGAGCCGGATGCCGGGAGGTTGCGATACCTTGAAATTATCCTCCCAAATGTTGATACGCAATTGCGCATGATTGACCGTGGGTGCTCGCTCATCATTTGCGGCGTGGTGTACCACTTTTACCGGCGCGGGCTCAACGGGCTCCAAGTTGCCGAGGAGTTGAATTTGCAGCATTGCCATGTGCGGCAAATTCTTTGGCGGTTGCATTGGGATTGGTACGCGCTCAAGGGCATCAAGCCGGAGCGCATCCTTGGGCGTGTTCTAAAGTTTCGAGGGCGACCGTACACGGTTGATGAGGAGCAGATTGTTGAGTTGCGCGCTCGTGGGTTGAGCGTGACGGCCATCTCCGCGCGGTTGTTGATTCCTCATTTCGAGGTGAAGAATACGTTGCGGCGCGTGCGGCAGTTGGACCGCCGCGAGCGCGAAGCGTTGGCGGTGGTGCAGGCGCGCACCGGCGAAACTTTAGAGGCGCGGCGCAAGCATCGGCGCATCTTTGAGCAGATCAACCCCAACACCCGTTACATGATTTACGTGGAGCATTGCAACCGGCTCGGGCACGCCCCGTTGAGCGAGATGATTTGGAACATGCAAGACGGCGACACCACAACCAAGATCAAGTGGTACGACAAACCCAACAGTTAACCGAGCGAATATTGGCGCGCATCTATCTAAAACTTGAAGGCCGCCGCGTTGGTAATCTGCAAATTCTCCGGCGAGCCGGTACTCATCCAACTCGGCGCACCCGGTTGTGGTTATGTCTTTGCGATTGCGGGCGCAAGAAACTGTACGAAACCTCGGCCCTCAAGTACGTGAAATCATGCGGTTGCTTGAATCGTACGCGGCACGGCGATTTAACAGGGCAACGCATTGGGCAATTGCTCGTTGTGCGTGACAGCGGAAGGCGGCACAAACAAAGCGGCGCAAAACTTTGGGAGTGCAAGTGCGATTGCGGCAAAACAAAACTCATCGAGACATCATGCCTCAAGCGTAAGCGCGGCTCCCTCTCATGCGGTTGCGTGTTCCTTGCGCGCTCGGCACAACTCAACCGCTCCCACGGTGCTCGCTCGTTGGGCGCACCGCCCGGAGTGCGCCGCGCTTATTCCTCATGGAGCAACATGTGCACTCGGTGCACCAACTCCAACTTTAAGAATTGGGATTGTTACGGCGGCGCGGGCGTGACGGTATGTAAACGATGGCTCGGGCCAAACGGTTTTCGTGCGTTTCTTGCCGACATGGGACAAAGGCCGGAAGGCACAACGTTGGACAGGCGCAACGCGTTTGAGGGATACAACCCCAAAAATTGCCGATGGGCAAATCGCGAAGTGCAAGCCCTCAATCAACGCCGATTTTATATTGACGGGCGACCGCCCGAGGTGCTCATGCGCACCGTTGCCGAGATGGAGGCCGAGGGTTGGTGAGCCTTGGCACGTAACACCCGGATGTAAACGCGATGAATGCGTTGAATCTATATCACCAAAGGGCTCGCGCTCTTTGGCCCGGATGCGAGGTGAGCGGCTCCGGCCCGTTCTGCCTTGTCATTTCCCGATGGAATCAACCGCCCGTGGTGACTTTGTTTACCGATGCCGGTGATGCTCGGCTCGCTCAACAGCAACACGGCGGGCAGTTACAGCGCATTGAGCCGATGCCCCGGCCCAAGCCCGTTGAGTTGGGTTGGGAGTAGTAACACCTTACCGCAACGGTGAGGTGACCCAATGAGCAGACCCGTACCACAGCCCGGAGATACCAACGTGCGCGGCTTTGTCCTACCCGATACCTGCTCGGGAAAAGTTTGCGCTCTGCCGACACTTTATGGCGATTTCCCGCCCGACCAATTCAACCCGTGTGTTTTTCCTACCGTTGAGGATGTGACCTTGCCGGTTGGCTCGGAGTGCCTGTTCGATGTGGCTGCAACTTGGGATGGGCGACCTTTTGCCAAAAATGTACGGGCGGTGAGCTAATGGCCGATTGGGTGACGTGCGAGGTAAATGGGCTCGATGAGCTACAGAAGAAACTCAACGACATGGCCACGAAGGACGCCAAGGCCATCGTGAAAGATGGGCTCAAAGAAGGCGCGGCGGTGATGCGCTCCGAGATTGCTGCAACAGGCTCGGCGGCTCCGGGCGAGATTGGCTCGGCCCTCTCCACCATAAAAAGTTGGAGCGTGAGAGTGCGGATGCGTGCTCAAGAGTTGGCAGGCACGGCGACCATCGGCGTTAAAGGCAGCTTGCCCGAGGTGCACACGGCAAGTCACAGTGCAATTCAACCTCGCGGAAAGCGGTACCATCGCTCCCTCAACTACCTCATCAAGTTGCTCGAATTCGGTGCGAGCCAAGGCGAGTACAAAGGGCGGCGCATGCCTGTGATGTCGGCGGGGTTTGAATCGGGCCGAAGCAAGACGTTGCAGGCCATCACCGACACGATCAAGCGGCGGCTTGGATTATGAGCACGTTGATGCGGTTGGCAATTCGCGAGGCGTGGTGCTCACTCATCGCGCTCGCCACGGGCCGAGGAATCATGTATTGGTACGGCCCTCTCAAGTTGGCCACACCGACCAAGCGCGTTGTGGTTAACGTATGGCCCGATGAGATTGATGAGGCGCTCGCGGCTTTCCTGCTCGTGGGTATGCGCGAGGAGTACCTCATCATGCGCGAACTTCACAAGCGGTACGTTGATGCGCTCACCGGCGCAATGTAACACGCACCGAGGAGTGCGGAGGCATCACCAATGCAGATATTTCCTGACGTTATCAACCCGGACACGAAGCTAAACGGGAGGGCTCCGATTCAAGCGGTGAGCGTAGCATACACCCTCACCAACAGCGACGTGACCAATGGGTATGCAAGCATCCCGGTTGCATTCGATGCGGCATTTGCCGACAGCAATTATGTGGTTTCGTTCACTGTTGAGCGGACCAACTCCAACGTGCCCGCAAATGCCATCGCACCCGCTCAAGTCTCAAGCAAGACCGCATCGGGCTTCACAGCAAACCTCGCGCTCATCACCGCCGATCTTGGCAGCGGCGGGCAAGCGGTGCTCATTCACGCAATTGGGCTCCACGCGTAACCACGGTGCTGAATCGGGCACTTGCTCCACCTTTTGGCGGTGATACCATGAGCCGAAAAGAGTGAAGGCAGGATGCTCGCGATTATGCGAAGCGGCACGCAACCCGGACAACTTCTAACCTTGGTTGTTGTGTCGCTCCTGCTGTTGTTGCTTCTCTCCCTGTATCGCAGACGCGAAGGCATCAGGCACTTCCTGCGGCGTGCAATCCTTGCCGAGACGGCATACTTTATTTTGGCATTGTATCTTGCACAACGTGGCATCCCGCCCGTGGCGGCCATCGGAATTGGTCTATTGGCAGCGGTCACCGTGGCCAAGATGCTCGTTGCACCACGGAGTCGATACATTCGGGCTTCCGAGAGGCGAAAGGCAATCGCGGATTACGAGCGAAAGACGGGGCGCAAGTACAACCGCAAGACTGATGAACTTGACCACGATATTGCTTTTGCCAAACTCGGAAGTAGCACCGCCGATAACTTGCGCGTGCGCTCACGCACCGAGAATCGCCGCAAGGGGAAGAAATCGCCGTGGTGGGATTTGCTTGGCAAATGAGCCGGGGCGGCGGGGCGGCGTTACAGTACGATCACTTTGGATCACTCACGTTGATTGTCAGCTTGCCTTCCTTCTTGGCCTTGGAAAGTCGGCGCAGGGCTTGAAACATGCCGAGCCAATAGCCGATAAAGAGCCCCACAGCGAGCCAAAGCACCCAAACCGGAATCCACATGAGGAATGCTCCGTTTCAATCGTACAGTAGAACGATGGGCGGAGACTCTCTCAACTGCTCAAAGCGCATCGAGCGTTTGGCGCTGTTGATTGATTGCTTCAAGACCATCGTTGAGTGCAGCGGTAACGTCGCCACCGGCGAGCGATGGTTTGATGCCTATGAGCAGTCCGTATGCCCGCTCGATTGTCGCGTGTGCCGCTATGACGGCCTTCTCACGTCGCGTGCGTTGGCGGATCGAATAAACTGAAAGCAACACACTGACGATTGTGAGGGTGGTGTCAGGTATCAAATGCCATTCGCACGCCATGCCTTCGAGTGCAGCACCGTGCATGCATTAGATTCAATGACTATCTTGGTTACCCCGGTCACGTTGTACCCGGCCCGGATTACAGGGCACGATGAGGAGCCGGTGTTGTGCTACCATCGCACTCGCTCGTGGCTTGCTTGGAGGGAACAACCTTGACACTATTTTTCGCACTCATCGCAAAACTTTTTGGTACGGCGGTGCTTTTCATGTGGCTGCCGATTTGCCTGTTCATTTTGGATGAATGGTTCCGGGCCTTGTGGCGAGTGTGGCAGCTACCACGGGCCGAGGCCGCGCAAACTTTCATGTGGTGGGCTTGAGGTTGTTCCGATGAAATCTGTTGGCACGTTTGTGAGTGAAGAATTGGCTGTTCGGAAAAGAGTCGTGGCCGCATCCCGCAACACTGCCGGGTATGCTGCAATCTATCCCGCATTGGCGCGTGACGTGGTTGCGAAGTATCCCGATTTAAGCGCCGAGGAAAAGGCGGCGGTTTCAAGCACGTTGAAAAGCGATGCCGCGAGCCTCGGGCACAATGCGACCACGGCAATGCAGGAAGTTGTGCGGATACTCGGGTCGTGATAGTGACGGCGACGGCGCGAGTGGGCTTTTCCATTTTGGTATGCTCGTGGGCGGAGGTGTGCTCATGGCGGTTAGTTATGAACTTCGTAAACGAATTGACAGCATCGAGGTGACAATCAACGAAACCAACCCCGACAGTCCCATCCTTGCAATTTTGGATGCCTTGAGGGATGTTGCTGTAGCGTTGGACAAATTGGAGACTGCCACGAAGAATAAAGGTTGAGCGTGGCCGGGGCGTCACACGCTCGTGCTTGTTTACCTCCTTTTTGATTTGGTGCTTGAAACCCGCGAGCCGGTGAAACTCGCGGGCTTTTTTTCATTGACCGGCAAACGTCTGATTGACCTTTTCGCGCACCGCTTGGCTCCGGTTGGGCTTGAGGTATCGCATCGTTGATTCCATGTCGGTGTGTCCCATCCACTGTTGCACCGTGCGTAGATCAACACCGGCCCATAGGTGCCACGTTGCGAACGTGGCCCGGAATTTGTGCAGCCAAAAATCATCGGAATTCAACTTGGCACGAGTGGCGATGGCCTTGCAATCATCGAGAAAATTGAGTTTCGGTTTGCATCCGCTCGTTGGAAAGAGCAAGGGGCAAGATGCGGATGCGCGTGCCTTTTGCTTCTTGAGCGCCCCAACGAGTGTATTGGGGATGGGGATTTCACGGCCCTTGTAATTCTTGGGCGAGAAGCCGTACTCCTTCTTGTATCGCACGGCGACCACGGCACGAGTGAGGTTGATATCATCCCATGTTGCGTGCATCACCTCTTGCTCACGCATCCCTGTCATCAAGAAGAATTCAAACCACACACGCTCCTCTTGGTCACAGGCGGCAAGGAATTTGTTTAGCTCCTCGCGCTCGTACACCTCGGGCTCATCCTCAACGTACTTGGGCCAATCGTTTTTGCCCACCAAGCCGCGAATCCCTTGTGCCTTGAGGAATGACATCACGTTCTCGAATTTGTTGTACACCGTGCGCGGCGAGAGTTTCTTTTTGTCACGAAGAAAGGCGGAGAATTTGAGCAGATCACCGCGTTGAATCTCTTGCACGGTTGCCTTGGTGCAACACTCGGTAAAGTAATCGAGCGCCGTTTTGTACGCGGCATGCGTCTTGCCCTTCTTGGTGCTCTTGATGTCATCGAGGTACACCACAACGGCAGAAGTGAGCGAAGTGCCGGTTGCGCACGGCTCGATGATTTGAATACCTGCCGCACGGCTCGCGAGCACTTGCTCTTGCCGGTGTCGGGCAGCGGCGGCGGAGTTGGCATCGGTACCAACCGAGCGGCGCACGCGGCGGTTGCCCTCGGTCCAATCTACGTAATAACGGCCCTCCGGGTGATGCTCCGGCTTGCCGTCAACGACTACGTAATCCGGCTTGACGCGCCCGTTGGCCGCGAGCACAACCGGGGCAAAGCGTGTACTGCCATCCGAGAGGCGGATGCGCTTGGTGAGATTGCACTCGCGATTCAATGGGTGACCCTCCGTTGAGTTTCGTAGCACCCATCGTATCACGGCATTTCAAGTTATTGATTTTAAAAGTGTTGGCGGAGAGGGAGGGATTCGAACCCTCGGTACAGGTGTTAGCCCGTACAACGGTTTAGCAAACCGCCGCATTCGGCCACTCTGCCACCTCTCCGGTGTGCGGAGCTACAGTCTACCACGGTCGATTTGAGTGCGGTTACCGCGTGTCCCAGACATATTTCCCGAGGTTCTTATTTGCGCTCGCGGTAGTGGATCGCAGAGAGCCGGCACAATTGTGCGGCGGCGGATTCGGGCGTGATGTCGCGCTGCGGAGTGCCGAGCATTTCGTAGCCGACCATGAACTTCTGAATAGTGGCTGAGCGCAACAGGGGAGGGTAGTAATGTGCGTGGAAGTGACACTCGGAGTGCGGCTGGTCATCGGTGGGACGCTGGTGGAATCCCATCGAGTAGGGGAAAGAGATTTCGAACAGGTTGTCATAGCGCGTGGTTAGCTGCTTCATGATGTCGGCGAGGTGATTTCTTTCGGCGTCATTCAGATCAGGCATCGCGCCGAGGTGTCGCTTGCTGATCAGCAAAGTCTCAAACGGCCAGACAGCCCAAAAGGGCACCACGACGGCGAAAGATGAATTTTCACAGACAATGCGCTCCTGCCGCGATCGCTCGAGTTGCAGGTAGTCGCAGAGCAGGCAGGAATCGTGTTTCCTGGCATATTTATCAAGCGACGCCTCCTCGCGGCTGGATTGGTTGGGCAGGTGGGCGTTTGCCCAGATCTGGCAATGGGGATGAGGGTTGCTGGCACCCATCATGGCTCCGCGATTTTCGAAGACTTGTACGTGATTGACCCACGGGAGTACGCCGAGTTCGTGGTACTGGGCGACCCACATCTCAATGACGAGCCGAATTTCCTCGACCGTCATTTGTGGGATGGTTGAGTCATGTCGAGGCGAAAAGCAGCCCACCCGGCAGAGGCCGCGTTCGGTCGTGGCAATCAGGAGATCAACCTCCTCGAGCTTAGCTTCCTCCGCGGCCGGAAGTAAGGCCGCGTAGTCGTTCTCAAAAACGAATGTGCTGACGTAGTCGGGATTGACCACGCCCCCGGCACGAGAATTTCTGGGACAGAGATAGCAAGCGGGATCATAGGGCGGCTGGTTATCGATGGGCCGCGGCTCCACCTTGCCCTGCCATGGACGAAGAGTCCGATGGGGCGATACCAGTACCCATTCCTGGGTGAGGGGATTAAAACGGCGATGTGGCGTCTCTTTGAGCTGGTGGAGATCCACGACGTCCTCAAGGGGTAAGTCTAGCGGTGCCTACCGTCCGGCGAAATTCAACGGCCGGTTCGTTGCAATCTGGTTTTATCAGCCGACGAGTTTGCCGGCCGCGACCTCGTGGACGCCTTCGCTGGCACTCAAGACATAAATGTCTGGATAAATATTGGTACGAGTTTGGTATTCGATGGCGACGGCGTGCCTAAATGCGACGGCGGCATCCGCGCGGACAAGATTGATCGTGCAGCCGCCGAAACCTCCGCCGGTCATCCGGGACCCAATCACTCCGGACTGGACACCCGCAATTTCGACCATCGTATCAAGCTCCGCACAACTGATTTCGTAGTCATCCCGCATACTGCGATGGGATTCTGCCATCAGTGCTCCAAGGGCGGGGAGATCGCCCAGAAGCAATGCTTCCGCGGCGCGTTGCACGCGTTCATTTTCGGTCACCACGTGACGGCAACGGCGGTAGATCAGTTCGGGCAGGAGATGTTTGTGCTGCTCGAGCTGAGATGGCTGGACATCGCGCAGGGACTGAATCGCGGGTAGGGCGGACGAGAGCAAACGCACTCCTTCGTCGCATTGCGTGCGACGCACATTGTATTCTCCTCCTGCGTGCTGATGTTTGACACCCGTGTTGCAAACGACCAACTTGACACTCTCCGGGATCGGGAGAAGCTTGGCATCGAGCGAGCGACAATCCAGCATCAGCGCGTGACCCGCCCGGCCGTTCGAGGAGATGAACTGATCCATAATGCCGACACGGGCGCCCACGAACTCGTTTTCCGCATGGCGGCAAGCCAAGGCGAGTTGGGTGCGATCAATACTGGCGTTATTGATATCGAGGAGCGCGTAACCGGTAGAGACTTCAATGGCCGCGGAGGAACTCAGTCCTGATCCCATGGGCACTTGCCCGCTTACGAGAATGTTGGCACCCTGGATTTTGTAGCCGTGATGTTCGAGCGCGAGCCCGGTTCCGACCACATAGTCGCTCCAATCGCCTCGCGAGGTCAGATGCGAGTCGTCCAGGTCAACTGACACGGTGGTTTCGAAATTCGTGGAATACACGTGAAGCTGGCGATCGGGCCGCGGAGATAACGCCACCCAGCAATAGAGATCGATTGCCGCCGGCAGAACGAAGCCGAGGTTGTAATCGGTGTGCTCGCCGATCAGGTTGACGCGACCGGGAGCCCGATAGACGCGCGAAGGAGCACCGAAAGTCCGTTGGAATGCGCGTTCTATTGCAGCAGCGTTAGTCGGTTCGCTGTTCTGTTCAGGCTGAAGATTGCGGGAAGCTCTCATTGTTTGATCAGTGGCATGAATCGAAGCGCAATGCCGGGTTTCCGCCGTATCCGCTTTTATTCTGACTCTCGCGACCGGTGGGCCAGACCCGATCGGTCGCGGCGATGCCGTTCCAAACACTGCAGGCTATGCTGAACGACCCAGATCAACCTGAGCTGACGTAATCGAACGCCTCACGGACCATCAATTGTTTTTTCCGTGATATGGTTGCGCACGTCCCAAAGCTCTTTGTAAAAGAGGTGTTCCATGCGTTGGTGGAGGACCTCGACTGGGGTTCCCATGGTACCGACCACCCCACCTCCGATAATGCGCTGGGCCAGCTTCAGGTGATGGAAGCGAAACAGGTGCATGCGTTCATCGAAATCGAGCATGCGTTCGGCGACATCGTGCAGTCCAAAGAACTCGGCATGGCGGCGGTAAAGTTCGTGGACGGTCAAGCGAGAGTTTTGTAATTGATCATCGAATGCCTGGCCGAGCCGGGGGCCGATATGAAGCAGCGCTAGAAAACCTGGGGAATCGAGTCCGCTACCGTGGCCCAGTCCCGCGCGGATGATGTGGTAGTCGTAGGGCGTGATGGTCTCCAGGACATGCAGCATGGAGATTGGGTACTCCAACTCCATATTGGCGCGCCGGATCAGCCGGGCGGCATTCAGGAAGTCGCCTTCTGTGATGAGGTCCAGAGCCCGGTCCAATTCGAAGGCGGCGCCCTTCATGAGCAGTTCGGACGCCTGGTGAACGACCTGAAAAGTCATCTCATCTTGATGGAGCAGGTGCGCCGGCTGTTTCTGGAGGGCAAGAAGTTCGTCGGTGCGCAAATAGCGCTCGTAGTCGGACGCCCCCTGCCCGGGCAGGATGGGTTTACGCATGTCTTCGGTTTTATTCATGCAGTGTGCGAAGGCCTTGGGGGCTCAGGGTCCTTTCGAGAAATCGTACCATCCGCGAGCGTTTCCGGGGCTCCTTCCAGCTGGAGAGCGGATAGACAAGTTGCGCCACGGGCAATAAACTCGTAGGGTTCGCTGGCTTCCGCGGACTCCACCAATTCCATGAAACTCGTTACTTTTGAGAATTCCACCGGTCAATCCCGCATTGGCGCTGTGACCGCAGGCAGGCGCATCATCGATCTAAATTCTGCCTATGCCCTCTATTTGCGCGACGTGCGCGACGAGGGAGCATTTGCGCGGCTGGCGGATGCGGTCGTGCCACCGAACATGCTGGCCCTGTTTGAAGGTGGCGATACCAGTCTGGAGGCTGCACAGACTGCTTTCGGGCACGCGCAAAACGAAGGGGATCATGCGACCGGGGTGCATGGCGAGCCAGTGAGCTATCCGGCTGCTGACGTGCGCCTCAAGGCACCGATCGTGCCCAAAAAGTTTTTTCACACGGCCGGAAATTTTCGGGAGCACCACGAAGAAGCTACCAAGGCCGGTTTTTCGCACCCGGTCATGCCTTGGATTGTTTTCTTTCAGAACGTGGATGCGATCATCGGACACGAAGAGCCAGTGATTTATCCCAAGCACCTTACCGAGGAACTCGATTACGAGCTGGAACTGGCAGTTGTGCTGAAGAAGGGCGGTAAGCACTTCACTCCCGAGGAAGCGCGGAAACACGTGGGGGGATATGTCATTTTCAACGATATCACCGCGCGTGACATCCAGCGGCGGGAGATGAAGTCGGGTGTTTTCAGCTTCTGCAAAGGGATCGATACGTTCTGTCCCCTGGGACCGTGGATCGTGACAGCGGATGAAATCCCGGATCCGCACAATCTTGCGATGGAATTGCGCGTCAATGGAGAGTCCCGGCAGCGTTCGCATTCAGGGAAGATGTCAGTGAAGATTCCAGAGATTCTTTCGCACTATTCTCCGATGGGGTACAGCGCGGGAGATGTTGTTTCGACGGGCACGGTATCGGGGGTCGCAGCTTTCAGTGGCGATCCGAAAGCATGGTATCTGAAGCCGGGAGACGTGATGGAGTGCGAGATTGAAAAGATTGGCGTCCTGCGCAACCGTGTCATTTCCTGGAAAGAAGCGTACGGGCACAAGCCAGAAGCGCTGGCAACGCAAGAAAGTCTGAAGTGAGGGCAGCCATGGCGACGACAACCACCGGGCAGGTCTGGGTAAGCGAACTCAACGCACGACCGGAAATCCGCTCTGCTTTTCCGCACACCCCGGTCCGCTTTTATGACACCACCCTGCGGGACGGCGAGCAGACGGTTGGCGTGGTGTTGTCGCCGCAGCAGAAGCTGGAGATTGCCCGACATCTGGATGAGTTGGGAGTGGGCCGGATTGAGGCGGGCTTCCCGCGTGTTTCAGCGGAAGATGCCGAAGCGATCCAACTGATGCAGGGGGCCGGATTGAAGGCGGAACTGTGGGGCTTCTCGCGCGCGCTGAAGGGCGATGTGGAGGAGCTCATCCGGCTGGGTCTGCGTGCTTCGGTCATCGAAGCTCCTACCAGTGATATCAAGCTGAAGGCGTACGGCCTCACGCGCGATGATGTTCTTCGGCGCGTTTCGGAGGCAATCTCGTTTGCCAAACAGAATGGGATTGCAGTTGCATTTTTTGCGGTCGATGGAACGCGGACGGATCTCGACTTCCTGCGCAGGATTTACATGACTGTGCTGGAAGCGGGCGCGGCTGAGATCGTTGTGGTCGATACCATCGGGGCGTGTGGACCTGAAGCAGTGGAATTTCTGGTCCGGCAGACGCGCGAGTGGGTGGGGCCGCAAGTGCCCGTGCATTTCCACGGGCATAATGACTTTGGAATGGCGACAGCGTGCGGGGTAGCCGCGGTGCGAGGCGGCGCGTCGTGGATTCAGGGAACGATTAATGGCATGGGAGAGCGCGCCGGGAACGCGGACATCTGCGAGATCGCGCTGGCACTGCGCTGCCTTTACGACGTGCCGGTGATTCTGGATCTTGCGAAAGTGCGCGGCGTCTCGGAGGTGGTGCAGAAGGCTTGCGGATACACGCTGGAAGCGTGGAAGCCGCTGGTCGGCGAAAACCTCTTCATGCGGGAGAGCGGCGCGGTGGCTAGCCAGTTCCATATTCCCGAGGCGATCGAGCCGTATTCCGCGGAACTGGTAAATGCGGAGCGGCACATTGTGCTCGGCAAGAAAAGTGGTCTCGACAGCATCGATCTGAAGGCTAGGCAGCTCGGGGTTGTTTTCGCCGAGGAGCAGCGTGGTGCAATTCTGGCCGCCGTCAAGAAGCGGGCGATCGCGAAACGAGGACTGGTCTCGGACGAGGAATTTCGTCAGATCGTAGACGAGTTCGCCGGGGCTTTGAAGCGCTGACTATTTTCGGAAGTGGGGCAGCACCGCGTCCCCAAACAATTTCGCCTGCCCCGTGCGGTCGTCGCCCCAGATTTCCAGCATGATGTGAGTGCACCCGGCAGTGCGGTATTCCTCGATCCGCTCGATACATTCCTCGGGAGTGCCCGCAATCGCGCACACTTTGCGCAGGATCTCATCAGTGACCGCTTTCGCGGCTGCTTTCCGGCCGCCTTTCTCCATGGCGTTGG
>Ga0210384_10002485_pt1 | contig 22451 bp, 22 predicted proteins | sample IncBWH2MmetaG_FD_160574 | JGI IMG/M metagenome (GOLD analysis project Ga0210384, IMG submission 160574) | Forest soil microbial communities from Barre Woods Harvard Forest LTER site, Petersham, Massachusetts, United States - Inc-BW-H-2-M | ecosystem: Environmental > Terrestrial > Soil >...
GCGGATATCATGTCGGCGTGCGCACCGTGGACCCCGCCAGCGGGAGGGTGGCCGTAGACCCCCTGATCAAGAAGAACATGACCCTGCCTATCAAGGTGCGCAAGACCTACTACACCAGCCGGCCTAAGCAGGAGCGCATCGTTCTCGACTTCGTGCAGTACCGCGATCCGGGGGAAAAACTGGTGAGCCTCGGCCACCTGGTTGTGGGTCCCCTGGGCGCGCCCCGCCAGAACTACCCGGTCGAACTGACGACGGAATACCGCGTGGACGGCACCATCGCCGCAGAGGCGTATGATGCGCAGACGGGGATGGAGCTGGCCGCCGTTTTCGGGGGAGACGAAGAAGGGGGGACGGCCAACCTGGCCTTGCAGAAGTCCCTCGTGGATGCCACCGTCATCAACAACATCATCACATGAGCAAAGAGCATAAGCCGCACGACGCCGAGTCGGAACCCGCCACCTCGGCCAAGAAACCCTCCTCGTTCCACTGGTCCACCATCATCGCCGCCGTGATCGCCCTCCCCCTGGGGGTTCTGTCCGTCACCTCCGGCCGGGAATGGCGGGCGCTGTCGGTGAAGGCGGCCGGCCTGGAAAGCGAAATCGAAACCCTACAAGGCCGCAACGCGGTGCTCGAGAAAGCCCACGAGATCCTCCAGAACCACAAGTTCCAGATCTGCAACAAGAGCACCGACACCCTGACCATCCCCTGGATCGCGGCCGTCTATCACGACGGCAAGCAGCTCGCGATCTTCGACAGCGCGCGCTGCCCGGCTTGGCGCCCCCAGGTCCTGAACAAGGGGGAGTCCCACATCTTCACCTTCAGCTCCGAGGAGGAGTACTGTAACTGGACGGGGATGGTGATGTTCTACTCCCTCAACTACGTCCGGGAGTCCGAGGACGCCACCAAGATCTACAACATGAATGGGCCCTGGAAGGGATTCGACCGCGACTGCTTCACGGTGGAGTGACAGCATGGCCAACTTGCGCCTCATAGGGGAGACGGGAACGGAGCTGGAGTTCACGCTCGACCGCACGCTGGTGGGGCGCGAGGCCACCTGCGACGTGGTCGTAGAGGACAAGTCGGTCTCCCGCAAGCACGCCGTTATCGAGCATCGCGGCGAGGGCTGGACGGTCGTGGACCAGGGCAGCGCCAACGGAACGTTTGTGAACGGCCAGAAGGTGGCGGAGGCCGAGCTGCATGACGGTCACGAGCTGCGCTTGGGAATGGTCAACTTCCGCGTGGAGATCGAGGCCGCCTTGATGGGCACGGTCCTCATGAGCGCACCCGAGACCGGCGGCACCGTGCTCATGACCACGCCCGAGATCAGCGCTCCCCCCCGGGCCCCCGTTCCTGCCCCCGCCCGCGGCGCCGCTCCCCCCTTGCCCGTCCGCTCGGCCCCGTCTTCCTCGACCGCTGCCCCCCCGGCGCCCCCGCAGAACGCGGAGGAGGAGGCGGCGGAGGTCCTCGGCGTGCACGTGGGGGCCTCGCCCTACGAGGTCAAGGAGCGGTACGAGGAGCTTTCCCGTGACTTGCAGGTCAAGCTGGCCAACGCCAAGACCCCGATCCTAAAGAGCACCTACGAGAAGAACCTGGCCTCCCTGAGCAAGGCCTTTCACCTCCTTTCCCCCGAGGCCTCGCCCCTGGACCATCTGGCCGATCTGCCCTCCGCCCAGCCGGTGGTGGGTCCGGACCTCCTGGAGTCAGAGGAGAGGAGGGCGGAAGCGGAGGTGCCGCCCCTCCCGGACGCCGCCCACGCCAAGGGTGCCAGCGTCCTGCCTCCGATGACTAGCGCGTTCGTGTTCGCGGCCACGGGTTTCATCGCCCTTTTCGCGTTTTTTTCTCTCAGCTCGGGCAAGAACCGGACTGCCATCAAGAAGATGGAGGAGGGCGCCGAGCTGCAGAATTTGCGGCAGGCGGCGGTCAAGTACGAGCTGGCCGGGATCCTTCAGAAGAACGGCGTCCTCCGGAACGGCAAGCTCAAGCTCTGCAACAAGTCCGGGAGCCCGCTGACCATCGGCTGGCTGGGCGGCACCTATGTGGCCAAGGATGACCTGCCCGGCATCGCCGACCGGAAGCTCGCGGAGGAGGCGAGCGGCTACAAGCTGACCACTTACAACAGCCAATTCTGCCCCCGCGACTTCAAGCTGGTCCTGGAACCGGGTGCCGAGCGCGTGGTCGAGTTCAGCTCGCAGGAGTCGCGTTGCGCGTGGGACGGCTCCGCCCTCTTCTATGCCCTTTCCCTGCGGCGGCCGGAAGCGCCCGCCCCCGAGGCCGCGAAAGAGGAGAAGGCATCGGCCAAGGCCAAGAAAGGAGGAGCGGCGTCCGAGAAGAAGCCGGGCGACCCCGGCACCCAGGTCTGGTTCTCGGGCCTCACCTACGGCCATCAGGAATGCGTCAACATCGGGGTGGGTTGGTAAGACCCGAAGGTACAGGAGGTCTGTAGACGATGTCCTCTGCATCTCTCTCATTCATCAGGCGTTGTCCACGGTGGTTCCCCGCTCTCGCGGTTGTTTTCGCCTTCCTCGCGCCCGTCCTCCCTGCCGCCGGCCAGGAGCCGCCGCCCCCCGAAGTCAAACTTCCCCCCAAGACCGGGGGCCCCAAGGGTAAAGGCGGAAGCTCGGGCGGCGGCAGAACGGACGGGGGCTCGGGGGGAGGGACGGGCGGGGGTTCGCAAGCGCAAGCCTCCATCTTGCTCCTCGTGACCGACCTCGCCTGCGTGGTCGCGGTGGACAGCGAGCGGGTCGCGACCCTCCGGGCGGGCGAGGACCGGAAGGTCACCGTGACCTCCGGCCAACACCTGCTGACCGCGACCAGCGACAACGGCCGGCTGCAATGGAAGAAGGTCGTGGACGCCAAGGCCGGCCAGACGGTGGTGGAGATCAACCTGGCCGGAGGGGCGACCATCTTCTCGACCGAGGACTTCGACCGGAAGATGGCGCAGGTGTGGATCGGCATCGACGACCTGAACGTGGCCGCCGCCTATGCGGAGGCGGCCCTCAACAAGGCCTGGGGCTTCCAGAACCAGTACCTGAGCACCGCCCTCCACACGTCCCACGAGTACCTGAAGCAGCAGATCGAAGACCTCAAGAAGATCGTGCCCAGCGATACCGCCCGCAAGCGGATGTCCGAGGACGTGCTCAAGATCTCGACCTCCGCCGACAAGTACATCGACCTCATGACCAAGGCCATTACCGAGGCCCAGAAAGCCAACTCTTGGATGGGGGCGCCCTCCGACATGTACTCCCAGGCCCGGGCCCTGAAGGCCACGATCGTGTTCCCCCAGGACGCCTTGACCACCCTCAAGACTTCGAAGGCCTTCGCCGAGCCCGTCCCCGCTGACCGGCGGAAGGAGCTGGGCCTAAGCGGCGATCCCCGTGACTTCAACTTCGGCGCCAAGTACTACCACAGCGAGCCCAACATGCTGGCGGTGGTGGTGAAGGGGGGGATGGCCTCCGACATGGGCTTCAAGGATGGTGACCGGATCGTGTCCGTGAACGGCCAGAACGTGGCCTCGATATGGGACCTGAAGCTGGCCATCCGGGCCAACGCGGGCAAGAAGCTCCGCGTCGTGTTCGAGCGTGAGGGTAAGCAGCAGGACCGCGAGGTGAAGGTCCCCTCCTCGCTGTCTTAGGCGGGCTCCTCGAACACGGGCAGGTGGTCCCGGATCTTGTCCAATCGGGGGGCGGCGGCGTCCTTGGCGGACAAGACGGGCTCCCGGATCGGCCAGGCGATGGCGATCTCGGGGTCGTCCCAGGCCAGGCCGAACTCGTCCTCCCGATCGTAGAAGTCGGTGCACTTGTACTCCACGTGCACGCGCTCGGAGAGGACGCAGAAACCGTGGGCAAATCCGGGCGGAACGTAGAACTGCCGTAAGTTCTCTCCGGAGAGCGTCACCCCCACCCATTTGGAAAAGGTGGGGGAACCGCGGCGGATGTCCACCGCCACGTCGAACATCTCCCCCTCCACGGCCCGCACCAACTTGCCCTGCGGGCGGCGCCGCTGGCCGTGCAGGCCGCGCAGCGTCCCCCGGAGCGAGAACGAGTGGTTGTCCTGGACGAAGGGCCCCCGGATGCCCCCCTCCGCGTACTTGCGTTCGTGGTAGGTCTCCAGGAAATAGCCGCGGGGGTCGCGGTGGACGTCGGGCTCGATGATCACGACCCCCGGGATCTCGGTCTGGATGAACCTCATGGTCAACCCCGTCCCAGGCGCTCCCGCTGGTACTTCCCGGACTGCACGGACGCGCACCAGGCCGCGTGGGCGAGGTACCAGCGGACGGTCTGGTCGAGGCCGACATCGAAGTCGTGCCGCGGCCGCCATCCCAGCTCCTGCCTAATCCGGGTGGCGTCGATGGCGTAGCGGCGGTCGTGGCCGGGCCGGTCGGGCACGAAGGCCTTAAGGGCCGAGTAGCTCCGGATGCCCCGCGCGGAGAGGGCCGGGTTGCTGGCCGCGGGGCGCTGCTCTTCGAGGACCTTGCAGAGGCTGTCCACCACCGCCTGGTTGCTCCTCTCGTTTCCTCCCCCCACGTTGTATTTCTCGCCCGGGCGGCCCCGCCGCAGCACGAGCAGGACCGCTTCGCAATGGTCCTCCACGAAAAGCCAGTCCCGAACGTTGCCCCCGTCGCCGTAGATCGGGAGGGGCCGACCCTCCACCGCATTCAGGATCATGAGGGGGATCAGCTTCTCGGGGAACTGGTAGGGGCCGTAGTTGTTCGAGCAGTTGGTGACGAGCACGGGGAGGCCGTAGGTCTCGTGGTAGGCGCGGACCAAGTGGTCCGCGGCGGCCTTGGAGGCGGCGTAGGGCGAGTTGGGGGCGTAGGGAGTCGTTTCGGAGAAGGCCCCGGTGGGGCCGAGGCTCCCGTAGACCTCGTCCGTGGAGACGTGAAGGAACCGGAAGGCCACCCCGCCCGCGCCCTCCTCCGCCACGTAGCGGCGGGCCGCCTCCAGCAGCTCGAACGTACCCCCGACATTGGTGCGGATGAAGGCGGCGGCATCGTCGATGGAGCGGTCCACGTGGGTCTCGGCCGCGAAGTTCACGAGCGCGCTGGGGCGCTCGGCGCGGAAGACGGCCCGCACCGCCGCCCGGTCGGCGATGTCGGCCTGCACGAAGGTGAAGCGGGGGTGGCCGGAGACCTCGGCCAGGCTCTCGAGGTTGCCCGCGTAGGTCAGCTTGTCCAGGACCACAATCCGGTCCTCGGAGTGGGCGAGGGCGTGGCGCACGAAGTTCACCCCGATGAAGCCGGCGCCCCCGGTGACGATCAGAGTTCCCATGACGCTCCCGTGGCCCAGGGCCTCACCCCGCGGGGGCCCCTCGACCCGGGCCCGCGGCCATCGCCTCCGCGAAGCCCGGGAACCGGCTTCGGTAGTCCTCGTGGCTGCGACGGATGGCCTCCTGGGCCTCGTCGCGGCCATAGACGTGCGTGATCTCGCAAGCCGGGGTTGCGGGGTCGGGAGCTTGCTTGTAGGTCAGGAAGTAATGGCGCAGCCGATCGAGGAGGAGCGGGGGGCACTCTCCCACGTCGCTGAAATCCCCATAGACCGCGTCCCCGGCGAGCACGGCGATGATCTTGTCGTCGGCTTCATTGCCGTCCAGCATGCGCAGGCCCCCGATGGGAGTGGCCCGGACGAGCACGTTGCCGTGGGAAATCGGCTTCTCGGTGAGGACGCAGATATCCATCGGATCCTCGTCCCCCACGATCCCCTTGCGGCCGGTGTGCTCCATGCAGAGGGTGGCCACCCGTTCTCCGCAGAGGGTCTGGGGGATGAGGCCATAGAGGCTGGGGCAGACGTTGGAGTACATCTGCGGCCGGTCCACCTTGAGCAGGCCGGTGGCCTTGTCCAGCTCGTACTTGACGGCGTCGGTGGGAACGATCTCCACGTACACGGTCACCGACCGCGGCCAGTCGCTTCCAATCGGCACCCCGTGCCAGGGATGGGCCGTGAAGGCGAGCCCCGTCAACGCCCCGCGTAGAGGACCAGCGACGACCTCGCCCAGCCCTCGATCACGCCCCAGAAGAAGAGCGGGAGCAGATTGGCCGCCACCAGGGCGCTCACCCAAGCGGTGTCCAGGGTGGCCAGGTGCAGCGCGGGCTTCTCCTCGTTGCCGGGGTCGATGGCCATGGTCTTGAGCACGCGGAAGTAGTAATAGGCGGCGATGGTCGCGTTCACCGCCGCCGCCACCGCGTACCACCAGTAGGCCGGGCCCTTCTCGATGATGGCCGCGAAGACGTAAAGCTTGCCCATGAAGCCCACGAAGGGCGGGATGCCCACGAGCGACAACAAGAAGACCGCCATGGCCAGGGTCAGGAAGGGAGCCCGCCGGTACATCCCGGGGTAGTCGCGAAGGTCGAAGGTGCCCTCCTGGCCGTGGATGAGGGTCACCACCAGGAAGGCCCCCAGGTTCATGAAGATGTAGGCGAGGAGGTAGATCATCAGGCCGCGCGCCCCGTTCTCCGAGAGCGCCACCACCCCCATCATGATGTAGCCGGCGTGCGCGATGGAGGAGTAGGCGAGCAGCCGTTTCATGTTGGTCTGGGTGAGGGCGGCCACGTTGCCCACGGTCATGGTCAGCACGGACACCAGCATGAGGACCTGCGGCCAGTCGATGGTACCCGTGAGATCCCAGCGGCCCGTCCCGGGGACGGCCAGGCCGCTGAAGAAGAAGCGCGTCATGATGGCGAAGCCCGCCGCCTTGGGGCCCACGGACAGGAAGGCGGTGACGGGGGTGGGAGCGCCCTGATAGACGTCGGGGCACCAGAAGTGGAAGGGCACCGCCGCTATTTTGAAGCCGAAGCCGGTGAGGATGAAGAGGGCGATCAGGTGGACGGCGGTGCGGTTGCCCTCGGTTAGGCCGCCGGCCAGGAACTCCTGGATGCGGGGGAGGCTGGTGGCCCCCGTCAACCCGTAGAGAAGCGACAAGCCGTAGAGCATCCCCCCCGTGGAGACCGCCCCGAACAGGATGTACTTCAGGGAGGCCTCGTTCGACATGCGGTCCCCCTTCATGTACGCGACCATGACGTAGGAGGTGATGGAGACCATCTCCAGGGCCAGGTAGAGCATGACGAGGTCGTTGGCCGCGGCCATGAGCATGTTGGAGAGGGTGACGGCCAGGAGCAAGGAGTAGAACTCGCCTTGGCCGAGGCCGGCCAGCTCGCGGGAGTTGCGGAAGGTGAAGCTGAGCACCACCAGCAGGGAGGCGCCGATCAAGATGATCTTGAAGAAAACGGCCATGGGGTCCACGACCAGCATGCCGCTGAAGATGGGCCCGGAATGGCCGCGCTCATAGAGCGGAAAGCAGAGGGCCAGAGCCGCAATGAAAGCGGCCACGGTCAGGAAGTGGTTCACCCGGTTGCGCCCGCGCACTCCGCTCGCATCCACCAGCACCACCAGGAGGAGGGCGCCGGTGAGGACCATCTCCGGACCAAAGCGGGCGAGGCTCCTGAGGACGTCATCCATGCTGGCCGACCCCCCTAGTCTTCACCGACGCACGCAGGGAGAGCTCCGCCGCCGAGCCCGCGGACCCGGAAGCCCCGACCCGACTCGGCGCTGGCCGCGCTCGTGGCAGGCTTTCTTCACCGCGCTAGCCCCTGAGGATGTCCGCTTCATCCAGGTTCGGGCTGTGGCGTAGCCGATAGAGGGTGAGCACGATGGCCAGGGCCACCGCCACCTCCGCCGCCGCGATCACGATCACGAAGACGGCGAAGAGCTGGCCATTGAGGTTGCCGGCCGCGTAGCGGGAGAAAGCCACCAGGTTGACGTTGGCCGAGTTCAGGATCAGCTCCACTCCCATGAGCACGTTCACCGCGTTCCGACGGGTGAGGACACCGAGCATGCCCAGGGAGAAGAGAGCGGCGGAGACGACCAGGTAATGCTGGAGGGTGATCATCCAATCCTCGGGGGCACTCAGGCGTCTCTCTTTCGGCGGACGATCATGGCCGCGCCAATGAGGGCGACCAGCAGGAGCACGGAAGCAGCCTCGAAGGGGAGCAGGAAGGTGCCCATGAACATCTCCCCTATGGTCTTGGTGGTGTAAGCGGGGAGGTGGGGGGGGCCTCCCGCCCACTTCGTCCTGACCGCGGTGGCGGTGAGGACGGTAAACAGGCCCACGGCCACGATCAGCCCCGGCAGGAACTGGGTGACCTCGCTCTTGAGGTCGAGGTCGTAGAGCTTGTGGGTGAGCATTACCCCGAAGAGCAGCAGAACCAGGATCCCGCCCACATATATGAGGAGTTGCGTGGCGGCCAAGAAATCCGCTCCCAGCATCACGTAGAGGCCGGCCACCCCAAAGAAGGTGAAGAGGAGGGCGAAGGCGCTATAAATGAGGCTGCGGGCCAGAACCACCACCGCCGCCGACCCCACCGTGATCAGCGCGAACAGCCAGAAAACCGCGGCTTCCGCCGTCATCCCCTCATCCCCTTTGCTCCCGGGGCTTGGCGAGCGCGGCGTTGCCGCTCACCGGCGACGAGGCCCCCAAAACAGTCCCCATTTCAGGCTCCGGCCGGGCTCGCCGGCGGTGGGGAGGGCGGCGCCTGGGGGGCAGGCGCTGCGGGGGGAGCGGGCGGCGCGGGCTTGGGGGGCGCGGCCGCGGCCTTGGGGTTCAGGGTCAAGAACTTCGCGTCCTTCTTGGCAAAGTGGTAGAGGTGATGGGTGAGGTCGGTGGTGGCGAACTCGTATTCCGGCGTCATATAGATGCAGTCGGTCGGGCAGGGGTACGTGCACAGGTTGCAGTAGCAGCAGAGCGACATGTCGATGTCGAACACGTGCACGTCGAGCTTGATGGGCTGGCCGTTCGCCGCGAAAATGGCGGGCTCGGTCGTGGGCCGCTTGTCCGCTTTCAGGTAGATGCAGCTCACGGGGCAGGCGCGCACGCATTGCCCGCAGCCGATGCAGTCCTCGTACTTCATGAAGAGGCGCATCCGCGTGCGGGGCGGAAGCTGCCATTTCACGTCCGGGTACTGCAGGGTCACGCTGCGCGTGAAGAGGTGACGCCAGGTGACCTTCATGCCGATGACGACGGTCCAGAAGCCTTCCCAGAGGTCCGTGAACCAACGCTTCATGCCAGCAGCTCCTCCGTACGTCGCCGGCTCCAGCTGATCGCGCGGATCATACCTACGATCAGGAATCCCATGAGGACTAACGTGATGGGCCAGCCGACCCAGCGGTCCCAGGGGAAGCCGGCGGGCCACTTCAAGACCAGCCCCCCCACCACGACCACCAGCACGAACGAGATGGGGAGCAGCACCTTCCAGGCCACGTGCATGAGCTGATCCACGCGGAGCCGGGGCAGGGTCCATCGCAGCCACATCATCACGAAGATCAGGAACCACGCCTTAAGAAGCAGCCAGAACCAGCCCAGGCCGAGAGCCCCGATGGCTTGGAGGCTCGGATGGGGGGCGTGGAAGCCGCCCAGGAAGAGTACGGAGGCCACCGACGAGATGACGAACATCTCGGTGTACTCAGCGAGGAAGAACATGGCGAAGAAGAAGCCGCTGTATTCGGTATGAAAACCGGCCACGAGCTCGCTCTCCGCTTCCGGGATGTCGAAGGGCGTCCGGTTGCATTCCGCGAGCCCGGCCGTGAAGAAGGTCAAGAAGGCGATTGGCATCAGGGGGAAGTATCGGAACAGGTACCAGTTTTGGAGGCCGCCTGCCTGCCCGCGCACGATGTCCTGGAGAGAGAGACTCCCGGCCATCATCACCACCGTGAGGAGGGCCATGACGGAGGGGATCTCGTAGGAAACGATCTGGGCCGCCGAACGCATGGCTCCGAAGAGAGCGTACTTATTGTCGGAGGCCCAACCGGCCATGATGAGCCCCACGGTCGCCAGGCTCGAAACCGCGCTCACGTAGAAGACGCCGACGTTCAGGTCCACGGCCTGAAGCCGCGCCCCCCAGGGGATGACCACGAAGGGGAGAAAGGAGCCCGTGACCACGATGATGGGGGCGACCAAGAACAAGAGCTTGTCCACCCCGGCCGGGAAGATCGCTTCCTTGAAAAGCAGCTTGATGGCGTCGGCGATGGTCTGGAGCAAACCGTACGGCCCCACCCGCATGGGCCCCAGGCGGTCCTGCATGAAGGCGGAGATCTTGCGCTCGGCGTAGACGTAGATGATCGGGCCCAGCCCCACGAAGTTGAAGGTGATGAAGGCGGGGATGAGGCCGCCCAGGGCCACCAAGACCCAGGAAGGGGCCCCTGCCAGTCCCGGGATCAAGCCTGTGAGGAGGCCGTAGGTGAACTCCATCAGCGGTCGATTTCTCCGAGGACGATGTCCAGCGACCCGATGAGAGCTATGATGTCGGCGATCATCATCCCCCGGGCAAGGATGTGGAAGACGCTCATGGCCGTGAAGCAGGGACTCTTCACCTTCACGCGATAGGGGTTCACACCCGTTCCGTCGGCGACGATGTAGTAGCCGAGCTGTCCGCGGGGGGCCTCCGTCCGGAAGTAGATCTCCCCCGCCGCGGGCTTCACGCGCTTGGGCACCTTCTCGTGGACGTCGGTCTTCTCCGTCTTCTCCAGGGCTTCCACGGCCTGGTGGAGTATCTTGGAGCTCTCCGCCATCTCCCGGGCGCGGACGAGGTTCCGGTCGAAGCAGGAGCCGGTGGGGCCGTAGTCCCCCTTTCCGAGGCAGACCGCGAAGTCGTAGTTCTGGTAGCCGCAGTAGGGCGCGTCCTTGCGCAGGTCGCGGGGGACCCCGCTGCCGCGCAGGTTGGGACCGGTCAGATCGAAGGAAACGGCCAGGGGCACCGGGCAGACGCCGATGTTCGCCGTGCGCTTGACAAAGATCTTGTTGCCGATCAGGAGCTCCATCAGCTCCGGGAAGGTGATGGCGTCGAACTCCCGGAGGAAGTCGCGGCACGCGCGCGGGAAGCCCTCCGGTAGGTCGTGGCTCACGCCCCCCACCCAGTTGTAGTTGTAGAGAAGTCGCGCCCCGCAGGTCCACTCGAAGAGATCCAGGATCTTCTCCCGGTCCCGGAGCAGGTGCAGAAAGGGGGTGAAGGCCCCGATGTCCATCCCGTAGGTGCCCACGGCCACGCAGTGCGAGGCAATCCGCTGCAGCTCGGCCACGATCACGCGGATGATCTGGACGTAGGGGCTGACCTCGATCCCCATTAGCTTCTCGACCGCCAAGGCATAGCCCAGCGAGTTGCCCATGGAGGCCACGTAGTCCATGCGGTCGGTGTAGGGAATGACCCCGGGGTAGTCGACGTTCTCCGCATGCTTCTCGAAGCAGCGATGCAGATATCCGATGTGGGGGCGTGCCGCCTTGACGACCTCACCGTCGGTGCGGAGCTCGATGCGGAGCACGCCATGGGTAGCCGGGTGCTGCGGCCCCATGTTGAGGATCATCTCGTCAGTGTCGATCTCTCCGACGTCCCAGGCGTAGTCGGCGGCTCTGTGTTCGCTGGCCATGCTCAATCTGCGATGTGGGCGTTCGGGGGCGTGAAGTCGAAGGGCCCTACGCCAATCTTCTCCCCTCCCATCGCCCTATCCGCCATCTGCGGCGTCGGCTTAACATGCATCCCATTGTAGAAGTCGGGGTCGGTCCAGTCCTTGCGCAGGGGGTGGCCCACCCAGTCGTCTGGCAAGAGGATGCGCCGCAGGTCGCTGTGTCCGGTGAACACGATGCCCAGAAGGTCGTAGGCCTCGCGCTCGTGCCAGTTCGCCACGCCCCACACGTTCTCCACGGTGGGGACGGCGGGGCTATCGCGGGGGACGTGGACTTTCAGTGCGAAGGTATGGCCGTGGGGGTAGGAGAGCAGGTGGTAGACCACCTCCATCCGCGCCGGCGTCTCCTTTGGAAAGTCAACCCCGGCCAGGCACATGAGATTGTCGAAGGCCAGGTCGGGATCCGCCTTGCAAAAAACCGCGACCTCCTCGATGGCTTCTACCGCCACCACGGCGAAAGGGCTCGCGGCCTCGAGATTGGCGCCCGTGATCTTCTCGCCGAACTTCTGCTTGAGCCGCTCGTGGACGGCCTTGGCGTCCATCGAGCTACTTGACGGCCTCGGGGGCCATGGAGGCGCCGGCCAAGCTGCCCAGAGTCTCCCCCTTGCGCCGCAGCACGCGGTCTTCCTGGATCTTCTCTTGAAGCTTCATGATGCCGTACAGCAGGGCCTCGGGCCGGGGCGGACAGCCGGGCACGTAGACATCCACCGGCACCACCTCGTCCACACCCTTCAGGACGTGGTAACCGTGCCGCCAGTAGGGGCCTCCATTGTTGGCGCACGAGCCCATGGAGATCACATACTTCGGCTCCGCCATCTGCTCGTAGAGCCGCTTCACCCGCGTGGCCATCTTGAGGGTGACGGTGCCGGCGACGATCATGAGGTCGCTTTGTCGCGGCGTTCCACGGGGGATGAGACCGAAGCGGTCCCAATCGTAGCGAGTCCCCCCGGTGGCCATCATCTCGATCGCACAACAGGCAAGGCCGAAGGTCATGGGCCAAAGGCTTGACTTACGGGCCCAGTTGATCAGGTTGTCGACCGTGGTCGTGACGACGCCATCGGCGAACCGGTTCTGGATCAGCCCCTTGACCTCGGGCATAGCCGCTTCAGCTCCTGTCTTCCGCCCGCACCCACTCGAGATCGCCTTTGCGCCAGACATAGGCGAGGGCGACCACGAGGATAGCGATGAAGACAAGGCCCTCCACATACGCTAGCACCCCCAGCTCCCGGAACACAACCGCCCAGGGAAGCAGGAAGACGGCCTCCACGTCGAAGATGATGAAGATCAGGGCGAAGACGTAAAAGCGGATATTGAACTGGATCCAGGCGGGGCCACTGGGGTTCTCGCCGCACTCGTACGTTGTGAGCTTCTCTTCACTAAATCGCGAGGGGCGGATCACCCACCAGAGGACAAGGGTGAAGGCCAGGAGGCCCACGACCATGAACAGAAAGCTGAGAATGACGGAATGGGCGGCCAAGAAACTGCTGTCGAGGGGGCCGGTGGGCAATAGGGTCTCCTGCTGGGTTCAGGCGACGACTTCCTCAGGAACGTCCCAGCGGCCGGGACTTTAACAGAAGGCCCTAGTGAAGTAAAGGCCGCCCGCGTGGGAGGCAAGTCCCCCCGGCTGAGATGTTTAGGCCATGCCGCGACGGTACGGGAAGCGCTATTGGGCGCCCCTCAAAACCAAGAGGGCCTGCACGTCGACACGTAAGTCCCGTCGCCCCGCCGGAGATAACCTGCGGAACTGACAATAGCGTACTGGTCGTCGAAAGTGTTCGTGTTCTTGACCCCGAGTTCGGCTCCGTCGTAGATCGCGCAGAGACCGCGCTGTCCAAGGATCGAGACCATTCCTTGGCCGAAGCGGTCCGCGTAGAGAACGCGGTAACAGTTGTCACACTTCTTATCGTTCAGGTTGAAGATATCCGGCTGTTGCTTGACGAGCTGGTCGATGGCGCTCTGGACATCGCTCATGAACGATGCGCTCGTCGAAACGCAGGTGTTGGTGCCGGGGCTGCGGGGAAGCTGGCAGCTCCCGGATACCGGCGCTGGATTGGGAGTGGGAGTGGGACCGGGAGCGGGGGTTGGAGCGGGAGCGGGAGCCGGGGCAGCAGTGGGCTTCGGGGCGGGTGTGGGTGCCGGGCTCGTGATGACGGGAAGGGGTGCGGGCGGCACGGTAATGAGCGCCCGCGTCGGCAGTTCCTCGGTGAAGGTAGTTTGGCAGGCGGCCGCCAGTAGGCCCGTGGCCAGGGCCCCTGTCACCGTCAAGACCAGGGTTCGTGTCACGACTCCCCCTTTCGACAAAGCTTTAACATTATTGCAGTAACTACCGTCCAAGGCAAGTTTTTTCTCATTTCCAGGCGGCCCGTGCGCAGGTGTCCAAACCAGCACCCGGGCTGTCGTTCGCCCCGGCCTTCTGCTAGGATTCGTTGCTTAAGGCCAAGTGGAATTCGGCTTGATCCTGCCGGCGTAGCTCAGCGGTAGAGCAGCTGATTCGTAATCAGCAGGTCCTCGGTTCAATCCCGAGCGCCGGCTCCAGTCCTTCAAGGACTTACACAGCCAAGCAAAGGCGAGGCAGAGCGTTCGTGGCGCCATGGGTTGCAACTGGGTTGCAGCGCGCCGAGTGTGCGAATGGAGCGGTGACTTTGATTCGCCGGTCCGAGCCTTCGCGGCTTCTAATGCCTGAGACCACCTACCAGCATAGACCGTCGACCTCTCAGGGGCGCTCGCAAGAACTTGGGGGTCAGACCGTTAGGTCGCCAGGGGCGCTGGAGGGGCGCAGGTAAGTGCCCTTGGCCGTTGAATTTCTTGCCGCAGTAGCGGCGTGTCGTGTGCATACGAGGGCGGAAGCCCGAGTGTGCCCGAGAAAGCGCGCGCGAAGCGCGCTGGCCGCGGGGAGTGTTAGCCATGTCCCCGGACATTCGGTTAGGTATCTTCCCGGTTGTACAGCCTCACCTAAGCCCCTCGTTCATAGACACTGTGCGGGAACCCTCGCAGCCCCTCGCGAGGTCGCTGTACGACAGGACCTTGAAGCGAGTCGGCTGACCGTGACGGGCTGCAAGGAGGTGACTCCATAGTTCCGCTGGGCTGTGGTAGAGACAGGCTGTCGTATCTCCGGATCGCACGCCGGCGCGTTCGAACCTACCTCCTTGTGCGACGCTCACGATGACAAGGGCAGAGTAGGTGGCACCACCGAACGGGATAGTTCGGCGCTCCGCAGTGAAGCCGAACTCGCTCTGAAGGAGAGGGCCTTCGAAACGCTCGACCCACCACCAGTAGATCGGATTGAGGAAAGCAAAAGCCGCGGCAACAGACAGAGCGATGAGAACCGCGTAGAGGAACGCAAAGCGTCGAAACGTAGATTGAACCTGCTCGCCGCACCCTTTCACGGCGCCCATAACCTCCTATTCGATGTCAGCCCAACACCGCGTTCAGCTGCGAGGCTACATTCTACGAAGGCCTCGTCACCTGCAACGCCTTGTTATACGAACCCAGGTCTTCCTAAAAGGCCTCGGACCGTCGCATATCCGAGGAGCACGAAGGCTGCAAGCAGGGCACCGGAATATGGCCACGCCCACGACTCGAAGCACTGTGCAGCCAAAGTAACCCCAAGCGCGAGGGCCACGCCGAGTAGAGCGCCGCGCCCTTGTGCGCTGAACGGCGCAAGCCCACCCACCAGGACACAAACGGCGTAGGCCGTGAAGAAGATCCGCACGAGGTAGACCGGCTCCCCAAAGATCAGCCACGGTAGCGCCAAGCTCAGAACCGCTGCAACCATCCGAGGGAGGGGGTGGCCACGCCACCAGTGCAATCGCGCTAGCGGAAGGGCGGCCAGAGCGCAGCCGCAGATGGCGACAGCCGCGTTCTGGACCACGAAGGCGTAGCCGGGATCGGGCCATGAAAGCCACCACTGCGTGACGATCAGCCCAGGCCAATACACGGTGTAGAACCGAGGATCGTGATCCCAACCCAGTTGAAACCAGGCGGGGACCGCTCCCACGAACCACCAGAAGGCGGGCAGGAGAACAAGGAAAGTCGAAATGTACCAGCCCCCCAAGGGGTCTCTCTCGTTCTTCACAGAATGCTCGTATAACACCGGGGTTGAGCTGCAAGCCGGCCCCGGCCGGCCGAGATCACAGCTGTGGCTTGTCAGCTCCAAGTTCGACGGTTCCGCCTTTCGCCAGGTAGGTCGCCACGCTCGCCTTGATCGCGGCGGCATCGTCAGGCGCCAGTCCCCGCTTCGGAATCGCGTACGCAAAACCTCCTCCAACGACAAGGAAGAAATGGTCAGCCGTTTCCCGCAAACCTTCGACGGCTCTCCATTCGTGCATGTGGACTGCCGAGGGTCCTTCTTCTCGAATTCCGTCGACACCGAGACTGAGTCGGTGACGCCCGAATTGGAGCTGTCCGGCTTGGGTCTTGGCTATGGCGACCACGGACGCGTGGATCCACGCTCTGGCAACGGCAACTGCGAGGCCCCAACCGGCGAGTAGGCCAAGTAAGCCGAGAGCGATTGGGCTGGTCTGGAAGGTGAGGCCAATCCTAGTACCCGCCCACGCGCCACTTCCAGCTATGAGAGCCGCACTGAGCCAGTAGTTGAGCCGATAGGGCATGCTGTGCCGCGAGTAGTACTGCCACCACGCCTCGACATCGCGTGGTTCATGGTTGTACTCACATTCCATCTGCAGGTACCGTCACAGCGTAATGCGGTCGCTTTTGTTGAACCCCTCTGGATCCGTCGAACACGAAGATCACCTGCAGAGCTCCCTCGCTTGCGCCGGCTTTGTCAGGAGCATCCTCTTGGGCTGTTCGCCAACTTTCGGAGCACCCGCGCCCCAGTACGACCGACCTAGGGGCGGAACAGATAGACATCCTTGAGCGTGAGCTGGGTGGGCACTTTGAGCCGCTCCCGCTGCTCTGCAAACTCGCCGCTGTTTAGAGGCCCGTAAACCTGCGGAAGACGAACGTCCAAGATCCAGTAGTGGTACTTCCCTGGGGTCGGCTCCATATACTGGTCGCCGGGATCGGCGGGGCTTCGGCGACGAAGCTCCTGCTGCCGAGCGATTACAAAAGTCGAGTCGAAATCGCACTCGACAATCTTGGTGGGGATGATGGGCGTGCGGTAGTCCCACGTATCTGGAGCAATCATGACCTCGTTGGCCGACGTGCGATGAATGTAGTAGCTCCCTGCAATCCGAGTGGAGAATCGCTAGAGCCAGGGCATCCCGTCAGAACTCCAACGAGGGCGAGGCCGATCACGATGTGCTCGTAGGTTCTCCTCATGTCTACTTGGTCAGCCCAACCGCGCCAACCTGCGGGCGCCGGTCGCCGAATGGCGGCGCGCTCACGGGAGCCGAACGAGTGTCCCGGGCGCGAGGCGTCCGGCAGGTTCAGCGCTTTGTTGTGCCGTCTGCCCACTCGATGAAAGGATACCTTCTGAGCGCGGTCAACCCCAACGCTGCCAGCGCCCTCTGGTTGACAGCCACACTTCCGAAGAAGGCCGCCCAGAGCGTGAGAAATATGAGGCTCAGCGGCACCGGAAAGAATATGGGGGCGACCATCGCAAGCGGGACAAGAAAGGCGAGAGCAAAGAACGCAGGAATCCAAAGAGCTGCGCCGAGCAGGGCTAGGATGATGCCGAAAGCCCGATCCTGCCACGTCGCACGCGACCGAAGGGCGAGAAGTCCCCAAATCACGCCAACCACAGCGAGCGGGACCAGGATCTGACCAGGTCGGATCCAAACACACCACGCCGCCCAGATGACCGCTTGCAAGACACCAAGAGCGAAGGCCATCCCTTGGTTCCGCGAGCTGTCGAATCGCGTGCTAAACGATCTCAAAGATCATCCAACCGATCGGTTCAACACATGGATCAGCTGCGAAGGGCCGTCGGTCCGCCTGGCATTCGTGGACCTCGCCAGCTCCTGCATCCATTCGTTATGCCGCTCATTCATTCAGTTGTCCATTCGAAGGACGATCCTGTGACCGTGGCGCACAGCCCTTTCGCAGAACGCGATCCAGCTGTCCACCGCGTCTCGGAACGGTTGTGCGAATGTGCTCTCGTCATACGGGTCAGAGAATCGAAGCCAGGCCCATACCTGCTGTTGCTTAAGCACACCTGGCTCGTCGAGCGCCTTGCGAAGCCACACGAGAGACTTCAATACAGCTCCTGGTTCGATACACAACTCTCGTGGCGGATGAGGCCACACGGACTTCTCCGCTTGAGCAGCCTGCCCCGCTGGACAGCGGAAGTACTGGTGCCACCACCACGCGAAGTCAGGGGCCCCACCCGGGTCTGCAGCGGCGTGGTCACCCGAACAGGAGGGATCGATCGCAAGTCGATCGAGTAGCCCACTCACCGCCCACCGTGGTTTCCCGTCCGTACATAGGGTCTCGACTGGTTCGGGCGGCTCTTTACCCACGTCCACTGCTTCGAGCCAAAGCGGCTTCAAGCTGTCTCTCGTTGTTCTCGCTCAGTCGGCACAACACTGCATCAAGCTGCGCGCGGCGCCCACTGAACCCCATGAGCACGAAGGAGCAGCACGGAGCGCTGCTCCGGTGGCGAGCCACCTCCGCCTCGCGTCAGCTTCAACGTGTTGTTCTGCAGCACCACCCTCGGGTCGTGACCTCGATGGTAGACGGGCTGCGCCAGCTGGAATCACGTGCCACTTGAAGTCGGCGAAGGGATCGACAGGGATCGGGATGCCGGCGTAGCACAGCCAGGCGTTAGCTGTGCCCGCCAACCCACCGCAGAACGCAACGCGAATGACTTTACTCAGCTCGCTTTGCACAGGCAGCGCACCCTCCGTTCGCATAACACCGCGTTCAGCTCCGGCGCCGGTGCGCGAGTGCGCACGCGGCGGCCGCAAACCCTGCCCGGTACCTGCCGCCGCGAGGTGCCGGCAGCTGCAACGCGTCGTTGTGCAGCACGCCAACAACCAGGTGGGATGTCGGGATCATTAGTGGCTCGTGTCCGAAAGACGTCGATCCTTCCGGATGAGATAGAAAAAGGCTAGCAGAAACGCCGCCCCCCCCCCAGCGGCTCACTTTGCGCCAGCGCTGCTTCTCGGCCTCTGTCAGTTCATCCGTGGCGTGGAGGTGGAGCGACATGAGAACTGCGGGCACGATGAAGAAGACTGCCGCGCCCGGGCCTGCCCACTTCAGGAGCGCATTGCTTAGCACACCCTCTCCAAGAAGCAGCGCAAAGAACAATCCAACGCTGCAAAGCGCGAAGCCCGATAGGCATGTAAGCCCGACAACGCGCAGCATTCAGTTAGCACGCCACGATTGCCGCGACTTTAAGCCGTTGGGAGCGCGTCATTCTGTGCCCGCCCCATCACGCCATGTCTGCACAACACCGCTTGAGCTGCCGAAGGCCGCGGTACCGGGCCGGCGCGGACTTCGTCGGCTCCAACGCATTGTTCTGCGGCCCGGTGGTGCCTTGTGGCGTCACACGGAACGGTCCCAATCGCGCGGAAGCCGGCCGGACCGTTCGTGCTGGCGAAAGCTCTTTAGGTCCGACGGTTCAACGACCATGAACGTTACGTCGAAGGTCTTGCGCTTGTGAACGGCGCGAGACTCGTTGTCCATCAGCACGAACACCGCATTGCGCTTGGTGAAGTGCGATCCCAGATGCCATCTGACGTGAAGTTCGTAGTGCTCGGCGGGCTCCGCCCCAGCCATGATCGCCATGTGCTTCGCAATCCGCCGGAAAGCCTGAGCATTGCCGTAGACCCAGACGCCTTCTTTCTCCACAGTAATGCAGATGTCGGTCTTTGGTTCACGCTTCCGGCGGGTTGCCATCTTGACTCTCATTCCTCGCCATTCGTCGGTCCGTCGAGCACCGGACTAACCTGCGGGCGCTGGTCGCCGGATGGCGAAGCGCCCGTCAGGTTCAGTCTCTTGTTGGACGGCGCTCCGCTAGCCACGTTTGGCCTTGAACATCGATTCCAGCCAGACTGACACTTCCCACGAAACACCCGCCTGCGCCAACAAATCGAGGGTCTCGGGAGGGATCGCGACGCCAACGGGATAGGATTCGTTCGCGTCAAGCCGAATGGAGGTCGTCAAATCATTGTGTTCGATCGAACTCGCGAGGGCACGAGCGGCCCCGAAAAGACGGACCTCGCGACGGAGACAGTGGAGAACGGCCAGATTCAGTTCAGCGTCGGACCAACCCGAATAGACATTCATGGTGAGCCCAGAGGTCAGGTTACGTCCTTCACCGACAGGAACTTCGTTTGGGTCGCCAAGCCGCCAGACATCGCAAACGGCCACAGGCTCTCCCCGCTTGAGCAATAGGTCAACGTCGAGTGTCGAGCCCCAGATTGAGAGCTCAGTGGAAAGGCGAGGAGGCCTGTCTGGGACCACTCTCGTAGCACCTCTGAGGACGCTCTCGCGCCCGCTCAACACTCGGATCAGCTGCGGCGCCGGTGCGCGAATGCGCACAAGGCGGCCGCGTCCACGCCTACGTTATCATCGCGGCCGCCGAGAGGCGCCGTCAGTTGCATCCGGTTGTTGGGCCGCCGCATGATCCTACTCCGCGGCAGGCACCGATACGGTCATTCCACAAGTGCCTGTCCTCTCTCCGTTGGCCACTGCGACGGCGACCTGATGTGTGCCCAGGCTTGAGAATTCGTGTGAAATGCTCCGAGACAGGCTGTACTTGATGAAACGACCATTCGTCACCCGGGGCCTCGGCTCGCGGCTCGGCGGAAGCGCAACACCATCGAACGACCAACGGACCTCGAGGTCGCCACCGCCCTCGGCGAAGTCGACCAACGAAGCCTCCGCCTCGATCTTACGACCGCTCACGACCCACGCTCGGCAGTCGACGGCGAAGATCTTCGCGGAGGCGCTTCGCTCTGTGCTTGTATCGGCCACGGGCCTGTCAACGAAGCAGCTTTCCAGCGAAGACGACACCAGAAGGACCCACATCGCCAAGCGCCGTCTCACGTTCGCAATCCGCATAGGTCGGTCCAACACCCGGATCAACTGCGGCGCCGGTGTGCGCCGAAGGGCGCGCACGAGGCGGCCGCATCTAGACTTCCGTCACCGGCTCGGCCGCCGAGAGGCGCCGCCAGTTGCATCTGGTCGTTCGACGGCGACTGGCCGCGACGTCGTCGAGCCTTAGCCAGACCCAGTTTTGCGCCTCCCCCGATGCTCACCGCCAGAAGACCACCAGCCCAACAGTTTCCCCAACACAGCTGTTACTCCCAGGATGGTAAACAGAATCAGCACCCCAAGGGGGTATGCCTCGAGTCCAGCGAGGGAAGTGTAGGGCACGAGTCCCGCACCGCTCTGTACCCTCATCACCATTCGAGCCACGAAAGCGAAGGCTCCCAGACACGCTGCTGTGCCTGCAATCCACTGGGCCACGCGGCTCTTCTGAAACCAACGTACGCTCATGATTACTTCACGCTAGTGCCCCAGCCAACTGGCCTTCGCGAAGAGAGTCTGTTGCGGCAACGCCCGTCGAACACACGGATAGGTCGTTCGGCCTAGTTCCCGTTAGGACCGCCTCGAATGCAGTATAGCGCCCCGGGAAACGGGCAAGAAGGCAAGCAAGCAGTCTCCCATCAGCCCGTTTGGCGAAGGGACGTGTGGCAGGCTACCGGGTTAGGCCGTTCTATCTAGCACGGGGTGACTCGCGCGGAGGGAGGATGCAGGAATGGTCCAGGTGGCCCACCAGAGCCAGATCTCCAACAAGGGAGAATAGTCGAGCCGGCTGACCACGTCGTGGCCTCTGCGATTGAGGACGTGAGTCTAGATCATCGCAGTGTTCACGTCTGAGTGGCCCAGGGAGCCCCTAGACGGAGCGGATACCATCGGTGTCAACCCAAAACCCTGCCGGGAGCGCCGTCGCGTTGTAAACGATCCAGGTGTGTGGAACGTCTTGAAACAACCCTATGGCGTCGCTCAGGCCCCACTGACCTCCGCTGCCACGCTTCACAGATCCCGGACGCGGGGTTCTTCAGCAAGCGATCTGCCGTTCCTCTCGAGGTCGCCGGAGGACGCCCCGGCACGGGTAGAGCTGTGGCTGGACCAGCTCCTGGCGACGGCCACGACCTTATCCGACCACTGCCGGCGAACCCGTCCGATTCCGCGGTTGGTTACCGCCGCAACACGCAGCAGGGGTGTCCTTTCTCGCGAGCGCCAGAGGATAGAATTAGGTTTGAGAATGCAATGAGGAGATGGGTCCTCCGGACGCTCGGTCTTGCGGTCCTTGCCATCCTTCTCTGGCTCGGGGTTGGGAATCTTGTCGCGGCCTATCAGGAAGGTCGCGCGCGCCGCGGGTGGGCGGAGACGGGACTCTCGATGGAGGAATTCGAGAGGCAACATCCCAAGACCGCCGCGAACTCTTTGGCCTTGGCTATCGAAGCCAAGGCGCGCGTCTTGGGCTTCGAGCTTGGTCTTTCAGCGGAATCGCGAAAGAAGGACCGTCAGCCCGGAGCTCTCGATTCGTTGTACGAGTCAGATCTCTTGCAATTCGTTTCTTCCCAGATCTCTCGGACGGATGGTGGCCCGATCAAAGAGCTCCCTCCGGAGCTTGACGCCTTCCTGAAGCGCAACTCCACTGCCATCGAGTCGCTCGAGGCGGAGATTCTGGGGAGCGGCGAGATCGTATGGCCGAGGGCGGCACCTGGCGTCCTCGACCCACGTTTCCCTTTTAGCCTGCGCTTCCGGCAGCTTGTGGACGTGCTTCGCCTCGATGCCCTCGAGAAGAGTCGAAGGGGAGATCCGGCCGGGGTCGACCGTGCGCTGGAGGCTGGCTGGAAGCTCAACTCGGCCTATCGAGATCATCCCTTAGTCATCGGCCAATTCCTCGCGATCGCGATCGACTCGAACCTCCTCGCGGTCCTGAGACGGCTCGCACCTGCGTCGGACGGGTGGGGTGCTCGGCTGGCGGCCCATGACTATCGACGCTCCTTTCTGGCTTCGCTCCAGGGCGAGCTCCTGTTCGCATCGGCACATATGAAGGGGACGGAAGACGCGGAGGCCGGCCTTTGG
>Ga0210384_10002486_pt1 | contig 22447 bp, 16 predicted proteins | sample IncBWH2MmetaG_FD_160574 | JGI IMG/M metagenome (GOLD analysis project Ga0210384, IMG submission 160574) | Forest soil microbial communities from Barre Woods Harvard Forest LTER site, Petersham, Massachusetts, United States - Inc-BW-H-2-M | ecosystem: Environmental > Terrestrial > Soil >...
AGCAGGCCGGAGGTCACGTGGATGCCGTGGGTGCCCACCAGCGAGAAGAACGCCGACAGGAACGCGCTGCGCGACGGGCCGTTGCCCTCTTCGATCAGGTGATGGAATTCGTTGAGCTCCATGCCGATGAAGCCCAGGCCGAACAGGCCCGTGATCGCCAGCCACAACAGCACCTTGGTGGAGTTGCGCTTCAGCGTGCCCATCATGGCCATGCCGTAGGTGATGGAGCTCAGCAGCAGGAACAGCGTTTCGACCGCGACGTACTTGAGGTCGAACAGGTCCTTGCCGCTCGGACCGCCGGCGGTGTTGCGGCCGAGGACGGCGTAACCGGCGAACAGGCTTGCGAACAGCAAGCAGTCGCTCATCAGGTAGATCCAGAACCCGAAGACGGTGTTGCCGCCGGCATCGTGGTGATGCTCGTGATCCGGACCATCCATGTGCGGATGCGCGCCGAAGGTCTGCGATTGTTGGTGGACGATGGTCGACACGCGCTTACCCCTGATTGGCCAGCTTGAGATGGCGCTCGTTTTCGATGCGCTCGACCTCGGGGATCGGCACGTAGTAGTCGACGTCCTCGTCGAAGGAACGCACGATGAACGCCACGATCATTCCGACGAAGCTGGCGGCGGCAAGCCACCAGATGTGCCAGATGAGGCCGAAGCCCAGCGTCAGGCTCAGCAGGCCCATGATGAGGCCCGCGCCCGTGTTGCGCGGCATGTGGATCTCGGCGTAGCGCTCGCGGCTGTGCACGTTGCCGCGCTCCTTCATGAACGACAGCGCGTCCAGCGTGTGCACCACCGGCGTGTGCGCGAAGTTGTAGAACGGCGGCGGCGAGTCCGTCAGCCATTCCAGCGTGCGGCCGCCCCACGGGTCGCCCGTGGTGTCGCGCAGCTCATCGCGCTTCCAGACGCTGTATGCGATCTGCAGCACCATCGCCCCGATGCCGGCGGCGATGATCAGCGCGCCGACGGCGGCCACGATCAGCCAGGCCTGCCAGGCGGCGTTGTCGTAGTGCTGCATGCGGCGCGTCATGCCCATGAAGCCGAGCACGTAAAGCGGCATGAACGCCACGTAGAAGCCCACCAGCCAGCACCAGAAGGCGACCTTGCCCAGGCCTTCGTGCAGGCGGAAGCCGAACGACTTCGGGAACCAGTAGGTCATGCCCGCGACGTAGCCGAACAGCACGCCGCCGATGATCACGTTGTGGAAGTGGGCGATCAGGAACAGGCTGTTGTGCAGCAGGAAGTCGGCGCCCGGCACCGCCAGCATGACGCCGGTCATGCCGCCGATCACGAAGGTGATGATGAAGCCCACCGTCCACAGCATCGGCGTGGTGAAGCGGATGCGGCCGCGGTACATCGTGAACAGCCAGTTGAAGATCTTCACGCCCGTGGGCACCGAGATCAGCATGGTGGCAATGCCGAAGAACGCGTTGACGTTCGCGCCCGAGCCCATGGTGAAGAAGTGGTGCAGCCACACGATGAACGACAGCACGGTGATGGCGATCGTCGCGTACACCATGGAGGTGTAGCCGAACAGCTTCTTCGAGCAGAACGTGGCCGTGATCTCGGAGAACACGCCGAACGCCGGCAGCACCAGGATGTAGACCTCGGGGTGGCCCCAGGCCCAGATCAGGTTGACGTACATCATGGCGTTGCCGCCGCCGTCATTGGTGAAGAAGTGCATGCCCAGGTAGCGGTCGGCACCCAGCATCGCCAGCGTCACCGTCAGGATCGGGAACGCGAAGATGATCAGCATGTTGGTGCACAGCGCCGTCCACGTGAAGATCGGCAGGCGCATCCAGGTCATGCCCGGCGCGCGCATCTTGACGATGGTCACGAAGAAGTTGACGCCGGTCAGCAGCGTGCCGAGGCCGGAGATCTGCAGGGCCCAGATGTAGTAGTCGACCCCCACGCCCGGGCTGTACGCCAGCTCCGACAGCGGCGGGTAGGCCAGCCAGCCGGTGCGGGCGAATTCGCCCACCGCCAGCGAGGCGTTGACCAGCATCGCGCCGGAGAACGTCAGCCAGAAGCTCAGCGAGTTGACGAACGGGAACGCGACGTCGCGCGCGCCGATCTGCAGCGGCACCACGATGTTCATCAGGCCCACCATGAACGGCATGGCCATGAAGAAGATCATGATCACGCCGTGCGCCGTGAAGACCTGGTTGTAGTGATCCGGGTGCAGGAAGCCTTCGCTGCCGCCCGAGGCGATCGCCTGCTGGGTGCGCATCATGGCCGCGTCGGCGAAGCCGCGCAGCAGCATCACCAGCGCCAGGATGATGTACATGATCCCGAGCTTCTTGTGGTCGACCGAGGTCAGCCACTCGCGGTACAGGTAGCCCCACTTCTTGAAGTACGTGACACCGATCAACACCGCCAGGCCGGCGATGACCATGCCCATCACGCCACCCATGGCGACGGGCTCATGGAAGGGAATCGCGTCCCAACTCAGCTTGCCGAACAACATGTCCACGTCTTTTTACTCCGCGCGCTGTTTTTGCTTGTCACCGGCCGCACCCGCGACCTTGGTGGGCAGACAGATCTTGTCGGCCAGCTTCATGCCCGACGACTTGTCCATGTACTTGTCGAGGACCGCCGTGAACAGCACGGGCTCGACGTTGGAGAAATACTTCACCGGGTCCTTGGACGACGGCTTGGCCAGGTCGGCGTAGTTGTCCAGGCCCAGCTTGGCGTTGGACGCCTTGACCTTGGCGACCCAGGCGTCGAAGTCGGCCTGCGACGTGGCGGTGGCCGTGAACTTCATGTCGGGGAAGCCCGCTCCGCTGAAGTTGGAGGACAGGCCGTCGTAGACGCCGGGCTGGTCGGCAATGAGGTTGACCTGCGTCTGCATGCCGGCCATCGCGTAGATCTGGCTGCCCAGCTGCGGGATGAAGAACACGTTCATCACCGTGTCGGACGTGATCTTGAAGTTCACCGGCGTGCCGGCCGGGAACTGGATCTCGTTGACCGTGGCGATGTGCTGCTCCGGATAGATGAACAGCCACTTCCAGTCGAGGGCCACGACCTGGACCTCGATCGGCTTGACCGACGATTCCAGCGGCTTGTACGGATCGAGCTCGTGCGTGGTGCGCCAGGTGATCGTGCCCAGCACCAGGATGATGGCGATGGGCACGGCCCACACCACGGCCTCGATGCGGTGCGAGTACGACCAGTTGGGCATGTACGTGGCCGAGGTGTTCGATTCGCGGTACTTCCAGGCGAAGTACAGCGTCATGAAGATCACCGGGATCACCACGATCAGCATCAGCAGCGTGGACGTGATGATCAGCGACTTCTCGTCTGCGGCGATGCGGCCCGCGGGTTCGAGCAGGGAAGCCTTGCAGCCGCCCAGGAGCGTTGCGGTGGCAAGGGTCAGCACGCCGGCAAGGCGTGTACTACTGCGAGCTTGTTTCATTTCCCTCTCGGCGGGCGCCCGTGCGCTGTCGACCTCGGGTTTCCAAGGTTGACGCAGGGGTAGGTTGGGCTAATCCTGATTATTTTGCCAAAGTTTGTTGCTCGGCGCCCGGCAAAGTGAGTGCGGCACCCGGGTATTTCCAGAGCGAAGCCCCGATTTCCGAGGGGTTTTCAAGGCAGTTGCGTCACGTTGACGCAATGATGCGCCGCGATGTGCGCCGGCGCGAGCAAATCGCATTCGTTTGAGCGGCATCAATGCGGACGCTGCACCGCAGCAACAATGCACGAAGCGCAAGAAAAAAGGGCGACCCGCGGGTCGCCCTTTCTCGTTGGAGCGCCGCAAGCGGCGCCCCGTCGACTTACTCGGCCAGCTGCTCGCCGCCCGCGGGCGCCGAATCCAGCTGCGCCAGTTGCGCGGCGGCCAGTTCCTCGGCCTCCTGCAACGCGATCGCGCGGCGCTCGGTCTCGTCCATGTCTTCCTTGGCCTTGCGAGCCTGGTGGAAGGCCATGCCGGTACCGGCCGGGATCAGGCGGCCGACGATGACGTTTTCCTTCAGGCCGCGCAACTCGTCGCGCTTGCCCATGATGGCAGCCTCGGTGAGCACGCGGGTCGTTTCCTGGAAGGAAGCGGCCGAGATGAAGGAATCGGTCGACAGCGAGGCCTTGGTGATGCCCAGCAGCACATCCGAGTAGGTGGCAGGCAGCTTGTCGGCCGCGCGCATCTTGTCGTTGGTGCCGAACAGCTCCGAGCGCTCCACCTGCTCGCCGAGGATGTAGTGCGTGTCGCCCGGGTTCGTGATCTGCACGCGACGCAGCATCTGGCGAACGATCACCTCGATGTGCTTGTCGTTGATCTTCACGCCCTGCAGACGGTACACGTCCTGCACTTCGTCGACGATGTAGCGCGCCAGTTCCTCGACACCCAGCAGGCGCAGGATGTCCTGCGGATCGGCCGGACCGTCGACGACGCTCTCGCCCTTGTTGACCACCTGGCCTTCGTGCACCAGGATGTTCTTTTCCTTCGGGACGAGTTCCTCGTAGACCACGCCTTCCGGATCGGTGATCTGCAGGCGCGCCTTGCCCTTGGTCTCCTTGCCGAACGAGACCGTGCCGGTCTTCTCGGCCAGGGTGCCCTTGTCCTTCGGGCTGCGGGCTTCGAAGAGTTCGGCAACACGCGGCAGACCGCCGGTGATGTCGCGGGTCTTCTGGCCTTCGACCGGGATACGGGCGAGCACTTCGCCAGGCATCAGGTCCTGGCCGTCGCGGATCTGGATCAGCGAGCCGACGGAGAAGCCGATCGTCACCGAGTGGTCGGTGCCGGGGATCTTCACTTCCTGGCCCTGCGCATCGAGCAGCTTGACCTGCGGACGGACGATCTTGGCGGCGCCGCGGCGCTTCGGATCGATCACGACCAGCGTGGACAGGCCGGTGACCTCGTCGACCTGCTTGGCCACGGTGACACCTTCCTCGACATTCTCGAAGTTCGCGCGACCGGCGAATTCCGTGATGATCGGGCGGGTCAGCGGATCCCAGTTCGCCAGCACGTGGCCGTGCTTGACCGACTGGTCGGCCTTGACGTTGAGCAGGGCGCCGTACGGCACCTTGTGGCGTTCGCGCTCGCGGCCGTGCGGATCCAGGATGATGATTTCGCCGGAACGCGAGATCACCACCAGTTCGCCCTTGCCGTTGGTCACGTAGCGCATCGTGGCGTTGAAGCCGATCACGCCATCCGACTTCGCGTCGACGCTGGAGGCCACCGCCGCACGCGACGCCGCACCACCGATGTGGAACGTGCGCATGGTCAGCTGCGTGCCCGGCTCGCCGATCGACTGAGCGGCGATGACGCCGATCGCTTCGCCGACGTTGATCAGGCCGCCACGACCCAGGTCGCGGCCGTAGCACTTCGCGCACATGCCGTAGCGCGTCGTGCAGGTGAGCGGGGTGCGCACCTTGACTTCGTCCACGCCGACGGCTTCGAGCTTGTCGAGCGTGTCTTCGTCGAGCATCTGGATCGCGCCGAGCACCACTTCCTGGGTTTCAGGATGCAGCACCTCGATCGCGGTCACGCGGCCGAGGACGCGGTCGCGCAGCGATTCGATGACTTCGCCGCCTTCGACCAGGGCGCGCATCGCGAGGCCGTTCTGCGTGCCGCAGTCTTCCTCGGTGACGACCAGATCCTGGGTGACGTCGACGAGACGACGCGTCAGGTAGCCGGAGTTCGCGGTCTTCAGCGCCGTGTCCGCCAGGCCCTTTCGGGCGCCGTGGGTGGAGATGAAGTACTGCAGAACGTTCAGGCCTTCGCGGAAGTTCGCGGTGATCGGCGTCTCGATGATGGAGCCGTCAGGCTTGGCCATCAGGCCTCGCATGCCGGCCAGCTGTCGGATCTGCGCGGCGGAGCCGCGAGCGCCGGAGTCGGCCATCATGTAGATCGAGTTGAACGATTCCTGGTCGACTTCCTTGCCGTGGCGGTCGATGACCTTCTGCTTGGCGAGCTGGGCCATCATGACCTTGCCCACTTCGTCACCGGTCTTGCCCCAGATGTCGACGACCTTGTTGTAGCGCTCGCCGGCGGTCACGAGACCCGAGACGTACTGCTGCTCGATCTCCTTGACTTCCTTCTCGGCGCGTTCGATCAGGCCCGGTTTTTCCTTGGGCACCAGCATGTCGTCGATGGCGATCGAGATGCCGGCGCGCGTGGCCAGGCGGAAACCGTTCTGCAGCAGCTTGTCCGCGAAGACGACGGTTTCCTTCAGGCCGCACTTGCGGAAGGACGTGTTGATCAGGCGCGAGATTTCCTTCTTCTTGAGCGCCTTGTTGATGTTCGAGAACGGCAGGCCCTTGGGCAGGATCTCGGACAGCAACGCGCGGCCGACCGTGGTCTCGGTCAGCTTGACGCTCTCGACGAATTCGCCCTCGGCGTTCTTCGTCCACTCGGGCAGCATCACGTTGATGCGCGCGGTGATTTCCACGACGCCGTTCTCGAGCGCGCGCAGCATCTCGGAGATGTTCGTGAAGATCATCCCCTCGCCCTTGCCGTTGATGCGCTCGCGGGTGGCGTAGTACAGGCCCAGCACCACGTCCTGCGACGGCACGATCGACGGTTCGCCGTTGGCCGGGAACAGCACGTTGTTGGAGGCGAGCATCAGCGCGCGCGCTTCCATCTGCGCCTCGATGGACAGCGGCACGTGGACGGCCATCTGGTCACCGTCGAAGTCGGCATTGAACGCGGCGCAGACCAGCGGATGCAGCTGGATGGCCTTGCCTTCGATCAAAACCGGCTCGAACGCCTGGATGCCCAGGCGGTGCAGCGTCGGCGCGCGGTTCAGCATGATCGGGTGTTCCTTGATGACTTCTTCAAGGATGTCCCACACCACCGGCGTGCCGGCTTCCACTTCCTTCTTGGCCGCCTTGATCGTCGTCGCGATGCCCATGGCTTCGAGGCGCGAGAAGATGAACGGCTTGAAGAGCTCGATGGCCATCAGCTTGGGCAGGCCGCACTGGTGCAGCTTGAGCGTCGGGCCCACGGTGATGACCGAACGACCCGAGTAGTCGACGCGCTTGCCCAGCAGATTCTGGCGGAAGCGACCCGACTTGCCCTTGATCATGTCGGCCAGCGACTTGAGCGCACGCTTGTTGGCGCCGGTCATCGCCTTGCCGCGACGGCCGTTGTCCAGCAGCGAGTCGACGGCTTCCTGCAGCATCCGCTTCTCGTTGCGCACGATGATTTCCGGAGCCTTCAGCTCCAGCAGTCGCGCGAGACGGTTGTTGCGGTTGATGACGCGGCGATAGAGGTCGTTCAGGTCGGAGGTCGCGAAGCGGCCGCCGTCCAGCGGGACGAGGGGACGCAGGTCCGGCGGGAGCACCGGCAGCACGTCCATGATCATCCAGTTGGGCTTGATGCCCGACTTCTTGAAGGCTTCCATCACCTTCAGGCGCTTGGAGTTCTTCTTGACCTTCAGCTCGGAGCCGGTCATGTCGTTGCGGAGCTTGTCGATCTCGACGTCGAGATCCATTTCCTCCAGCAGCTTCTTGATGCCCTCGGCGCCCATCAGCGCGGTGAACTCGTCACCGAACTCGGCATGCTTGGCCTCGAAGTCGTCCTCGGTCATGATCGAGAACTTCTTCAGCGGCGTCATGCCCGGGTCCACGACCACGTAGGCTTCGAAGTACAGCACGCGCTCGATGTCGCGCAGCGTCATGTCGAGCACGAGGCCCAGGCGCGACGGGAGCGACTTCAGGAACCAGATGTGCGCGCACGGCGCCGCCAGGTCGATGTGACCCATGCGATCACGGCGAACCTTGGTCTGCGTCACTTCGACGCCGCACTTCTCGCAGATGACGCCGCGGTGTTTCAGGCGCTTGTACTTGCCGCACAGGCACTCGTAGTCCTTGATGGGACCGAAGATCTTGGCGCAGAACAGACCATCACGCTCCGGCTTGAACGTCCGGTAGTTGATGGTTTCCGGCTTCTTGACTTCGCCGAAAGACCACGAACGGATCTTCTCGGGCGACGCGAGGCCGATCTTGATGGCATCGAAATGCTCATCGGGGGTGAACTGCTTGAAAAGGTCCAGCAAGCCCTTCATGCAAATCTCCTAATAACTCGGTAACTGTCGATGATCGCGAACTGAATGGGGTGCCCTGCCGGCCCCGCGGGGACGGCAGGTCGATTCACGTTCAGTTCTTTTCCAGCTCGATGTCGATACCGAGGGAACGAATTTCCTTGACCAGCACGTTGAACGATTCCGGCATGCCGGCGTCGATCGCGTGTTCGCCCTTGACGATGTTCTCGTACACCTTGGTGCGGCCGTTCACGTCGTCGGACTTCACGGTCAGCATTTCCTGCAGCACGTAAGCCGCGCCGTAGGCTTCCAGGGCCCAGACTTCCATTTCGCCGAAGCGCTGGCCGCCGAACTGCGCCTTGCCGCCCAGCGGCTGCTGGGTGACGAGCGAGTACGGGCCGGTGGAACGTGCGTGCATCTTGTCGTCCACCAGGTGATGGAGCTTCAGGACGTGCATGTAGCCGACCGTGACCGGGCGCTCGAAGGCTTCGCCGGTGCGACCGTCGTGCAGCGTGCACTGGGTACGCGTGGCGGTGAGGCCCTTGCGAGCGGCGATGTCGTCCGGGTAGGCGAGTCGCAGCATGCCGCGGATCTCTTCCTCCGCGGCGCCGTCGAACACCGGCGTCGCGAACGGCACGCCCTTGGTGAGTTCGCCGGCCATGCTCAGCACTTCGGTATCGGACAGCTCGCCGATGTTCTCCGACTTGCCGCCCGACTTGTTGTACAGCTCGTCCATGAACGCACGAATCTCGGCGACGGCGGCCTGCTTCTGCAGCATGTCGCCGATGCGCTGGCCGATGCCCTTGCCGGCCCAGCCCAGGTGGACCTCGAGCACCTGCCCGACGTTCATCCGCGACGGGACGCCCAGCGGGTTCAGCACGATGTCGCACGGGGTGCCGTCGGCCATGTAGGGCATGTCCTCGACCGCGACGATCTTGGACACGACACCCTTGTTGCCGTGGCGGCCGGCCATCTTGTCGCCGGGCTGCAGGCGGCGCTTGACGGCCAGGTAGACCTTGACCATCTTCAGCACGCCAGCCGGCAGCTCGTCGCCCTGCGTGAGCTTCTTGCGCTTCTCTTCGAAGCCCAGGTCGAAGCCGTGGCGCGTCTGCTCGAGCGAGTTCTTGATCGACTCGAGCTGGTTGGCGATGTCGTCCTCGGCCGGGCGGATGTCGAACCAGTGGTACTTCTCGATGCTGGCCAGGTAGGCCTTGTCGATGGCGGTGCCCTTGGCGATCTTCTGCGGTCCACCGTTGGCGATGCGGCCGTTGAGCAGCTTCGCGATACGGTCGAACGCGTCGGCTTCGACGATGCGCAGCTGGTCGTTCAGGTCGAGGCGGAAGCGCTTCAGCTCATCGTCGATGATCTGTTGCGCGCGCTTGTCGCGCTGGATGCCTTCGCGCGTGAACACCTGGACGTCGATGACGGTGCCGTTGGTGCCCTGGTCGACGCGCAGCGACGTGTCCTTCACGTCGGAGGCCTTCTCGCCGAAGATGGCGCGCAGCAGCTTCTCTTCCGGCGTCAGCGTGGTCTCGCCCTTCGGCGTGACCTTGCCCACGAGCACGTCGCCCGCGTTCACTTCGGCGCCGATGTAGACGATGCCCGACTCGTCCAGGCGGCCGAGTTGCTGTTCCGACAGGTTCGGGATGTCGCGCGTGATTTCCTCGGAGCCCAGCTTCGTGTCGCGCGCCATGACCACCAGTTCCTCGATGTGGATCGAGGTGTAGCGGTCTTCGGCGATGACACGTTCCGACAGCAGGATCGAGTCTTCGAAGTTGTAGCCGTTCCACGGCATGAACGCGACGAGCATGTTCTGGCCGAGGGCCAGTTCACCCAGGTCGGTCGACGCACCGTCGGCGATCACGTCACCGGCGCCGACCTTGTCGCCGCGCTGGACGATGGGACGCTGGTGGATGTTCGTGTTCTGGTTGGAACGCTGGTACTTGATCAGGTTGTAGATGTCGACGCCGACTTCGCCCGCAACCGTCTCGGCGTCGTTGACGCGGATGACGATGCGGTTGGTGTCGATGTAGTCGACGATGCCGCCGCGGCGCGACGTCACGACCGTGCCCGAGTCGACCGCCGCCACGCGTTCCACGCCCGTGCCCACCAGCGCCTTTTCAGGACGCAGGACCGGGACGGCCTGGCGTTGCATGTTGGCGCCCATCAGCGCGCGGTTCGCATCGTCGTGCTCGAGGAACGGCACCAGCGAGGCAGCGACCGACACGATCTGCGTCGGGGCCACGTCCATGTACTGGATGCGCTCCGGCGAGGTCAGCACGGATTCGCCGTTTTCACGGGCGGAGACCAGCTCGTCGGTGAGGGTGCCGTTGGCGTCGAGCGAGGCGTTGGCCTGCGCGATGACGTACTTGCTTTCCTCGATGGCCGACAGGTAGTCGATCTGGTCGGTGACCTTGCTGTCACCCACGCGGCGATACGGCGTCTCGAGGAAGCCGTAGTCGTTCAGGCGGGCGTACAGGGCCAGCGAGTTGATCAGGCCGATGTTCGGGCCTTCCGGCGTCTCGATCGGGCACACGCGGCCGTAGTGGGTCGGGTGCACGTCGCGGACTTCGAAGCCGGCGCGCTCGCGGGTCAGGCCGCCCGGGCCCAGTGCGGAGACGCGACGCTTGTGCGTGATCTCCGACAGCGGGTTGGTCTGGTCCATGAACTGCGACAGCTGCGACGCGCCGAAGAACTCCTTCAGGGCCGCGGAGATCGGCTTGGAGTTGATCAGGTCGTGCGGCATCAGGGCTTCGGTCTCGGCCTGGCCGAGGCGTTCCTTGACGGCCTTCTCGATGCGGGCGAGGCCCGAGCGGTACTGGTTCTCGGCCAGTTCGCCCACGCAACGCACGCGACGATTGCCCAGGTGGTCGATGTCGTCGACTTCGCCGCGGCCGTTGCGCAGTTCCACGAGGATCTTGACGACGGCGATGATGTCCTCGTTGGACAGGGTCATCGCGCCTTCGGCGCCGTCGCGGCTGATGCGCGCGTTGAACTTCATGCGGCCCACGCGCGACAGGTCGTACGTGTCCTCGCTGTAGAACAGGCGGTTGAAGAGCGCCTCGACGGCGTCTTCGGTCGGCGGCTCGCCGGGGCGCATCATGCGGTAGATGGCGACGCGGGCGGCCAGCTGGTCGGCCGTCTCGTCGGTGGCCAGCGTCTGGCTGATGTAGGCGCCCTGGTCGAGTTCGTTGGTGAACAGGACCGCGAGTTCCTTCACGCCGGCGCCGCGCAGCTTCTTCAGCAGCGCTTCGGTCAGCTCGTCATTGGCCTTGGCGATGATCTCGCCGGTGTCGGCGTCGACCATGTTGCGGGCGACGACGCGGCCAACCAGGAAGTCTTCCGGCACGGTGACGTGCGTGGTGCCCGTCTGCTCGAGCTGGCGCACGTGGCGCGCGGTGATGCGCTTGTCCTTCTCGACGACGACGTTGCCGTCCTTGTCGGTGATGTCGAAGCGCGCGACTTCGCCCTTGAGGCGTTCGGCCACGAACTCCATCTGCGCGCCCGAGTCCATCAGGCGGAAGGTGTCGTTCTTGAAGAAGTGCGCCAGGATCGCTTCCGGATTCAGGCCGATGGCCTTCAGCAGGATCGTGACGGGCATCTTGCGGCGACGGTCGACGCGGAAGTACAGGACGTCCTTCGGGTCGAACTCGAAGTCGAGCCAGGAGCCGCGGTACGGAATGATGCGCGCGGAGAACAGCAGCTTGCCGGACGAGTGGGTCTTGCCCTTGTCGTGCTCGAAGAACACGCCGGGGGAGCGGTGCAGCTGGCTGACGATGACGCGTTCGGTGCCGTTGACGATGAACGAGCCGTAGTCGGTCATGAGCGGAACTTCGCCCATGTAGACCTCTTGCTCCTTGATCTCCTTGACGACCTTGGCCGGAGCGGACTCGCGGTCATAGATGATCATCTGCAACTTCGCGCGCACGGCGGCGGCGAACGTGAGTCCGCGCTGCTGGCACTCCCGCACGTCGAACGGCGGCTTGGCGATGTTGAACTCGATGAACTTCATCTCGACCATGCTGTTGTGCGAGACGATCGGGAACGCGGACAGGAACGCCGCCTGCAGGCCTTCGGCCTTGCGCTTCTGCGGCGCGACGTCCTTCTGGAGGAACGCGACGTAGGAATCCTGCTGCATCGTCAGCAGGTAGGGGACGTTCAGGACGCTCTCGCGTTTTCCGAAGTTCTTTCGGATCCGCTTGCGTTCGGTAAAGCTATAGGGGGTTGCTTGCGCCATACACACTCCGTAGCGACGACACGCACCCTGGCCTTGGGCACGCATCTCGTCGGCGACTGGCTACACCCGGCATTGCATCGGGTTGCTTGGTGATTGGCCACTACCAATCGCTGGCGGACAACCCCGGCATTGCACCGGAGTCCGACCAAACCTGTTCTCTGCAGTCGGATCAGAGAACACTGCAAAACGGGCCAGGGCCCGCTTTGCGCTGCTCTCTCCCCCGCACGGGGCGGGGGCGAACAAACCTACATGGGGGCGGCAAGCCGCCCCCACAAGGTCTTTACTTGATTTCGGCGGTAGCGCCCGCTTCGATCAGCTTCTTCAGCGCGGCTTCGGCGTCGGCCTTGGCAACGGCTTCCTTGACGTTCTTCGGAGCGCCGTCGACCAGGTCCTTGGCTTCCTTCAGGCCGAGGCCCGTCAGTTCGCGCACGGCCTTGATGACGCCGACCTTGTTGGCGCCAGCGCCGGTCAGGACAACGTTGAATTCCGTCTTCTCTTCGACCGCAGCGGCCGGGCCGGCAGCAGCGCCGCCAGCGACGGCGACGGCAGCGGCGGACACGCCGAACTTCGTCTCGATCGCCTTGACCAGGTCGTTGAGTTCCATGACGGACATGCCGTCGAGAGCGGTGATGAAAGCGTCCTTGTCGAATGCCATTTTGATTTCCTAACTAAAACAGTGAAATGAGTGTGTGATCAGACGGGCCTGGATCAGGCAGCCGCTGCGGGCTCTGCTTCGGCCGCCGGGGCAGCAGCTTCTTCGCCGCCGCCCTTGCTCTTCGCGACCGCGTCGATGACGCGGGCGAAGCTGGCGATCGGCGATTGCAGCAGGTTGGCGATCTGCGACAGGAGGACTTCGCGCGACGGGATGTTGGCCAGAGCCTTCACACCTTCGACGTTCAGTGCCTTGCCTGCGTAGGCGCCGCCCTTCAGTACCAGCTTGTCGTTCGTCTTGGCGAAGTCAGCGATGACCTTTGCCGCGGCGACCGCGTCTTCCGAAAAACCATAGATCAGCGGGCCGACCATGCTCTCCGACGCGCTTTCGAACGGCGTGCCTGCGACGGCGCGACGGGCCAGCGTGTTCTTCAGCACGTGAAGATACACACCCTTGGCCCGCGCTTCGACGCGCAGCTTGTTCAATTGCTCGACGGTGAGGCCACGGTACTCGGCCAGGGCCAACGTCTGCGAACGGGCGACTTGCGCTGCCACGTCCGAGATGACGGCTGCCTTCTCGTTGCGATTGAGACTCAAGGTCTACTCCTCACATTGAATCGTGCGTTCAAAACCTTCTGCGAAGGCCTCTCCCGCACACCGGGATTTCAGCGACCTTGCCGATACTGCTCTACCGTTTCACCCGTGCCCATCGACCGAGGGTCGCTGGACACGCATTCCACTGCTTCTTCAGTTCCGGCGGGACCGCCATCTGCGCTGGCTCGGCTTTCCGGATTTCTCCGTTGCCGTTTTAAGAACCGGATTCGTCGGAGGCTTGCGCCCCGTCGGAATTCCAGCCCGGCCAGCGGTCTTGGATGGCCTGCCCGCTCTTCGCTTTCGCGCCGGGCGGACAGCCCACCAATTCCTTCAACCCTCGCGCGCCAAGACTTAATTGCGCGAAGGCTCTAAATCAAATCAGGCCGTCAGCGACTGGGTGTCGACGCGAACGCCGATGCCCATGGTCGAGGACACGGCGATCTTGCGCAGGTAGACACCCTTGCTCGCGGCCGGCTTGGCCTTGGCCAGCGCGTCGACCAGCGCCGCCAGGTTTTCCTTCAGCTTGTCGGAGTCGAACGAGCGACGGCCGATCGTGCCGTGGATGATGCCGCCCTTGTCGACGCGGAATTGCACCTGGCCGGCCTTGGCGTTCTTGACGGCCGTGGCGACGTCCGGGGTGACCGTGCCGACCTTCGGGTTCGGCATCAGGCCGCGCGGGCCCAGGATCTGGCCCAGGGTACCGACGATGCGCATCGTGTCCGGCGAGGCGATCACGACGTCGAAGTCCATGTTGCCGGCCTTGATCTGCTCGGCCAGGTCTTCCATGCCGACGATGTCGGCGCCGGCGGCGCGGGCTTCTTCAGCCTTGGCGCCTTGGGCGAACACGGCGACGCGCTTGGTCTTGCCGGTGCCGTGCGGCAGCACGACGGCCCCGCGGACGACCTGGTCCGACTTCTTCGCGTCGATGCCCAGCTGCACGGCCACGTCGATGGATTCATCGAACTTGGCGGTGGCGCATTCCTTGACGATGGCCAGGGCGTCGATGATCGCGTACAGCTTCTGCGTGTCGGCGACCTTGCCTTGCATGGCCTTCTGGCGCTTGGTGAGGTTGGCCATGTTCAGACTCCTTCCACGGTGACGCCCATCGAGCGGGCGGTGCCGGCGATGGTCTTGACCTGCGCGTCGAGGTCGGCGCCGGTCAGGTCCTTGGTCTTGATCTTGGCGATCTCTTCGAGCTGGGCGCGCGTGATCTTGCCAACCTTGTCGGCGTTCGGACGCGACGAGCCCTTGTCGAGCTTGATGGCGCGCTTGATCAGCACGGTCGCCGGGGGCGACTTCAGCACGAACGTGAACGACTTGTCCGCGAACGCGGTGATGACCACCGGCAGCTTCAGGCCGGGTTCCATCGAGGAGGTCTGGGCGTTGAACGCCTTGCAGAATTCCATGATGTTCAGACCGCGCTGACCCAGCGCCGGGCCCACCGGCGGCGACGGATTCGCCTTGCCGGCCGGAATTTGCAGCTTGATGAAGCCGACAATCTTCTTTGCCATATTTCTCTCCAAATCGACTCAAGGATGAGTCGTTGAGTTCCAACGCCCAGGGTTGGTTACCTGGGCTCCTCTGTTCCGGTGTCTCGTCACCGGCAGCAACGGGCGAGGTTCACATCCGGCTTTCGCCTTTCGTCCACCCTCGCCGGGCGGTATCAAACTTTTTCGACCTGCCCGAAGTCCAGCTCGACGCCGGTGGCACGGCCGAAGATCGTGACCGAGACCTTGACCTTGGACTTCTCGTAGTTGACGTCCTCGATGGCGCCGTTGAAGTCCGTGAACGGGCCCTCCTTGACGCGGACGAGTTCGCCGACGACCCACTCCACCTTCGGACGCGGCTTGTCCACGCCTTCCTGCATCTGGTTGACGATCTTCATCACCTCGGCTTCCGAGATGGGCGCCGGGCGATTGCGCGCGCCGCCGACGAAGCCGGTGACCTTGCTCGTGTGCTTGACCAGGTGCCAGGATTCGTCGTCCAGCAGCATCTCCACCAGCACGTAGCCGGGGAAGAAGCGCCGTTCGGTGACCGACTTCTTGCCGTTCTTCAGCTCGACCACTTCTTCGGTGGGAACCAGGATGCGGCCGAACTTGGCGTGCATGCCGGCGCGCTCGATGCGTTCGCGCAGGTTGCGCTCGACGGCCTTCTCCATGCCCGAATAGGCGTGGACGACGTACCAACGCAGCGGGTTGGCGGCGGCGCCTGCGCCTTCTTCGATGGCGGTGCTTTCGGTCATTGCAATGAAATCCTTCTTACCGCTTCCAGCCCAGGATCAGGTCGTACAGCACGAACTCGAGCGTCTTGTCGGTGATCCACAGGAACAGCGCCATCAGGAACACGAACGCGAACACCATCGCGGTGTTCTGCAGGGCTTCCTTGCGCGTGGGCCAGACGACCTTCTTGACTTCCTTGACCGACTCCTTGCCGAAGCCGATGAGCTGCTTGCCCGGCTCGGACACGAAGAACACGGCAACGGCCAGCGCCAGGAGGACGATCAGCGCCACCACGCGGACCCACAGGTCCAGGTGGCCCAGCGCGTAGAACGCCACGATGCCGCCCAGCAGCAACAGCGCCGCGGCGGCCAGCTTGGCCTTGTCGGCGCCGGTGTTGACGGTTTCGATCTGGGTATTGGTAGCCATTGCCTTCACTTGCTATTCAGTCCATCGCTGCGGAATCGACCTGGGAACACCACACGACCCAGCCACAAGACCCTCGCCAGACTTGGCGAAAAAGCCCGCGGGGTGATTTCTCACCCGCGGGCCCGTTCTTTTGGCCTCTCGATGCGCTGTCCGGCGATTCCGGTTCAGCGCTGATCGGTGGCAGGGGCAGAGGGAATCGAACCCCCAACCTTCGGTTTTGGAGACCGACGCTCTGCCAATTGAGCTATACCCCTGCAGCTTTCTTTCTGTGAGACGAGGTCGTCTTACTCGATGATCTTGGCAACGACGCCGGCGCCGACGGTGCGGCCGCCTTCACGGATGGCGAAGCGCAGGCCTTCTTCCATCGCGATCGGGGCGATCAGCTTGACCGTGATCGACACGTTGTCGCCCGGCATGACCATTTCCTTGTCCTTGGGCAGCTCGATCGCGCCCGTCACGTCCGTCGTGCGGAAGTAGAACTGGGGACGATAGTTGTTGAAGAACGGCGTGTGACGGCCGCCTTCGTCCTTGGACAGGACATAGATCTCGCCCGTGAAGTGCGTGTGCGGCTTGACCGAGTTCGGCTTGCACAGCACCTGGCCACGCTGGACGTCTTCGCGCTTGGTGCCGCGCAGCAGGATGCCGACGTTGTCGCCGGCCTGGCCCTGGTCGAGCAGCTTGCGGAACATTTCCACGCCCGTGCACGTCGTCTTCTGGGTCACCGAGATACCGACGATCTCGATTTCCTCGCCGACCTTGACGATGCCGCGCTCGATACGGCCGGTCACCACGGTGCCGCGGCCCGAGATCGAGAACACGTCTTCGACCGGCATCAGGAAGGCGCCGTCGATGGCGCGCTCAGGCGTCGGGATGTACGTGTCGAGCGCATCGGCCAGCTTCATGATGGCTTGCTCGCCCAGCTCGCCCGTGTCGCCTTCGAGGGCCAGCTTCGCCGAGCCCTTGATGATGGGGGTGTCGTCGCCCGGGAAGTCGTACTTCGACAGCAGTTCGCGAACTTCCATCTCGACCAGCTCGAGCAGCTCGGCGTCGTCCACCATGTCGGCCTTGTTCAGGAAGACGATGATGTACGGGACACCGACCTGGCGCGACAGCAGGATGTGCTCGCGCGTCTGGGGCATCGGGCCGTCGGCGGCCGAGCACACCAGGATCGCGCCGTCCATCTGGGCCGCACCGGTGATCATGTTCTTGACGTAGTCGGCGTGACCCGGGCAGTCGACGTGCGCGTAGTGACGGTTCTGCGTCTCGTACTCGACGTGGGCCGTGTTGATCGTGATGCCGCGCGCCTTTTCTTCCGGCGCCGCGTCGATCTGGTCGTACGCCTTGGCTTCGCCGCCGAACTTCTTCGACAGGACGGTGGTGATCGCTGCCGTCAGCGTGGTCTTGCCGTGGTCGACGTGACCGATGGTGCCGACGTTGACGTGCGGCTTGGTCCGCTCGAATTTACCTTTTGCCATTTTCAGAACTCCTGAGATTCAAAGAACAGTGCCAGTGGACGGTTTAAGGTCTCCAGCGGGAGGATGGATCGACTGCCACTGGCAGCAGTCGTGTCCCGCTGAAGACCGGCTTGAATTGCTTTAGTTCTTGCCGCGCGCGGTGATGATGGCGTCAGCAACGTTCTTCGGGGCTTCCGAGTAGTGCTTGAACTCCATCGTGTACGTGGCGCGACCTTGCGACATCGAGCGCAGCGTGGTCGAGTAGCCGAACATTTCCGACAGCGGGACTTCGGCCTTGATGACCTTGCCGCCGCCAGGCATGTCGTCCATGCCCTGGACCATGCCGCGACGCGAGGACAGATCGCCCATCACGGAGCCGGCGTAGTCCTCGGGGGTCTCGACTTCCACGGCCATCATCGGCTCGAGGATGACCGGCGAAGCGCGACGCATGCCTTCCTTGAAGCCCATCGACGCGGCCATCTTGAACGCATTTTCGTTCGAGTCGACTTCGTGGTACGAACCGAAGGTCAGCGTGACCTTGACATCGACCACCGGGTAGCCGGCCAGCACGCCTGCGGGCAGGGTGTCTTCGACGCCCTTCTTGACCGCGGGGATGAATTCCTTCGGAACCACGCCGCCCTTGGTGGCATCGACGAACTCGAAGCCCTTGCCCGGCTCCTGCGGCTCGACGGTCAGCACGACGTGGCCGTACTGGCCCTTGCCGCCCGACTGGCGAACGAACTTGCCTTCGACGTCCTTCTGCATCTTGCGGATGGTTTCGCGGTACGCCACCTGCGGCTTGCCGACGTTGGCTTCCACGCCGAATTCGCGCTTCATGCGGTCGACGATGATTTCCAGGTGGAGCTCGCCCATGCCGGAGATGATGGTCTGGCCCGATTCCTCGTCGGTGCGCAGGCGGAACGACGGATCTTCCGCGGCCAGTCGGCCGAGGGCGAGGCCCATCTTTTCCTGGTCGGCCTTGGTCTTGGGCTCGACGGCCTGCGAGATCACGGGCTCCGGGAACACCATGCGCTCGAGCGTGACGATCGAATCCGGATCGCACAGCGTCTCGCCGGTGGTCACTTCGCGCAGGCCCACGCAGGCGGCGATGTCGCCGGCCAGGATTTCCTTGATTTCCTCACGCTGGTTGGCGTGCATCTGCAGGATCCGGCCGATGCGTTCCTTCTTGTTGCGGATCGGGTTGTAGACCGAGTCGCCGGACTTCAGGACGCCCGAGTACACGCGCACGAACGTCAGCTGGCCGACGTACGGGTCGGTCATCAGCTTGAACGCGAGGGCGGCGAACTTCTCGGTGTCGTCGGCGCGACGCGTGACGGGCTGGTCGTCTTCGTCCATGCCCGGAACCGGCGGCACGTCGATGGGCGACGGCATGAATTCGATCACGGCGTCGAGCATGCGCTGGACGCCCTTGTTCTTGAAGGCGGTGCCGCACAGCATCGGCTGGATCTCGGCGGCGATCGTGCGGGTGCGGATGGCGAGCTTGATCTCGTCTTCGGTGAGGTCACCGACTTCGAGGTACTTGTTCATCATCTCTTCGCTCGACTCGGCAGCGGCTTCGAGCATGTTCTCGCGCCACTTGACGGCCTCGGCCCTGAGTTCGTCCGGAATGTCGCGGTAGTCGAACTTCATGCCTTGCGAGGCCTCGTCCCAGAAGATGGCCTTCATCTTGATGAGGTCGATCACGCCCTGGAAGTTTTCCTCGGCGCCGATGGGGATCACGATGGGCACCGGATTGGCCTTCAGGCGGAGCTTCATCTGGTCGTAGACCTTGTAGAAGTTCGCGCCGGTGCGGTCCATCTTGTTGACGAACGCGAGACGGGGTACCTTGTACTTGTTGGCCTGGCGCCAGACCGTTTCCGACTGGGGCTGCACGCCACCCACGGCGCAATAGACCATGCAGGCGCCATCGAGCACGCGCATCGAGCGCTCGACTTCGATCGTGAAGTCGACGTGCCCGGGGGTGTCGATGATGTTGATGCGGTGTTCCGGGAAATTGCTTTCCATGCCCTTCCAGAAGCACGTGGTGGCCGCGGAGGTGATCGTGATGCCACGCTCCTGCTCCTGCTCCATCCAGTCCATCGTGGCGGCGCCATCGTGCACTTCACCGATCTTGTGGTTCACACCGGTGTAGAACAGGATCCGTTCGGTGGTCGTGGTCTTGCCGGCATCGATGTGCGCGGAGATACCGATGTTGCGGTAGCGCTCGATGGGGGTCTTGCGGGCCATGTGGTGACACTCCAAATACAGGGGCCGCTCGAGGGTTGGTATCAACCCGAAGAGCGGCCAGGAAGGACAGAGGGGAATTTAGAAGCGGAAGTGCGAGAACGCCTTGTTGGCTTCAGCCATGCGGTGAACTTCGTCACGCTTCTTCATGGCGCCGCCGCGGCCTTCGGACGCTTCGAGCAGTTCATTGGCCAGGCGGGCCGACATCGACTTCTCGCCACGCTTGCGGGCGCTGTCCTTGAGCCAGCGCATGGCCAGCGCCATGCGGCGGACGGGGCGAACTTCCACGGGAACTTGGTAGTTCGCACCGCCGACGCGGCGGGACTTGACTTCGACCATCGGCTTCACGTTGTTGATCGCGACCAGGAAGATCTCCAGCGGATCCTTGTTGGCCTTCTTCTCGATCTGTTCGAGGGCACCGTAGATGATGCGCTCGGCAACGGCCTTCTTGCCGGATTCCATCACGACGTTCATGAACTTCGAGAGATCGACCGATCCGAACTTCGGGTCGGGCAGGATCTCGCGCTTGGGTACTTCGCGGCGACGTGGCATGGTTTTTCCTTCCAGTGCTTCAGTTGGCGCCAGGCATCAAGCCCGACAGCCCGGATGGCCACCGTGTCGAATGGGGCCATCCACTTACTCGGCGGAACGTTTCAGATCGCTCCACCGCAAATTCGCTCGGAAACCGGTCTCGGCTTCTTCACAATCTCTTTTTGCCAGCAGCCTCTGCTGGACTTCCGGCACGAGCTACGAGGCTCAGGCCTTCTTCGGACGCTTCGCGCCGTACTTGGAACGCGATTGCTTGCGATCCTTGACGCCTTGCAGGTCGAGCGAGCCGCGCACGATGTGGTAACGCACACCCGGCAGATCCTTGACGCGGCCGCCGCGCACGAGCACGACGCTGTGCTCTTGCAGGTTGTGGCCTTCACCGCCGATGTACGAGATGACCTCGAAACCGTTGGTCAGGCGCACCTTGGCGACCTTGCGAAGCGCGGAGTTCGGCTTCTTCGGCGTGGTGGTGTACACGCGAGTGCACACGCCACGGCGCTGCGGGCAGTTCTGCATCGCAGGCGACTTGGACTTGACGACCTCGACCTCACGGCCGTGGCGTACAAGCTGGTTGATGGTAGGCATGGGTAACTTGTTCCCGTTTGAAGTTACGTGTTCTGGAAATCCTCCGGCGGTCGGCCCTCCCGTGCAGGCCGCCGTCGAGACGGCAGCGCAGCGTTGGTGAAGGACACGCCCGAAGTCGCTGCAAGCGTGCCGTCTGAAGGCGCTGGAGATTCGCATCGGGGCGCGGCACCGCAAGGCGCGCGCCGGGCTTGCAAACCTGCGGCGTAAAAAACGTGGACGTCGAAGCGCAGCAGTCGTGGAACTGCCGGAGAGCCGAGGATTATAGTCTGACGCCGGTTTTGTCGCAAGCGCCCCACGTGAGCCGAGTCGATCCGAGCGGCTATCCTGCATTCATGCCGCGCCAGTTGATCGTCATCGACAGCCAGTCCCTGTTCGACTGGATGGTCTTCAACAATCCGGTCTGCGCCGCCTGGCCCCTCGCGTTGACGGGCACGGATTGGGAGTGGATATTCACTTCAGAAATGAAGGCCGAATTCGACTTCGTCGCCGCCAGGGGCTTCGGCGAGCGCTGGCCGGTCGACGGGGCAGCCGTCGCATCGGCGTGGGCCCGCCATGCCCACGAGGTCCCCGTACCGGCGCCGCCCGGTGCCGCCGCCCGGCTGCACTGCACCGACCCCGACGACCAGAAGTTCATCGACCTCGCGATCGCCGCCCGCGCGCACACGCTGGTGACGCGCGACAAGGCGTTGCTGCGGCTCGCGCGCAAGGCGCTGGCTCGGCACGACCTGCGCATCTGCCGTCCGGAGACCTGGGCGGACGAACTGGCGCGCGGCGCGCCCGGCTGACTCGAGCACGCCCTCCAGAACGGAAAAGCGCCCCGCAGGGCGCTTTCGATGCAGCGAAGCCGGGTGGCCTACTTCTGCGGGATGACGCCTTCGGAGCTGGTGGGCGCCATCGCGTGTTCCATGTTGGACGTGGCGTTGTGCATGATCCAGACCGAGCCGCTGACGACGATCACCAGGATCATGGTCGTGAACCCGAAGGCCACGACGTTCCAGCGCTGCTCGGCCGAGCGGTCCATGTGCAGGAAGTAGACGACGTGCACGAACACCTGCACGACGGCCAGCGCCAGGATGGCGGCCAGCACGGTCCCGGCGGTGAAGCCGTGGTGGACGGGGTCCATCACCAGGCCGAACGGGATCGCCGTCAGGATGATAGCCAGCACGAAACCGATCATGTACGACTTGACGCTGGCGTGCGACTCGCCCGCCACCGTGCCGCCGACGTAGCGCGCGGCGTTGCGGCGGCCGAAGGTCCCCGATGCCGGGTCGATCGTGGAATTTCGGAATTGTTGGGAGTTGGCCATGATCAGAGGAAGCCCAGCAGGTAGACGACGGTGAACACGCAGATCCAGACGATGTCCAGGAAGTGCCAGAACAGGCTCAGGCACATCAGGCGCGTGCGGTTCGTCTCGGTGACGCCCTTGGTCCACACCTGGTACATCAGCACCGCCAGCCACAGCAGGCCGGAGGACACGTGGATGCCGTGGGTGCCCACCAGCGAGAAGAAC
>Ga0210384_10002488_pt1 | contig 22428 bp, 15 predicted proteins | sample IncBWH2MmetaG_FD_160574 | JGI IMG/M metagenome (GOLD analysis project Ga0210384, IMG submission 160574) | Forest soil microbial communities from Barre Woods Harvard Forest LTER site, Petersham, Massachusetts, United States - Inc-BW-H-2-M | ecosystem: Environmental > Terrestrial > Soil >...
GGCCGAAGGAAGCGATGCCGCCATATGAAAACGATCTCCGGGAGTCTGCGAAGGAGCCTGCTGGGACAGGCGGGCTTACCTGCGGACGAGAAATTCGACCTAAATACCTTAAGACAATATGAGTCAAATGGCCAGCACAAAGATGCAGAAGATAGGAGTTGGCGATGGACAAACAAAGACAAACTGAACGGTACGCTTGAGAAGTTTTGCTCTATCGAGTCTAAATCCGTCTAAACCCGATAGAGAACAAATCGTGGGAGAGGGAGGCTGATGAGCGACTTGAACCGCGAGTAGTTTCTCCTGAGTGCTTAGGCCAGAACGCGGTCCTGCGGAGTCACTTGCCACCTGTGATTTCGCCCCAATCTTTACGGGTGTCTTATCAAAGTTTTTGCTCCTTGTCGGTCACTTTAAAGTCATCGTAATTTAACGACAAGTTCACACGCCTACTAAAGGTCCGGGAGCTTCAGGATGGGACTTCTGCTCGGCGTTGGAGTCTCTCGACGACGTATGACATAAAAGGACCGAGACGTCTCTGTAGAGACGTCGAGTAGCCAATGAAGATAGGGGGACAAAAAGTCGCTGCTCGGACTCTGTGGCTTTTGCTGTCCGACGTGGGAGTTATCGTCGCAGCCGTTCTCGTGGCTGCGATCCTGCCAGGGCGATTCGACGGCTTTCGCACAGTCTTGCGGTTCACCGTAGTGGTTGTGTTCTGCATTCCTTCACTTCACTACAATGGCCTGTACGACTACCAGGTTTTACGTCAGCTGACCAAACTGTTCGTCCGGCTTCTCCGGGCACTAGTCATCGCTTCCGCCGCGATCGCACTGTTCTACTATCTCTTTCCGATTGTGAGTTTCGGCCGAATGGTGGCAGCAATAGCGGCACCCATCGTTTTCACCTCTATGTTGTGCTCCCGGTTGATCTTAGAACACACAGGGGCGCTGCAACAGCGTGCTGAGCGCGTTCTCATACTCGGTACGGACGCTATAGGCATCGCCCTCACAGAAGAAACACAGATGCGCCCGCAACTAGCTACCCACGTCGTTGGTTTCCTAGACGAACGGGGAGAAGACTTAAGAGCGCCCTTAAGAAATCCAGGGATTGTTGGCGGGATCGCGGAGTTGCAACAGGCAGTGGAGGCCTACAAGGTCGACCGCATCGTGCTCGCTATGTCGGAGCGCCGCGGCACCATGCCGGTTGACGATTTGCTGCGGCTAAAAATGGCAGGGATTAGCATTGAAGACGCCCGAAGTTGTTACGAGCGGCTCATTGGCCGCATCTTGCTGGAACGTTTGTCGCCCAGTTGGTTCATTCTTTCCGACGGCTTCCGTAAATCCAAATTTCTTACCGTTGCCAAGCGCTCGCTTGACGTTATTTTTGCTCTCATTGGGCTATTTCTGACTTGGCCTCTGATGGTGGCCGCGGCAGTCGCAATCTGGCTCGAAACCGGAAGACCGTTGCTGTTTCGGCAGAAACGCGTGGGTCTCAACGGCAAGGAATTCGAAATCCTGAAGTTTAGGTCCATGCGAAAAGATGCGGAAGCCGCGGGGCCCGCTTGGGCAACTGCGACTGACAGCCGAATCACTCCAGTTGGATCATTTCTTCGGAAATACCGGCTAGACGAACTTCCTCAGCTCGTAACCGTACTTCGCGGAGAAATGAGTCTTGTAGGGCCCCGACCTGAGCAGCCACACTTTTGCAAACTCCTCTTAGGAAACATACCGTACTTCGATCAGCGGCATTCAGTTCGCCCAGGAATCACTGGATGGGCGCAGATCAACTACCGCTATGGATCTACCGTCAACGAGTCGAAGGTCAAACTCGAACTGGATCTTTTCTACATCAAGCACCTCTCGGTTTTCTTGGATCTCGCGATTTTGTTTGAGACGGGCAAGGTGATGCTAATCGGCCGTGGTGCGCGCTGACGAAAATTTCGAGCTAGGAAAGGCGAAATGCTAGGCAGCTCCATCGAAGAAAGGTTTTTCGGAAGCCCATCAGGGTAGCTAAACGGTTGGTAACACAGGGGGAACCATGAGTAAGCTAAGAATCATCGCGGCATTCGGATCGGCCCTGTTGGCCGGCTCCTGGTGCTTTGCGCAAGAGCCGCTACTCTCTCATATGAAGGGAAAGGGTCATAGCGGCGTTGCGACAGAGCCAGCCGGCTCCACAAAGGCGGAAGCTGTGCGGGCGCCTGTCGATCCGAAAGTTTACATTATCGGCGAAGCAGACCTCCTGCGTATCAACGTTTACAAAGAGGCAGAGCTGTCCCAGACCGCAATCGTGCGTCCGGACGGAATGATTTCGGTGGCGTTCATAAACGACGTTAGGGCCAGCGGCAAGACGCCTTTGCAGGTTCAACAGGAACTGACAGAGAGCCTGAAGCCTTATCTAGTCGACCCACAGGTTACGGTAACCGTGGTCGATGTGCGCAGCAAGTGTGTATACGTGACGGGTGCCGTTCAGCGCCCGGATGCGTATCCACTGCTTACACCGATCACCGTGCTGCAGATCCTTGCTAAGGCGGGCGGCACGACGATCTACGCGAATCGAAAGGGGATCTTTGTCCTGCGAAACCAGGAAAAGATACCGTTTCCCTATAACGACATCATGAAGGGTAAGAAATCGGCCAAGGATATCCAATTGCAGCCGGGAGATACCGTCGTCGTTCCGTGAGGCGGAGTTATGAATCCGAAAAACACGAAGTTTATGCGGGCTGCGACTCTCGCGATGCTAGCAGTTGTGACCAGCGCGTTGGCATCCGCACAGGATTCTTCGTCTTCCATTCCGCAGGATGCTGATTCGGCTCCGCCGAACACGACGGCGGTGGATTCGTCGAACCCGTTCGGCGGACCTCCAAAGGCAGCTGGTCGGTTGTACCTGGGCCTGGGATCTGATCGTCTGTTTTCACTTGACGCGATGCAGAAGTCGCAACTCCTGTTTCAAATGGATATAACAGAGGGTTATGACGATGGAATCATTCTGCTTCCGACAAGAACCGCTGTGTACTACACGTTGTGGACTCCGAGGATTGCGTTCCTCGGGCGAACACCGAAATCAGAGTACGTGATTCAGTACACGCCGACGGTATCCTATTTTGCCAACACTCCAATTGGAGTCCAGGCCCTCCATCAAGTGTCGGCGGAGCAACATACCGAGGTGAACAGCTACTGGGGGTGGGATGCCTCCCTTTCCGTGGCGAATGGAAGCTACCCGGTGTCATTGCTCAGCGGGTTTAATTTTATTGCCATTGACAACGTAACAGCCGTGAATATCGACTCGATTCTTCTGCTTTCCACGACGAGCTATTTCAATTCAAACGCTTCTGTTGGTCTACATTGGACGCCCACATCGCGAGACGTGTTTGTGCTCTCAACCACCTACAACTACGCGAACTTTCCGCCAAACAACGTTCCTGGAAGCGTTCCCGGTCACATCCATCGTGGCATTTTAGCCATGGGCTACACCCATTCAGTTTCACCCCGCCTGGGCCTACTGGCAAACGGCAATGCAGTCCATGTTTTTGGACCGCTCGACTGTACAACATATGGCGGTCAGTTCGGCGCGACCTACAAAATCCGTGAAGACACATTGCTTTCCGGGAGGATCGGCCCGGAGTTCGGATCGGCACCGTGCTCAAACTCGATTCTGCTCTCGTACTCGGGATCCTTAACCACGCGACTGTCGAGGAATTGGTCAGGCTACTTAAACGCCGCGCGCACAACTAGTGGTGTGCTGCACTCGTCCTTGGGCAGCGGATTGACAGAAACGTATGGCGCAGGCGTCACCCGACAGCTGGGCACCTGGGTTGATGCGCGTGTAGACGCCGGTTACATCCGGGTGAACTCACTGCCGACGCTGCCGGGCTCATACAACGCGCAGGGGAAATTTATCTCCGGCCGCGTTGAATGGACACTCGCCCCACCTCTAGAACTGTCGCTGCAGTACAGCCGAATCTACCAGACCGTTTCAAGCTTGACGCTGGATCGAAATCAGGTTTTTTTGACGTTGCAATGGCGGCCGAACGCTAGGTCAGGATTTTAAGGGGTAGCGATGCGCGGCCGCGAAAAGAGGTTTTGTTTAGATAAGTACCAGACGTCGGAAGGAACGCCAGAGGCACAATGGCACTTCGACTGACGTCAATGTCCCGGAAAGCGGAGCACCCATGAGTCCGAATAGGTTAAGCAGGTCCCAACAAGCTGGAGTAGCGGAACAGATTTCTGAGTATTGGGCCACGATTAAGCACCATCGCTGGATGATCTATTTCCTAGCGCTGGCTCTGACCGCAGTTTCAGTCATAGGGATTTTTCTACTGCCGGACATTTACCAGGCGACCACTACAATTTTGGTCGATTCACAGAAAGTATCGGACGAGTTGATTCCGGCAAGTGTGAAGTCCGAGTTGACGGAGAGACTCCAGAACATTTCGCAAGAAGTTCTAGGCTCAACTCATCTGCAAAGAGTAATGGATCAAAACAATCTGTACCCCACATTGCGGAAGTCCATGAGCACGGACCAACTTCTTGACTACATGCGCAGTCAGATTCAGATAACAGTGAAGCACGCATCCGGTTCAGGACCGGCATCGTTCAGCATAACGTATCAAGGTCGAGATCCAGTTCTAACAGCGAAGGTGACCAGAGAACTCGCCGCCGAATTCATCAATTGGAACCTCAACAGCCGGTCCGCGCTTACCGAGAACACCGCCACATTTCTTGACAGTCGCCTGGCAACAGCGCAAAACGAACTTAAGCAACAAGAAACTCAAGTACGTGAATTCAAGATGAGGCACCTCGGAGAGATGCCAGAGGCGGCCCAGTCGAACATCGCTCAATTGTCACAATTGCGCGCAACTTTTTCGGCCAACAACGATACCTTGAACCGGCTCGAGCAAGAGCGCATCGAACTTGAGGGATTGCCTCAGACGGCCCGTGCCGCTCAACTCGGTCCCGTGCCGGTCTCGGACCGCGCTCGACTCCAAGATGAATGGTTGAGGGCCGAGAACCGGCTCACTGAGTTGCGGCGTCGATACATGCCCAGGCATCCGGAGGTCCTTGAGGCTGAACAGGCTTTGGAACGAATTGACAGGCAGATCGCAAAGCTGCCTCCGGAGGCGGACCCAACGCCCGCAGACAAACTGGACAAACCAGAGATGACCGCCGCTGCCGCTCGTTTGAGCGCTATCGCTCGCGAGACGCGCCGCTTGGAAGAGGAGCAGACGAGATTGCAGCTGCAGACGGCGGCTTTCCAGGCGAAGCTCGATGCTGTGCCTCTCCGGGAACAGCAGTACGCTGATTTGACCCGCGGCTATGATATCGCCAAAGAACAGTATCGTTCTCTGCTGACCAAAAAGTACTCAGCGGAGATGGCTGCGGACTTGGAGCGCAAACATGGCGGTGAGAATTTCACGGTTCTGGACGCGGCGCGGATACCAGAGAGGCCGTTCAGACCCAATCGCAAGCTCCTCTTGCTTTCAGCATTCCTGGGGGCATGGATCTTTCCCATCGTTTTAGTTGTAGGGAAGGACCAGATGCTCACGACGGTGAAGACCGAGAGGCATTTGCAAAAGGTTCTCGGCCAGTCGGTTTTGATACTGGCAACAATCCCGGCCACCAGCGTAGCTAGTGAGCGTGAAAGAAATCGCCAATACTTTAGAGCTGCACTGTTCAGTACCTCCGCCATCGCTGTCCTGCTGGCTCTGTTTCTTTGGCGAGTACATCCAACCCTATGAAAACAGGAAAGTGCGGGACTCGTTTCCAGTCGGTGGGCGCGAACCGATGCGATTCCGGTTGGTGAATTTCCTTCGCTGACTTATTAGCTGTCTATCAACAAGCTGGATCGTCGGACATTCGGGCAAAGACAGAGGTCGAAGCTAACCATGGAAGTCGCGTTACAGCAAAAATATGGCGGAAGGGTAGAAGAACGTCGGCCAGACCAATCCGCCGGGGCGGGTGAGCCCTGCGACAAGAAGCCGACTGAATATCAGATGCTCTACAGGCGGACTGCCCATTTTCTTGGCGGCAACGTTTGCTTGTTTATCGTTGGATTGATTTCGTTCCCCATCTTGGCGCGAATTTTCTCGGTTGAGCAGTATGGGCTCATTGCCCTGGTATCGAGCACCATCGCGGTTGCAGTAGTTTTCGCGAAGTGCGGTTTGCAAACCTACGTCCAGCGTTTCTACAAGGAGTACGCAGTATCTCCGGTTCCAGAAAGTTTACGCCGCTACTATTCGACGGTTTACCTTACGGCAGGATTTCTGGGTCTGCTCTTGTCTCTACCTTTTGCCCTGCTTGTATTTCACTATGTGCCGCACCAAGTTATCAGTGACCAAATTCAATTGCTCTTGGGATTTGCCGCAGCACTTATCTTTCTGCGTTCGATCAGCTCGATGGTAGCCAACCTTTTGCAGGTCGAAGGGCGAACGGCAGCTTACAACGTCCTACAAATCGTCACAAAAACGGCAACTGTCGCCGTGACTGTGCTGTTGCTGCTTACTTGGCATAGTTCACCGGAGGTCTTCTTTGTGGGTACCGTAGCCGTCGAGGCCATCGCGGTGTTAGCCGTGGTTCCTTATCTTCGGCGGAAGCGCATGCTCGCTTTAACGGCCTTCGACTGGCGTGTGTGCCGCCAAGCTTTACTGTTTGGCTTTCCCATGATGGGCACCGAAATCTTTTGGTTGATCCTCGATTCCGGGGATCGGTTTCTCGTGAAGGGAGTTCTCGGTACCAAGCAACTGGGCTTCTACGCGGCGGCTTATAACATTTCGGGGTACCTACGAGAATCTCTTTGCGCTCCGCTCGTTCTTGCGCTGTTTCCGTTGGTGATGGAACTGTGGGTTGAGAAGGGCCGCGATCAGACTCGAATGTTCCTCAGCAAGTCCATGAACCACTTCGCATTGGTCGCCATCGGTGTTGTGGTTGGTGTGAGCGTGTGCGCCAGTGATGCGATCAACTTCATCGCCTCTCCCAAGTATTACGAAGCCCACCGGCTGTTGCCCTTGCTCGTGTTGGCAATGATGTTGAATGGGTTGTCGATGTTTCCGAGATCGGCGTTGATCATTTACAAAAAAACGGTCTTGATGATGAATGTCAATATCGTCGCTTGTGTAGTCAATGTTGCCCTGAACGTTGCGCTTCTTCCTCGAATCGGCTTGCTCGGAGCGGCGATTGCCACCCTTGGCAGCTATGCAGTCATGACCGCGCTTTTCGCGTTTCATGCACAGAGATGCCTACCACTGTCGACGGACTGGCAGGCATGGCTCAAATATTCCGCGGTCGGAGTGGCCACCTGGTTCGTCGTGTCGCGACTCGAAATCAGTCATGTGTTCGCCAGTTTGGTTGTTCGCGGCAGTCTGAGCATGCTTCTCTACTTTGGAATCCTGTCGGTCTTGGATGCAAGAACACGCGAACTAGCGAAATTGGCGATGCGAAGCTTGATTGGCGGATTTGGACTGCGCCGAATGGGCGGCGAGGGAAGCGCGATATGAGCGGGGATTCTCGGCGTGTGCGGGGAGCGGAGCGATGCTGACTTCCTTGCTTGATCTCCTTCATGGATTCGAACCGCTGGCTTTCTACCTCGCTACCATAGCGGTCTTCCTCGTATCGGCTCTGCGGCGCCCCGAGATAGGACTCTATTACCTTGCTTTTTTCCTTCCTCTTGTGAACACACGGTACATGCTGCACTCATTCCCGTTTGGCGAAAAGTTTGTCGATTTCGTGCTCTTTGGAATATTCATTGGAATCGTGTCCGCCCGCGCTGGAGCGGAGTGGACGGCAACGCCACTTACTGCATGTTTGTCAGTATGGGGTGTACTGCTCTATGCCTCTCTGTGGCGGGGTTCGCTATATCTCAATTCTGATTGGCCAATATCGCCTGCGGACCCGCGTGTTTCGGATTGGAAGAACTATGTCGAATTCTTTTTCTTTTTTCTGGCGGCGGTGTCGGCAATACGCACCAAGAAGCAAATAGCCGGCCTGCTGATAACCATGGGTGTGTGCTTTCTGATGGTGAATCGCGACTTCTACGGAACCATGAGCGGCCGTGATCTTTCCAGTTTTTCCTATGACGTGCGCGACGCCGGGCCTCTCGGCGGAGCCGGTGAGAATGGCTTAGCAGCCTTCGAGGCGACCTGCCTTCTATTTCTGACCGCCATGCTCGGCATGAAACTGAAGCGAACGCTCAAATGGGCGATCCTCGGGCTGATTTTCACGGGCGTTTATTGCTTACTCTTTACCTTCTCCCGGGGCGGATACTTGGCCGTCGTTGGCGGCTTGCTCTTCCTCGGAGTTGTCAATCAAAGGAAGCTTTTGATCTTAGTCGCTGTGCTGATCGTGAGCTGGCAAGCTCTTCTGCCCGTATCCGTGCAGCAACGGATCACCATGACTTATGACCAGAGCGATGGCGGGGGAGCTTTGGACGCGTCCGCGCAGACCCGCGTTAATTTGTGGGCGGACGCAGAAGCTTTGATTGCCGCAAACCCGGTCTTTGGTACGGGGTTTCAGACCTACGCCTACATGGGACGCATGGAAGACTTAAGAGATACCCACAACTACTACTTGAAGATTATGGTCGAGACCGGCGCTGTCGGCCTGCTGATGTTTCTGTATGTCTTGTGGCGAATGTTCGCACTCGGCTACCAGCTGTACCGACAGGCGGAGGATCCTTTCCTTGCTTCGGTGGGCCTTGGTTTCTCTGCGCTAATGGTCGGGATGTTCCTGGCCAATTTATTCGGCGACCGTTGGTCGTACTTTCAAGTCGATGGATGGATGTGGATGCTTCTGGGGGCGGTTGTCCGCGGTCTGATCCTTACCGAACAACCACAAATGTCTCTGGACGAAGCAGTCGCTGCCGAGATTGTTGAACCCGAAGGTGTGCTGATACAGGAGCTACAACATGGCGACGCTCTCTTGCCGTGAGCAACGCGACGTGGCCGAGGTGGCTGAAGCAATGCTGGAACCCAGAATGGTGCCGGACGCGCCCGCATCTCGGCAAGAGCCGGTTCGGTTGCTCTACATTGTGGATCAACTGACGGAGATGGGCGGAGCGGAACGCTTGCTGGTGAAGTTGATCCGCTCTCTGCCAACGGAACGCTTTCGATGTTCTGTCGTCACCTTTAAAATCAACCGCTGTCTTCCTCTTTTCTCATCAATGCCGTGCGACGTAAAAGTCCTCCCATTGCGCAAGAGCTACAATGCCCAAGCTTTGCGTCTTTCTCTGGAGTTGCGTCGCTTCATACGAAGCGAAGGCGTCAGCATTGTGCATACATTTTTCGAAACCGCCGACCTTTGGGGCGGTCTGGTGTCTCGCCTCAGCCGAGTACCAATCATTTTGTCTAGCCGAAGGGACATGGGCATCCTTCGACGCCCCAAACACGCTCTCGCCTATCGTTTCGTGAATCCGCTGTTTACACGGGTGCTCGCGGTTTCGGAAGAGGTTCGCCGGTGCTGCATTGAGGTGGACCATGTGCCGCCGGAACGCGTAGAAACCGTCTATAACGGTGTGGAATTCCCGTCCCTGCCGCTAGAAAGCCAGGATGCCTGTCGAAAGCGTTTAGGTCTGTCAGATTTCAAGAAAATTGTCCTAACGATCGGAAATATTCGAAGAGTGAAGGGCATCGATATATTTCTTCGTGCGGCTGCGAACGTTTGCAAGAGTCACCCATCGGCGCTGTTTGTGATCGTGGGCGACAATCACGACTCCGTTCATTTTAACGAGCTGAACGAACTGATTAGCGAATTGGACATCTCGCGTAACGTTCTTCTTTATGGCCCGTCCGAGGATATTGGGCGATTTCTGGCTGCCTGCGACATCTTCTGCCTGCCATCTCGAAGCGAAGGGTTTTCGAATGCGCTGATTGAAGCGATGGCAGCGGGCGTGCCTTGTGTAGCGACGCGTGTCGGCGGCAACGTCGAGGCCATCGAGCATAACCGCAGCGGTGTCCTTGTGCCGAGCGAGGATGCCACAGCACTCGGTTCCGCGATCGAAGAACTTCTCGACGATCCCACTCGGGCCCGAGCTCTGGGCCGTGAAGCCCGCGAAACGGTTCACGCTCGCTTTTCACATGAGGCCATGATGACGCACCTAACCAATATTTATGAACGTCTTTTCATGGCTGCTGGACGATAGTTATGCGGCAACCTGTTCAAGTAATTTTTGTGATCAGCGCGGCGCTCCTCTTCTATGTGTATCTGGGCTATCCGTTACTGCTGGTTGGGTTGTCCCTATTGCGTCCTCGAGCCCGGCATCGTTCGGGCGGCGAGCCCATGTTGTCTGTTTTGATTGCAGCGCACAACGAAGAATCCAGCATCAAGAGAAAACTTGACGCGACTCTATCGTTGGAATATCCGGCCGACAGACTCGAAGTCCTGGTACTTTCCGATGGATCCACTGATCGTACGGACGAGATCGTGCGGCTCGTAGCAGACCCGCGCGTCAGGCTTATTCGCACCGAGCCTCGCGGAGGGAAAACCAATGCCCAGAACCGCGGGGCGCGAGAAGCGCATGGCGATATTCTGGTTTTTTCCGACGCGACAACTATCTACCATCCGCAGGCGCTTCGCCGGCTGGCGGCTAACTATCAGGATGCTCGCGTGGGCGCGGTCAGCGGACGTTATCAGTATTTTGACGCTGCCGGTAACTCTCCCACCGGTCTCGGGAGCATCGCTTTTTGGAACTATGAGAACTTCATCAAACGGGCGCAATCGCGAATCGCCACGATAACCGGCTGCTGCGGCTGTATTTATTCAGTACGCCGCGATCTTTATACGGAGCTGAATCCAGAAATCATCAGCGACTTGGTTCAACCATTGTGGGTCATCCAGAAGGGCTTCAAGGTCATCTTCGAATCGGAAGCCATGGCCTACGAAGAGACCACACGATCCACTGAGGAAGAATTTTCAATGCGAGTCCGGGTCGTGACCCGCGGTATGCGTGGACTGCTAAGCGTTCGGGATTTGTTCAAGCCGTGGAAGCACCCGTGGGTGTGCTTTCAACTGATTTCGCACAAAGTGCTGCGCTGGCTGGTGCCGGTATTCCTGGTGTTGCTGCTGCTGTCGAACATTCCGTTGGTGGCAAGACCAATTTTTGCTTTCACTCTCGCCGCGCAAATCCTGTTTTATTCGTTGGCGGTACTCGCAAAAGTCGCTCCGATCCATCGCACTTGGAAGGTTCTAGGGGTTCCACTGTTCTTTTGTACGTTGAACGCTGCGGCGGTGGTGAGCCTGATTAGGCTGTGGCAAGGGCAGACATATACCGTCTGGCAACCGACGAGGAATCAATCGCTATGAGAATCGAGTTCCTTACGCAGGACGATCCGCTATATGTGCTGCCATTCTTTCAGGAATTTTTTCAAGCGTGTGCGTCAGAGATTGAAGTCTTGCAAGTCTCCTCATCTCGAGCCATGGGCAAGAGGCCGCGACTTCAGTTGCTTCGGGAATTGCTTTCGCTCTATGGCATCCCGGGTTCAATTCGAATCGGTTCACAGCTCTTAAGAGCGTATCTTTTGAGCCCAATGCCTCGCAGGCGCGGCGCAGAACGCTATGACTCTTTGGCTCAATTGTGCCGGTCCTACTCGATTCCTTACGCGGCAATCCCCACACCGAATGGAACCGAGTTCCTGCAAAGCGTTAGAGAGAGAGCTGCGGACGCGATCGTTTCGGTCGCTTGTCCTTATATTTTGGGACGGCACCTGCTATCCCTTCCACCTCACGGCTGCGTCAATATTCACCACGCGCCTCTGCCTCGGTACAGGGGAATGATGCCGACTTTCTGGCAGATGTTTAACGGAGAACCAAGCGTCGGAATCACGATCCATTACATGTCCGAGAAAATAGATGAAGGGAACGCATTGTTTCAAGATTCCTTGGAGATCGCACCTGGCGAATCTCTAGATCATCTCATTAAGCGATCAAAGCGCCACGGCGCGCGATGTATGGTGCGTGTTCTGCGCGAACTCCATGCCGGCACGCTGCGAGCCGCGCCTTTAAACGTAGCGGACAGCACCTACTTTACGTTTCCCACGATTGAAGAAATTCGCCAGTTTCACCGGCGAGGTTTGCGGGCGATTTAGAACGTTGCCATGATTCTCTCGACCACACTCCGAGATTTGGTTTCCCGGCTACGCTGGCTCGTGCGGCATCTCTGGGTTTACGTACTGCACATCTCCGGGGCTCTGGCCAGGGCCAAGAATCAGGTCCGAGCAGACGAAGGAGCCGTGGTACTGACGCTCCATCGTGTTCTGCCCGACCGGGAGCGTGGAATAACACTCTCTCCGCCGGGAATGGTAATGAGTGAGCAGACTTTTGCGTCCATGGTTCGGTATCTTGCTGCTGAACATCGGGTATTTCCCTTGGATGCCCCGCAAAAGTCGGTACGCAGCGACCGGCGAATCGCCATTGCCGTCACGTTTGATGATGGCTGGGTCGATAACGTGAGATATGCCCAGCGCATTCTTGCCCGTCATGCGATGCCGGCAGCGATTTTTCTTTGTCCCGCGGAAATGGGCAAAAGTCTACCTTTTTGGCCTGAGAGATTGGTCGCATTTTTTCGCGCTGCGACTCGCCTTCGACGGGAAAAGGAGTTCCTTGACGTAATCAGAGAGTGTGCCCATCTCCCCGAAATTACGGCGATTGCGCCGGAAGACAAACTAGTCGAGGTCGTCAAGCAATTCCCTGCTCGTCGACGTGATCTGTTGTTTGAACGATTAGAGCAATTGGGCTTTGGGACCAATCTTGACCATTCCGCGGCCACGGATTCGACCATGAGTTGGGAGGAAGCACGCAGGCTCTCCGAATCTGGGTTCTTACTGGGTTCGCATACACTCCATCACGAAATCCTTACTCGAATCCCGCGGGAGGAGGCCTGCGAAGAGATCACAGAGTCACGCAGACGATTGAACCTGGAAATCGGACGGCGTTGCTTCGCGTTGGCATATCCCAATGGCGATTGGTCCCCCGAGATTCGCGAACTCACCGCTTCTGCGGGTTATGCCATGGCATTCGCGAATAAGCCGGGGGTCTGGACAGCACAGACAGATCTGTTCACGGTTCCCCGAATTGGTCTCTGGGAAGGTGCCGTTATCAACCTTCGCGGACACTTCTCGAGGCCACATTTCGAATATGTTGTTTTCTGGAAGACGCTCCGCGATGCCAGGAAAGCGAGCCTGCCGCGGCCATTTTTCAAGAAGGACGAACTAAAGACAGGTGTACGTCCGAGGGCAGCTTGACGGCCTGTACCAAAACGCGGCTACTCGCCAGGAGCATAGAAACGCCCACGTGGTCGCATCCAGCTAGAAATCCGTCGCTGCCACGGGAAGCGTGGAGAACAAAACTCACAGACATTATCTTCGCGCTTCAGGACTTCTGAGAGCACGAAAGCCCCTGCGGGTGGGATGGTGCCGCATGGTTAATCGGATAAATCGCTGGTCGAACAGAGCGAATTCAATCGTTTCAGTCTTGACACTGTCTGTGGTGCTTATCACGGGGTGCTCCAGTGGTGTGACCGGCAGCAAATCGGGCCCTCCGATCGTGGGGATGATTACTTCGAACAGCGCCACAATCAATTTTGGCCCAACGCAGGTCGGCGCGACGACAACGCAAAACGTAATGCTGTCAGTGTCGGGTTCGTCGGTCACGGTCAGTTCCGCGCAAGTATCTGGTGCTGGATTTGCTGTCGTTTCGCCTAAATTGCCTTCAACAGTGTCATCCGGACAGGCATTGGCTCTTGCCATTCAATTTGCCCCGCAGACCGCTGGGCAATTGAGTGGTTCGCTGGTAATCGCCAGCAACGCATCGAATCCGACGCTAACAATTGCGCTCTCTGGAAGTGGGACGGCTGCGCCCGTAGGAACGATCGCTGCCAACAGCACGACAGTGAATTTTGGCCCAACGCAGGTCGGTTCAACGGCAATGCAAAATGTAACGCTGTCAGCCTCGGGTGCGCCCGTCACGGTTAGTTCCGCGCAAGTATCCGGTGCTGGATTTACTGTCGCCTCGCCCGCATTGCCTTCAACGCTGTCACCCAGCCAGACTTTGACTCTTACCATTCAGTTCGCCCCACAGACCGCTGGACAACTAAGTGGTTCGCTGGTAATTGCCAGCGACGCGTCGAATCCGACGCTTACGATAGCCCTCTCTGGAAGCGGGACGGCTGCACCCGTAGGAACGATCGCTGCGAACAGCGCCACAATAAGTTTTAGCCCAACGCAGGTTGGCTCAACGGCAATGCAAAATGTAACGCTGACCGTGTCGGGTGCGCCCGTCACGGTCAGTTCCGCGCAAGTGTCTGGGGCTGGATTTAGTGTCGCCCCGCCTACATTGCCTTCAACATTGTCACCCGGCCAGGCTTTGGCTCTCACCATTCAGTTTGCCCCACAAAGCGCTGGGCAACTGAGTGGTTCACTGGTAATTGCTAGTAACGCGTCGAATCCGACGCTAACGATAACGCTCTCAGGAAGCGGGACGGCTCCGCCCGCCCATAGCGCCATTGTTTCTTGGGCCAGCGGTGCCCCGGCGGCGGTTACGTACCTTGTCTTTCGTTCGGACGTCTCGGGAGGTCCGTACGTCGCTCTCACTGCGTCACCGCTGACCGAATTGAGTTACACCGATTCCACGGTCAGTTCCGGTTCGACCTACTTTTACGTCGTTACGGAACTCGATGCCGCGGGCGATGAGAGTCCGTTTTCTTCCGAAGCTTCGGCAACAATACCCTAGTTCCACGGACGCGGCAGTTTGGTGTGATTTCTAAGCATCACTCGAACGTCTTGGAAATGGAGCAGAACGATGAGAGCAGATAGTCGAGCGATCTTGACGGCCATTTTCTTACTGGGTGCGGCGACATCGAGGGTTTCATCACAGACCGTCAGCCCTCCAAGACTGTTTTTTACGGACATTGTCACGGGTGCGAACACGGGCGGCGAAAACAATAACGGCGTGTACCTGACGATCTACGGGAAGGGGTTCGGTGCGACTCAAGGGAGCTCTACCGTGACCATCGGTGGCGCTGCGCCAGCGCGGTACAAGATCTGGGGTCAGAACAACAGTGTAAACACTATGCTCGACATGATCGTAGTGCAAATCGGGCCCAAGGCGTCGACGGGGAACGTCATTGTCACTGTCAATGGAAAGACATCCAATCCGCTTCCGTTTACCGTCTCAAGCGGACACATTTACTTCGTCTCACCGAACGGAAACGATTCCAACAACGGCAGTTTCGCTAATCCGTGGTTGACTCCCGTGAATGCCAAGAACTTGATGGTTGCCGGCGATACTGTGTACTTCCGTGCCGGTACGTACACGACTATCGACGACTTCAGTTCGGTCTTGCTCTGTAATAAAGGATATTGCAGCGGAACCACAAACCAGTATCAGAACTTTCTTGGCTATCCCGGTGAGACAGCAACATTGGGAAGCAGTTCGATAACCCACGGCATCTACCACTGGGCGAATACCGTCTGGCAGTATGCCACGGTCGCCGAGTTGACACTGGTGGGGCAGGTCTACGGATTGACTTGCCAGAACGTAGACCCCGGCGGCGCGTGCAACTACGTCCGGGTCGTTGGGAACAACATGTATTCGATTGGCCCAGGTGTTGGATTAGACCTGGAAATGCCCGCCGACCACATTGCCATATATGGCAACGAGAGTGCCCAGAATTGTCTGGGTGCGTCCGGTTGTTCCTACGATGACCGTGCCTATTCGTTTTATTTTGGTGGTTACGGAGCGCAATCTAATTTCGATGTGGGCTGGAATCGCCTGCACGACAATCCATTCGGCAAAGGCATTCAAGTCTACGGCCACATCGCAGGTGATAAGATCACGCATCTCGTCATCCACGACAACGAGATCTACAACAACACGATGACCGGGATCGAACTGGGTGGGAGTGACGGTAAAACGGATTTTGTACAAGATGCGCTACTGTACAACAACATCATCTGGAATAACGCGAATGGCGCTCCCGTGAGCCATATGGTTTATGGTGGGGTCGAGCTCGAAGGTCTCGACGCAAACGACGGGACCTATACACTTTACAACAATACTTTCTATGCCAATTCTCCTGCTCACAGCAATATCCAGCCGGGCGGGGCGATCGCTTTTGGAACCAATGGGGTCAAGTCAGTGACGCTTGAGAACAACACCTTTTATGCGGCGTCCGGTTCCCCATGCTATCTGTATTTCGACGATAATACCGTGCCAGCAGCGGGTCGCGTCTCCTTCTCAAACAATCTATATTTTAACGCCGGAAAAGGGCCCAGCGGCTGCAATTACAGTGTAGGTTCGATCAAAGTGGCTGCGGATGCGAAGGGCGTTAATGGCAACCCAAACTTCGCCGGGCCGTCAGCGCATAATTTTCATCTCACCGCTGGCAGTCCCGCGATCGATGCGGGGATGAATACGGGTATAGCCACTGACTTCGACGGTGTAGCTCGCCCACAAGGTTCGGCATTCGATATCGGGGCTTTCGAATTTGTAGCGGGTTCGAGAACACAATTGCCGCCTCCGATAAATGTGAGCGTTGTCGTTCACTAGTTACGCTCGCAAACGGGAATGAAAGAGGAGCAGGCTCTAAGACGGAATCTCATGAAGAGTGCGGCACGGTTCGCCAAAAACCCAGAGTCTGGCAACAACAATCAGGAGTGATCCAGGCTAGGGAGCCCCTTGCCGCTGAGAGGCCGCAGCCTTCACCGCGCGACCAACCCAGACGATCTGGAGGCTGTGTTGCTCCTGCAGCGTCTGTGAAACTGCAAGCTGTTCGTGTACATCGGTCACTACCATGGTGTCATCGAAGCTCATCCTCGGAGCGGCGTAGATCGTGTTGCCCAGTAGCAGATGCGAATAATAATGCCCCTGGCTGTGAAAACCGTCACTGCCGACAGAGCCTGAGCCGAAGAAGAACGTCTTGCGCTGCGCTACGGCCGGATCCCAGAAAGGAACGCCTTGGAAGAACGGCTCTTCCTCGTCGCTACCCAGCAAATCAAGCAACGACGGGGCGATGTCAATGTGCGAAGTCACCCCTTCGATCGTCTGGCCCGAACAGAACGCTCCGGGCACATAGAGTAGAAGGGGCACGTGGAAGGTGTAGTCATCCAGTCGGGCGCGCGGCAGCGCGGGATCCTCGATTCGCGTCCGGACACCGTGGTCGCCAGTCACAACAATGACTGTTTTGTCTAGCCGTCCATGACGCTGGAGTAAGTCGAGAAGCTGGCCGAACCACCGGTCCTCCATCTCCAGAAGTGCTTCGCGGAGCTGGATACGTGAAGCCGAGGGTCCTAGCTCGGTCACGTCCGGCCAAGGACCGTGCCCAATCTCTGGGAAAAACACGACTGCATATCGTTTTTCGGAACCCAGCCAGTCCTCGAGGTTCCGCTGGAGCTCCGCGTAGGCGGACTGGTCCAGCTGTTGCCGTCGCTCAAAGGAAGTCTTCTCGTACGGCAGCGGGTGACGGTCGCTCACGAAGACCTTGCTGGCGCCAGCCGCGCTGAAAAAGTTGATGTCCTGATTAAAAGAGGCGTCGCCAGGGACGAAAATGCCGGTCTGGTAGCCCATTCGTGCCGCGCCCGAAAGAAAACTTCCAATATTCGGGCTGGAAGCGCCTTCGAAATAGGACCGCAACGTATATGGAGGATATTGGGAGGTTAGGATGGAGAACATGGCCAGACTCGAGTAAGTGCTGGTGGTGTAGTGGTGGGGAAGGATGAGTGCGCAGCCTGTGAGGCGGCTCAAGTTGGGAAAACTCGCAAAGCCACCGTGGGCCGACACCGCTCGTTCCGGGAGCGTTTCGCTGATCCATACGATAACGTCGTAGCCCCTAGCCTTTCCGTGTACGGCAGAGGGCTGGGCGGCAGCTTGAAAGCCGGCCAAATTGCGGTAGCGTGCCATTAACGCAGCGTCGGAGAGCCCATTAATCTCGGGGGAAAACGTTTCCGACGCAAAGTTCGCGATCATCTGGAGAATGCTGGTATGGTAGACCGTGGCAGGCAGGAACGGACCGAAGCTCACCGCAATCACAACAGCAGCAGCGACTGCAGCGAATCCAACACCCCGCCTCGCCCTCCGCGACTCTTCCAAAGGTCGCTCTCGCTGCCGGCAAAACTTTATCAGCAGCCGTGAAACAACTAGGCCTGCGGCAAGGACGATTCCCGCCTTGAGCCATGTCGAACCGGAAGAGTACGATTTGAAATCTGCAGGATGACGGACAATCCACCAAAGCCCATCGCGAAGAAATGGAAGCGCCAAAAACCCGCCGGTATCCGCGTAGGCGGTTCGCTGCACAGTTAGCCAGAACATAAGCACCGCAGCCAAGCTGAGAACCGCGGGAAAACTGATAGCCAGCGGTACCCAACGCGCGATCAGCCAAAGTCCTAGCGGAACCAAGATCAGCCCCACCAGCAGATCACCGCGATGGAAACTCAAACTTTGCAGGAATGAGAAGGTCGCTTCCGGATGGCGGGGGTTGCTGGGTAGCCCGAGCTGGACCGCTACCCTCCCATAGCCTCCCTCGTTTAGCACCACACTCTTCATGTAAACAATCGTTGCTGCCGCCGGCGCCCATATACACATAAGCAGTAGCCAGCGCTCGAAGGGCGACAAGGGCCGATAGCCTGCTTTGCCTCTCACTATAGGAACTCCCGCTCGAGAAACCGGGATCGTGGGCCCACTTCAGAGGTCAGCTGAGTGAAGACAGCAAAATCTGTCGCTCCATTAAACTTGCGATACCTAATCTCTAGTCGTTGTTCGCTGCATCCGGGGACGCTGGTTGCGATGGGGTCGTAGGCCGAGCCGCATCACACGGTAAGCTGGGTGTAGCTGGTTGAACCGGAGGGACGACCGCCGAGGTGCCATCTTCATTCTTGTCGCCATCGTTGCGTCCGAATAGACGAGAGACAACAGGGATGGTCCGAGGCGTGGATTCGGTCGGCTTGTTATATCCGTACAGATATGTAACAGGTCCTACTGCCGTGCCGTTCAGGATTACTCCAATTAGCTTCCTCAAATCAATCTGACTGGTTGCTTTTTGGACGAAGTCCGTGCGGGTCTCGTGGGAACGAGCGACAATGAGAACTCCGTCGCATGGAGCGGAGATCAGATCAACATCAGTCAAATTCAAGATCGGCGGTGTGTCGACAATGACTAGAGAAAAGGTCTCCGCACAGGACGCGATTAACTCCGACCAATGCCGGCTAGCGAGAAGTTCCGCTGGCGGGATAGAAGTTGATTCGCAGGGAAGAAAATAAAGGTTCGGCAAGTCCGTTGCGAGAATGGCCTCGTCTAGTTCCACCTTTTGCAGGAGGACATCGGGAAGGCCCTGACCCTTGGGTGGGCCAAGCAGATGCGACAACCCGCAACCGCGAATGTCGGCATCGATTAGAAGCACTTTCATTTCCGGTAGCTGGGCGCATGCGAATGCCAGGTTGAGCGCGACAGTAGACTTGCCTTCGCCTTTGGTTGGGCTAGTCACGACCACAGAACGAAGTCCCCGCTTCGACCGCAGGCGCAATAAGCGCGTTCGAAGCACTCGGAAAGATTCTTGAAACGCTTCCAGGTCATCACATGGGGTGAATTCCTGCCGCAGAGCCCTAGACAAAGCAATGCTGATCCTTTGGCCGTTCCGCAGGCCTAGGTCAAAACCCCGCGATGAAGCCATTTCCTCAGAGAGCCGCTCGGTTAGCTGCTGGGCCGCACTCCCGGGAGTGGAGCCCGGGGGGACTGTCACACTATTTAATTTCATGGTTTCGTCGAAATACTTGCTCATAACAGTCTTCCTGCGGATCGATTTAACCCAATTGTGCGGATCGAGTCTGCTTCATCGCTTCGATCATAGTGTCGACGGGTGGCTTCGGGAGCGCATCGTTTGAGCGCACCTGTTCCTTGCCGGTTTTCTTCTCCAGACTCGAAGAAGGCTGAACTAGCCCAAGGGAGACCGCAACTTCCTCGACCATATCGACTGGGAAAGTCTTCCTCAGAGTGCGATAACCTAGGGCCAGACATGCGTCGCAGATCAAGTTTATCAAGCGAGGAACGCCCTGCGAATAACGAAGAATTGCGTCCAGCGCTTCCGCAGAAAAAGGCGACTCATCCTTCAGCCCTGCGAGGTGTAAACGCTCGGCTACGTAATCATGGGACTCTTGAAAATTCAAAGGACGAAGGACGGCGTGGGCGGCAATCCGTTGCTTGAGTGCCTGCAATTCCCTGCGGTTCATAAGGTGTGCCAGTTCCGGCTGTCCACACAAGACGATTTGTAACATCTTTGCCTGATGGGTGTCCGCATTCCCTAGCAATCTAATTTCTTCCAGCAGCTCCACGCTCAAGAGGTGCCCTTCATCGATGAACAGAACTGTCGTACCACCCATTTGCTGCGTCTCCATCAGCATCTTGTAGAGAGCCATTAACCGGCCCGCTTTGCTGGTTGAGGAGGAAACCACTTTGAAGTCGTCAAGCATCATCTCGAGGAATTCGTCAGGCGACAACGTCGGATTGAACAGAAACGCGCTGCGAATGGGCATCTGTTCTTTGGAAGCGTCGGTCAGCATCTGTAGCGCGGCGTGTAGAATGGTTGTCTTGCCGGTGCCGATCGGGCCGGTAATCATTACCAAGCCTTTGCGGTACAAAATGCTCTCCACAACGACCGTCAGCGCCGCTTGGTGAGTTTCGGACAAATGCAGAAACTGGGGGTCGGGGGTGAGACGAAAGGGTTCAGCCTTCAGCCCGTAGTAGGAAATGTACATTTAGACGACCCTCCTGAGCGACAAGGCGCCTGGCCTAGGCTACTGCCGTACTTGGGCTTTGCCTCTGCTCCGGCGAATAGGGTGTACCAGCGGGCTGGGATATAACGTAAGTGTGTCATTGTTTCCTGCATTTGACACATCCCCCTGCCCGCCCAGTGCATGCACGCGGGCGACCACCTGGAATATTTCCACAGGACACGCAGTAACGGCATATCTTCCATCAAGTCAGCTGCATGCAACAAACGGAGCAAGTGGCCTCACTTTTGACGTATTTTTTCCGTCCTTCGGTTCGACAGACAGTGGTAATTCACTGCCTAATTATGAACAAAACATTGCACTCTCCCGTTACTTCGTCACATTGTCCTCCGACCGGGCCGCACCTTGAGCGACCAACTGGATGTTTAGATGGCTAACGACCGGGCGGAACTTACCATTTCTCTCGCGGGGAATTTTTTCCAGACGCCGTACCTCGATCTGGTAGTCCGGCCCTAGGCCATAACGCGATCTCATGCGTGTTCGGATCATGTCGGCTTCCGAACCGCCATACTGAACCGACGGCACGATGTTGATGACCAGGTGGGTCAGCGACTCCTGCACAACTTGTGCTTCGGCCACGCCAGGTAGGTCCTTGAACAAGAACTCGCAGCGCATCATACCTCGCCCGTCGGGAAAGAGGAGGACGTCTTCTTGCCGCCCAACCACTGCTTCCAGCACCGGAAACAGCGTCCGCCCACAGGGACAGGGCTTCGCCGACCATTGCGCCAGATCACCGATTCGATATCGGATAAGGATCTGGCTCGTGTTCGCGAATCCGGTCACGACCATTTCCCCCGTTTCTCCCGGACCCGCGGCCGTTCGGTCTGGCCGGAGCAGCTCGACAAAGCCAAAGTCGGGGTGAACATGCATTCGGCCATGCTCGCATTCGGTGGCGAGAACACAGTTCTCCACGCTCCCGTATTCCTCATATGCCTTTGCTTCGAAAACGCGCTCGATGATTTCACGCATCTCGGGCCGGAGAGCCTCGCTCGTGGTAACAATCGCACGCGGTTTGGGAGGCCGCAGACCCGCGTCCTCGATTGCTTTTGCGAGAAAGGAAAGCGCGGCCGGGAAGCCGGTCAGTGTAACCGGGCGGTATTTGTTTAAGGCTGCAACATAATCAGGCATATTCTGGGGCAGGATGTGAAACGCCGAGAGATACAGCTGCTTCTCCCAGACATTAAACCGCCAGAATGGTGCCGAGTTTCGCTTCGGATCCAAAATCACCCGGCCTGCCACCACCGCCCGCGGCTCGCGATAACCCACACCTGCCCAACGGAACGACCGAGCAGCTCTGACCGCAATGTTATGTTGATGACATTCTAAGTCCCAATACAGCCGAAGAGGCGTACCGGTCGTACCGCTTGTCTGAAAACAACTTGGCGGGTGTTTCGCCGCGTGTCTGGTAAGCAAGAGCTCTGGATTCGTTCGCAGCAAAGGTTTTTCCAGCAGCGGGAACCGTGGAAGGTCATCAATCCGAAACTTAACGATGTCCCGTTCGGCGATGCCGTACTCCTGAAATTTGTGGTGGTAATAGGCCACGTTCTGAAATGCGTGTCGAAGCTGATTGCGAAGACAGTCCTCCATATAGTTGTGGAATCGATCTGAACTCCAGCTTTCGCGCTCTATATATTCGCGCTGATATTTTTCGAACGCCGGACCTAGTCTCCGGT
>Ga0210384_10002489_pt1 | contig 22412 bp, 21 predicted proteins | sample IncBWH2MmetaG_FD_160574 | JGI IMG/M metagenome (GOLD analysis project Ga0210384, IMG submission 160574) | Forest soil microbial communities from Barre Woods Harvard Forest LTER site, Petersham, Massachusetts, United States - Inc-BW-H-2-M | ecosystem: Environmental > Terrestrial > Soil >...
TGATCGAAACCTGGATCTCCTACAAGAGGACCAACGAAGTCGACGCCATCAGGCTCCGGCCACACCCCTGGGAGTTCGCCCTCTATTCCGATATCTGAGCGCCGGGGACCTAGAGGCAGGGCTGGTGATACGGCCCGTGCTACCGTTCCGTCCAGAGTACCGAGCCATGCCAGAGGCTCGATCCGTCAATTCTCGGGTTGCTGCATTCCTGAGCTTGAGTCTTTGCAAACCCTGACGTCACCTGAACCGTCCGCATCGTCGAGTGGGAGAATCCACTCTGTCGGAGTCGGCGTCCTCGAAGTGCCGTTCACGCTTCACGCGGCGTCCGCCAAAACGTCGGCGGGGGTCTCGACGCTCCACGTGCTTAACTTCCAGCCCTCCTGGCCGTAGCGCCCGTCATGTGGGCGAGTCAGGATGCCAGGGTACTACGAACCGACGCCGAGTCTGGTCCAAAAGCCTTGGGCAGCCTCTGCTCCGTCGCAACTGGCTGCCGGGGGTCGCGTTCGGTCAAGCGCTCCAAGAAGGAGGTACGGCCCCATGCAGGAGACAGCAGCCCAGTACAAGCAGCGTATCCTCGGCTATCTCGGTGATCTCAAGCCGCTTCAAGTTCAGGCAGCGACGGCAACCAAGATCGAGCGTCTCATCAAAAAGGCCTCGCGGGCAACGCTAGCGAAGAGACCGGCTCCCGGGAAGTGGTCCGCGGTGGAAATTCTGGCCCATCTGGCGGACACGGAGATCGTAGGCGGTTATCGGATGCGCTTCATTCTCGGTGCGCCGGGGACGCCGATTGCCGCCTTCGACCAGGACAAATGGGCTGAGGCGGAGAACTACGCTAAGCGGGATCCGCAGATGTCGCTACGAGTCTTTCGAACACTGCGCGAAGCGAACCTAAGTCTCTTGAAGTCTCTCAAACCGGAGCAGTGGAAACAATTTGGCATCCACTCTGAACGTGGAGAAGAGACTATCGAGAGGATCGTTCAAATGTTTGCTGGCCATGACATCAATCACCTCCGCCAAATCGAAGCCAGTATCGCGCCCAAGAAGAGGAGCCCTGTGCGGACCGGCGTGGGGAAACATCGGCGTTAAGTCCCTGCATTCGGAGGAGATATGAAGACTCTTAGCTGGGCCTTAGTCTGTCTCGCCTTTCCCTCCCCCACTTGGGCGAGCCGCCCCTTCAAGGTCGAGGACATGCACAAGCTGTCGCGCATAGGAGGCGCACAGCTTTCAACCGACGGGAAGTGGGTCGCATTCACGGTCAGCCGAAGCGATATCGCCAAAAATAGGATGGTAACGAACCTCTGGATGGTCCCGGCCGCCGGAGGTACGCCCCGGCAGCTAACCTTCGGCGACCGGGGTTCGAACGACCAGCCCCGCTGGTCGCCGGATTCCAGGTTTCTTTACTTCGTGAGTACGCGTCTGGACAACAAGCCCCAGGTCTTCCGCCTTGCCGTGGCAGGCGGCGAGGCGAGTCAGATTACTTCCGCTCCCTCTGGTATCGACGCGTACTACCTTTCCCCTGACGGCGGGACCATCGCTTTCGTGTCCACCGTCTATCCTGAGTGTTCCGACCTTCCCTGCGATGAGAAGAAGAACAAGGAACACGAAGAAGATCCGGTCAAAGCCCGGATCATCACCGAGATACCGTTCCGTCGCTGGGACTCTTGGGTGGAGGGGAAGCGTCGCCACATCTTCTTGATGCCCATTGAGGGGGGTGCCGCCAGGGATGTCACGCCCGGGGATATCGATTCCCCGATTTGGACGGAATCGGGAAGCGATGAGCTGGCTTTCTCTCCAGACGGCCGCGAACTATGCTTCTCGCGCTATGTCGACAACGAGGCGCTAACAGGCAATAGCAATCTCTTCACGATTCCCGTGACGGGCGGCGCACCTAAGCGAATCACAATTGGCAAGGCGAGTGACACGACCCCGCTCTACTCGCCGGACGGCCGGTATATCGCTTATGGCGCTACGCTGCGACCCGGCCAGGAGACCGACCAGACTCGGCTCTTCCTCTACGACCGCGGCACCGGGGAGACGAAGAACCTCTTCGAGGACGTCGATCGCTCGATCGGATCATATATTTGGAGCCCAGACAGCAAGAGCCTATACATAACCTTCGAAGATCAGGGACAGGGACCCGTAGCGCGGTTCGACCTCTCCACTCTTAAAGTGACCCGGCTTCAAAGCGACGGGACCGCGGGTGATCTGTGCGTCTCGACAGATGGCTTGTCTCTGATCTACTCGACCTCAGACTTTTCTCGCCCTGCTGAGCTCTTCCGGCTCAACCTCGGTCAGAAGACCCCACTCGCTGCAGTACCGCTCACCCACATGAACGTCGACCTCCTCAAGGACGTTGAGATCGGCGCGCACTCCGCTTTCACGTTCCCCGGCTGGAACGGCGAGAGCGTGCAAACGTGGCAGGTCAAGCCACCTGCGTTCGATCCGAGTCGGAAGTATCCCCTGCTGCTCTTGATGCATGGAGGGCCCGAGAACGCCTGGGACAACGCCTTCCACTACCGCTGGAACGCCCAGCTATTTGCCACCGCGGGTTACGTCGTTCTTCTTCCGAACTTCCATGGTTCCAGTGGATTCGGTCTCAAATTCATGGACTCGATCAAGGGGCAATGGGGTGGCGCGCCCTACGAAGACCAGATGAAGGCTGTAGACGTAGCGCTCAGTTGGCCCTACATCGACAGGACCCGTCTTGCCGCCGCCGGAGCCAGCTACGGAGGCTACATGGCGAATTGGGTGGAGGGCCACACCGATCGTTTCCGCGCCATCGTCTCTCACGATGGCCTCTACGACTTGTTGACGAGCGTCTACTCGTCGGACCTCGTGGGAGGCACCGAGAAGGAGTTTAAGGGAGCCCCCTGGAGGGGCCAGCAGGCTCTGGTCGATCAGGCTCCAGTGACCTACGCCAAAGGCTTCAAGACGCCGATGCTCGTGGTACACGGTGAAAAGGACTATCGCGTCGATCCCAGCCAGGGCCTGGCGATGTTCCAGGTGCTTCAGGCAATGCACGTTCCGTCGAAGCTCCTTTACTTCCGTGAGGAAAATCACTGGGTCTTAAAGCCGGCCGACAGCATCCTCTGGTACCACACGGTTCTTGACTGGCTGAACGAGTGGGTGGCGCCCGACGAGGAGACGTACAAGAAGAGACTAGACCACTAGTGTGCACCGAGTCGACCGGGGCGGCATCGGGCCCACTCCAAAACGTGCACCTCGCCCAGGCCTTCGCCCCCCATGGCCCAGCGATACGGCAGAGACTGACTGACACATCAACTGTCCTTTCCGTGTACGTTTCTTAGCCGAACAAAGCAACTTGAAGGACGGTATTGACTCCGATCGCTTTACGCTTCATATTGCGGCGGAGGGGACCCCTCCCCCGGGAGGAAGAGCCTTGAAGCCCCAATCTGCAGAATTGGTCGTTCGGCTCATGGTAGCGAAGGACCCACGGCGGTCCGCCGAGAGCATCCTCGAGTTCCTCATGAGTGTTAGCGCCGCCCGAGCAGGAGCAGTCTTTACGGTAGGCACTGCGCCCACGCTTTTTGTTGGGCGGGGTATCGCCCAAGAGGCCCTCGACTGGACGGCGGTATGTTGGGGACTGGAGGGGAAGCGCCTCAAAGAAGGTAGGTTATCCCGTTCCGACGGCAGGTTGCTGCTTCCCGTGTTGCGTCGAGACCATTTGACTGCACTCGTCTATCTCGAGGCGGATCAAGTCGATCTGCAGAGTCTGAGCGCGGTCTCAGGTCTCTTAGGCGACGCGGTTGTCCGCGGCTTGCGCCAGAATATCTCCCCCTCCGCGGTCGAGACTTATTTGGAGCAGACCCCAACAGAGGAGATTGAGAGACGCAGGCTTGTCATCCTCCTGGACCGTCATGAATGGAATGTGGCCCGCGTGGCGCGGGAGCTACATCTCACGCGCACAACTATTTACAAACGTCTAGCTACTTTCGGCATTCCTCGTAAGCACGTTTCTAAGCGTCACAGTGGCTTGCGCTCCCCCCAGCCGCGTCCGGTTGGTGTCTGACTCTACCCCGCACCAGCGCAAAAGGGGAGCGACAAGAGCTCCAGCTTCTCAGAACGCGGTAGCGGCTACCGCTCTCTTGAAGTTGTGGCCCTACCTGCGTTCCTCCGCTGCGAGCGAGAGCAAGAGGGTGTGGAACGTGTACAGGCTCTCCGTGGAGAGGGTCTTCAAGTCCTCTCTGGCCAGGGCGATTCGATCCCATTCGCCATCCAGCGCTTGTTGCTTCGACCGAATCCGCCGAGTACTCGAGAGGAGAAACCGCGAAACAAACCCAAACCCTCGTCGGAGTACGTATGTCCTGAGCCGAAAGCGCTCCGCAGTTGAGGCGAGAACCCGGTGAACGATGCCGGCGACAAGTGCTAGGCTGGACAACTCACGCAGCCGGAAATCAGTAGCTCGCAATGGCTTAACGGGTGAAATCGCGGCAGCCATACGGGATAATGCAGCCATCTCCTGGAGCAGGACTACCATATCCGGGCATGTTGTGGCCACTAGACGAACTCCCACCTCCAGCAGCCGAAGCGCGTTGTCACTTGATCCCGCCGCTCTCGCGTTGAACGCACGCGAATACGCGAGGTCGGCAAGCTTCGACTCCTCGTCTAGCCGGCGTTGGAGCTCCTGATACGCCTCCGCTCCCCAAGGGGCCAGAACCATCTGCCATCTTCGGAGCACCCGAGCTTGATCTTGGAGTCCACGCCCAATTAGGACAATCAGAGTGCTCAGGAGAATGCCGGCGATCAGCCACACGATGCTGCCCTCAACTCAAGCTTCCGCAGGACCTCGGCGTGAGCCAGAGCAACCTCGCTGTCGGGGCGCCATGCGATACGCGCCCACCAGCAGGTCAAAAGCAGATAGGCTGCCGGATCGAGGGCATTTAGGTAAGGCTGAGCGGCCCAACCATATAGTCCCTCTAGTCGCAGCAAGGTTCCGAAGACAGCTAAGTATGTCGCGAGACTCGAGATGAGACCCGTGTGAAAGGGATGAAGCGGGACCCGGTAAAGGAAGGCCAGGCCCATCGTGGCCGCCAGGATCCAGGTCGTACCGTTTACTACTCGAGGGTGGATATGCCCGCTCATTGTCAAGTACAACGATCCAGAGCTGTCGAGAGGAGCAGCCCAGACCATGGCTACCGTGAGCACAACGATCAGAAGGACGACCTTACGCACCATAACTTGGGCCCCGGGGAATATCCGGAAGGTCCTCCACGCCACCTCCAGTGCAATGCCCAACTTTAAGACATCATAAGCAACCTGCTTTCCCATCCAGAACCAGTAGACGTGGAAATGATTTGGCCACCAACTGACTAGAATATTAGCGATCAGCACGACCGGGATGTAGGCCGCAAACGCCCAGCAAAGGCGCCACCGCCCTCGAACTGCGAGCCCCAATCCAATCGCAAGAAGCGCGCCTTCCACGGAGATGGCGACAGCGAATTCCTCGGCCGGTGTCATGATAGATACTCCTACGACATCCGCACAACTCTGCGCACACGCCTTCGCTCGATACGCAAGGCCTCCAAGCGGTGATAGACGGTGGACCGTGTCTTCCCGAGCTCCCGCGCGACCCTGGATACGTTCCACTCATGTCGGTCCAGCAGTAGAATTAGCTTCCGGCGCTCGATCTCGTTTTCGGGAGTTTGCCCCAAGTAGTTTTCGAGCACCGACTGCCTCGCCGTGCGACTCGGCCCCGCAATCATGGCTTCAGTGAGCAACCCTGAGACTTCCGCGATGCTCTCGAGATCTGCCTGCGGGGCTTCGAGGTACAGAAGCCCGAAGAGCCCCTCGTGGCGCATGAGCGGGAACAGAAGACAACTCTCCCCACGACTTAGACGCCCGGACAACAGAGCGCTGTGCTCTCTTGACCAACGATCGCGAGTCCATTCGAGTGCCCCTTGCGCGATGCCACGCCCCATATATAGCTTGGGCTCACCGTCAATGGAAAACACTGCCGCTGCCGGAGCAGCGTTGGCACCCATGAGGACCTGCAGAATCATGTTCGTAGACTGGCGGGGATCCTTTGCTACAAGAACGCGGACGAGGAACTCCTTTGATTGCTCTCTCACGGCCGGACCTCCGAGCCGACGCATATTCCGGGTCGTGTAAGGCTAGGTTCAGAAGCGAGAGACTAACGCCGCAAAGCGGTTTAAGTCAATACACTCGAGCGGGTTCCGACAGTTCCCCAGCATTTCTCGATAAGAATCGTCTAGAATCTGAACAGTTGCTGCCGGACCCAAGGTGTCGAAGTTGAGTCCCCAAGTAGAGAGCGTGCAGGCCTCCGCCAGCACTCGGGTTGTTTCGACAACCTAAAGGGAAGGAGTCCGTCGACGGACGAAAGCCCGCAGGCGCTTGAAGCCTCTGTTCTTGAAAGAGATGAACTTCAAGCCCAGGCTCGGCGCTCTCTCGATTCCTACGAGGGTATGGTGAATGACCTTCGCCTCGCCCTGCACCGGTCTGGGATCTCCCGGAAGTACAGTCTCGAATCTCACCACCGTGCCCAGCGGATAGGAACGGCTCGTACGGACCAGCATACCCGTCCGCGAAACGTCCTCGGACTTGCCCACAACTACTATCGCGCCTTCCTGCAATTGCACATCCAGCCGGATGAGATGGCGAGTAGCAACCCGAGCAGCCACCCCGAGGAGCTCAGACTCCACCTCGTCAACCAGGGTAGGAATTGAAAGCACGACACCCGGACCCTTCCCTGCACGTTCAAATGCTTCTTCAAGCCGTGAGCCCTCGCTAAGGACCAACAATTGTGATCTTGCAGAAGCCGAATCGTGGCCCCGCCTTATCGCATTGAACTCCTCTAGCCTCATGTCCGGCAGAGGGTGGTACACGACTATCAGGCTGAAAGAGTGTTGGGTGCTGACGTCGATAGCGTCTTTCCCATCCTTAGCAAGGTACACCTCGAAGCAAGTACGACTCAGGATGGGCCCGATGTCGAACAGATCCGGTTCTACACCAACGACAAGGATCCTTGCCGTGGTCACGCCTAACTCTGTCCTGTTGTTCGCGGTCATGGCTTGCTCCCGGACCATCTTCGGCCTTGGGGCGACAGGCCCTCCTGGTCACCGCGACACCTCCTCCTCATCTCGCACCGCCTTGGACGATCTCTTAGAATCGTAGAGTTGCAGCTGCAGAAGCGACTGTCCGCATTTTGTCCGACATCACGGCTACGTCCAACCGTGACCCGGACGCAAGGACCAGCGACGCCCCGGCAGACAATTCAATCATTCGCTCGCCACCTCGAAAACGGAAGGCCTCAGCCCTGTCCTCCCCGACGTACCGGAGGGAGGCGCCCGAAGCACCGTGCGCCCCAGCACGCACTTGAACGCTGAGCCGGTGCAACGGCTGCGAGAACTCAATCCCCCCCCGACCCTCCAGAGCATCTCTGAGCGCGTACTCATCCACCGAAAAGGGTCCGATTCTCACCTCAAACACATCCCGCACCTCCGACAGGCGTACGAAGTCCACCTGCGCCGTCAAAACCAATCTGAGCCCGGCGCGGAAAGAGGCCCCGGCCGATACGACTGAAGGGGATCGATATCGGTAGACGCTGCCAGTGTCCACAGCAACTCCAAGGGCGGGATTCGACGCTGTTCGGGAAATATCCCAAGACGTTCCCCGCCGGAAACTCGCCCCCAAGCGGAGCCTGTCGGTGCATTCCGCCAGCAGCCCCGCCGCACCAGTTACGCTGGTTACCCCTGCCCCCGCGCCGACAAGCAGGCTCGTCGATGAGCCATTGGCACGTGCCCACTGGCCCTGGACCCTCACATGGCTCATGTTCACTCGCAGCCCCACGCGCACACGAGCCACGGGAGCCCAGCCGAGGGCGACTCCCCCATCCGTCACCGTGGTCTCTAGCCTCCCCGACGTACCGCCCGGTGGTAGTACCACCCTTTCGTCGAATGGCTCAGCCAGGTATCCCCCCAAGGCCCATTCCTTGGTCAGCTGCCCGGCCCCTCCGATAAAACTCATACCCGTTCGAGGCACGGTCGCATCCTGACCCAGTAACCCGGGTCCCCTCCAAAGAATGCCCCCTGTGATCTCGGTTTTGGGGAGGAGGGTTAACCCTGCCGGATTCAGCTGCATAGCGGCGCTGTCATCTGCGAGCGCGACGTAGGCGCCTCCAAGCCCCGCAACGCGAGGCGCCGTCACGTCTTCAACCCACCGCCAGGACCGATAGAACTCATCGTTCGTCTGACCGGAGCCGAGCGACCCCCCAGCTACCCATGCGGCGACCACACCTACTCCCACGCTATTCCTTAACCCCATGTGATGTTGATCCCGGGAAATCGCAAACCCTGTGCTCCTCCATGTGCACTTCCTAGTCCTCCCATTGGGCCTCCATCGGTGGATTGCGGGCTTACCCCAGGGCCGCTAAGGCACTTGGACGTTGCACGTCCCCGGCGTTGCTGCGCCCCAAGCATCCTTGTAGATCCAACTCACTGAACCAGGTCCGACAACCTGAATTCCGATGGTCCAGACGTTTCCGCTCCGATACCCCGCGCCGTAGACCGAGCCGCCGCTAAAGCTCACGTCGACAACTGACCCCGCAGAGGCTGGATCGCGGTCCGGATCGTCTACGGAAAGGGAGATGCCCTGATCGCTCGGGGCAGGGAAATGATAAGGATTCCCGCCGCACCCAACGTAAGCAGCGTTGTTGATGCCGTGGGCGCTGGCCGACGCCTGGGCTGTGCCGCCAGGGCCCGTCGCCACCGCCACTGCCGTGACAGTAATGATCGAGTTGATAGTGCAGGTGCTAGTTGTTCCTACACCAGACGCACAGCCTGACCAGGCAACGGACGTTGCATTCGTTGTGGTCGCCGTAAACGTTACTGTGCAACCGGGGCCTCCCCAAGTGGGGTGACAGTCTCCCGACGACGTGACACTCACCGTAGGCATGCAATCGCCAGTGGTGAATGGCCGGTCGATACCAGCCGTCTGCCCTCCGGCATTAGTGCCCACCGCTCGATAGTGATAGGTCATCCCGCAGGCAAGGCTGCCGACACTGTCATTCACGGCGGCGGCGCTCGCCCCGACTGGGATCGTCTGTTCACTCGTCGCGGAACCGTAAGTGGTCGACTGGCCGTATTCGAAATGGTAGGTGGCGGGAGCTCCACGGCCATCCACGGTGGCATTCAGAGTCGCGGAGTTCAGGGTGATGTTGGTTGCCGGCTGTGTCGTTACGAGAGGTGGCTGGACCGTTGGCTGAGGCGTGGCCGTGGGTACGGGAGCGGGTGCCGGATGCGGGTTCCCGTTCGGAGGTGGACCTGCTACGGGTTCGGTGAGAGCAAGGGAAGCACTCGAGACCGTTGACAGGTTGGCGGAGTTGGTAGCGGTTACGGTGATTGTGTCACTCGTCCGCGGTAACCCGTCGTTTTGATAGAGGCCGGTGCAAGGGGCGTGAACAGTGTCCGGAAGCGACACAGTTCCGGCCTGGGCCACGAAATGGCACGTCACGGGTCCCCCCGTTGGATCGGCCGCGTCGACGTTAATCTGAGCCGTCCCCCCGATCGGGACGGTCGGCGGCACTGCCTGAATGGCACGAATCTGGGGCGGCACTACAGCCGCCGGCGGTTTCACCGGATTCGTGCCGCCGCCACCACAGGCAACCGCTGCCACGACCGCTCCTAACAGCGTGACCGTGAAATAGCGCCTCATTTCCTCCCCCTTACCAGAACGGACCTCCGAAAAGCGCTCGTAGCGTCCCCGCCCTCAGAGGGAGCCGATACTCTCCTCCACCGACTCGAAGGGTCGCTTTGCTCTCCGCTTTGACGAGTGCACGGGGGATCCGAACCACAAGCCGGAGGTCCCCCCGCAGCGCCTCCGTTTGATAGGAGTCGACCTCGCGGTCGTCCCACCAAACGCCCTGGACATGGTCCTGCGCGCCTCCCGGCACGATGAAACGCAACCACACCCAGTCCTTGGCCTGGAGAGCGTCGAGGAGAACCACATCACGGCGGCCAGGTTGGACCTCTCGACGGCCAATCAGCACCAGTTCCGATTTCAGCAGCTCCCCGAGCTTTCGCGTCTGTGGGATCGGGAGGGACGAGATATGCGCCCCATCGAGACTCAGCCCCTGCCGGGCGTTTGCTTCTCGTCCGGCTCCCTCCGAACTCGCCGCCGAGCCTTCGGCAGACGGCTCGTGGGTCGTTTCCACAGCCCCATCGCTGTGCGCCATGGCGCCTTTAGAACCGGCGGAACTTCCCCCGGGTATTTGGGCCAAGGCGGTGCCGGGTGTGAACACAGCACCATCCACCCTTAATTCTTCAGGTTTTCTCGCCCCGCTCATGACCAACCGCACCTCGAGCGGAACGCCCTTCGGTACCACAGTTAGCTCGACATTCACGGTCTGGGAAGGGCCCTGTGCCTCAAGCGTCCCCGAGGTATCAACGCGCGTGGGTTGCACTTCGACGATTCCTACCGGTGCCGTCGAGCGCAGGCGGGCACCGAGCCCCTCTCGCGCCCCCCTTGACCAACGCAGCGTCAGAAAGCGCTCGGGGAAAACAACACGGGTCATGATGCCCACCGCGCATTCGACCCGTACGGACCGACGCGCCTCGACAGGCACTTCCACGGTGCGCGTCTCCAATGCTGCAACCACCGCTACTGTAACCAGCACTCGATTGCCCTCCAGAAGGAACGCCGTTCCCTAGGAGGCCGGGAGTCTATATAGAAGAGCGTCAGAGCGAGCCATTGTCATCGCGGACGCCGGTAGCTAACAGAAAGTGACTGACGAAGTGGTCGGTTTGTGTTTGCCACCCTTTTCAAGGGCAGCCACCACTGCTGCCGTGAGCCCCTTCCTTGTAGAGGGGGAGGTTGTAGTCCGGTCGAAGACCGACCGGTTCGGGTCTTCCCACATCCGCCGCAGGTAGACTTTCCAGGGTGGCAGCGCGTGGTCACCATCGAAGGCCTTAGTGATGGCCTCATACGCTCGCTGCCGGGTGAACGCGATTGGAGGGACCACGTATTCTTCGTGCCAAGCCCAGACCACCGACTCCGAGGAGGACCCCTGGCCCTCGCGAATCTGTTGTCCGTCGAGCATTGAGAACGTCGTCTTCTGCGAGCCTTCTGTCACGGTGCGGCTGGACCGGATCCTCTCCTCGCGCCCGCAGAGCTCCGCGGCCGCGCGCGCGGTAGGTGCATCTTCGAGGCCCAACCAGATCTTCGTGGCTAGGTTCGCGAGGACACGCTCTACCTCCTCGTGCCGCATCTTGGCGCCGAGCGACGCATACGACTGGACCGCCACTGCGTTAACACACCTCGCCTCCCTGCAGCGGGAGAAGAACGCGGCGTCCGCCGGCGCGCTCGCTACGGTGTCAAACTCGTCAGCCACAAAAAAGCACGCCCGGCCGACCTCCGCATTGGCGCCTTGGGCACTGGATAGACGCCGAAGCACCGCCCCCTGGAAGTTGAGCTTGACTAGGGTGCCCACTACAGACGAGACCGTTTTGCCAACCTCTTCCTCGGGCAGGGAGAGCACGACGACTCTGCCCTCCGCTAACAAGGAATTGAAGCCGGGGAAGGTTTCCTCCTCGGCGGATGGGCAAAACGCACGTCTCAATAAGGGGTCGTCGAACATCGAGGTGAGCATGCTGAGCTGGGCCGCGATGTTGCTGCGGGTGCGCTCGTCCGCTGGTAGAAGCGAGTTGGTAACCCAATACCGCAGTGCCTCAAGTTCTGCCTGGTCCGGGTTCGTTCCCAACAGCTGGGGGGAGCGCATCAGCTCCTCCACACCCTTGGCGAGGGTTTCTGGGGCGCTGGCCAGGCGATAAAGATCAACCATAGTCGGCGGATCCTTCCGCAGGCCCGCCGCCATCTGCAGCCGCAGAAGTCGGATCACCTGCATGGCCAGCTCCCGGGCCGTCATCTCCCAGAACACCTCCCCAGGCCGCCCCGCGTTCAAGTTTGCAGAAAGCGAACCGATCACTGCGGCAAGCGCGGATGCGCTCAGCTCGGGTCGGTGGATTACGTTGTAACGAGCAGACTCCACCGTGATCGGCACAAGATCGTCGGCGCGTCCGACAGCAGCTGCCATCGCGCGAATGTCCTGGACTGCATTCCCCTTGGGATCGATGATTAGGCCAGCCAGCCGTTTCAAGGGTTCTTGGCAATGGACCGCAAGCAGCTGTTGGAGAAAGGGATAGAGGCAGCCAGCCGTCTTGCCCCTTCCGGGGGCACCCACTACAAGGATCCCCGTGTACAGTCCGGGCTCGGGAACGGTTAGCCAGCCGGGGTCGTCGGAGCGCCTCCCGTCTTGGGCGTGGATCTCTCCGATCACGAGCTCCAACCGGCACGGCGAGAAGGGGTAGGACCCCAGTTTGCGGCGCCGGGGACGCGCGGGGCTCAAAACGCCGTGGATCTCCAGGAAGTTGACCAGGCCGATCCCGACCACGGGGAAGCCTCCCAGCAAGCTCCCATACAACCATCGCTCAACCCACGCCGCGGTGGACGGTGCCGCGGCTTGTAGGCGGGAAAATGACGACGCTTCGGCAAGGGAGCGCTGGAGCTCAAGCGAGAGCACACAGCTCAGGGATACTGAGAGCACAGCTACCCCGGCGCGCCTTCCGACGATCACCAGAGTCTCTCCTCCATCTGCGCCAAGGCACTTGCACGCAACGCTGCACCCGGCCGCCTAAGTCCCAGTTCGGCAAGGCGACGAAGAACGAAATGCACGCCAAAGAACGACAGAAGTGCGGACCCACCGATCCACCCCCACAGCTCACGGACGAGCCCCAAGTACTCCCCTCCACTGATCACTAGCGGCGTGACAACTACCGTCGCCACGACCAACAACGCGAATCCGCGAGCGCTCATTCCAGCTCCAAATCCGCCTCGAGATAGGCTACGCCGAGCGTCCCCGCCGCTAGCTGAATCGCCTTGTCGCTCACGACCCACCGCTGAGCCGTAACACGCAGGTCGTCGCCCACAGTCTCCACTGCGTCACGAGCCGCCAAGGCGCCTACGTCGTTCCCTCCCGACGCCAAAAGGCCGAACGAGAGCACGCGCCCCACGGTCCCCAACACCTTGCCCCCCACGCTTCGGCCCCGGGAAGCCCGCTGGATGACCCGTCCCCGTAGACCAAGACCGTGGTCCAGACCCAATGCGACAGCCCGGACGGAGTGCGACTTCCCGGCGACGACGAGCCAGCCAAACAACATCTGCACTCGGTCATCGGTATCCGTGGCGTAGGCGCGACCTACGAAGACGGCACCCTTTCTCACGACGACCTGGGGCCCCTCGGGAATGTCCTCCTCCACTCGTGCTCGCACTGGCGCACCCGCCCCGCCGGTCAGGACCGGCTCCATCAGAGTGATTCGCATACGAGCACCCACATTCACCACCGCCTTCCCTGGCGGCTCAAACGCTTGAACGACGAGAGGCCCGTCCCGCGCCGCATCGAACACCGTCTCCCAATCTTCGGAGCGTTCGCCGCCACAACTCGAGCAGCGCGGCGTGCTTGGGGCCAGCCTGCTGACCTTGGTCGTGGCCCCTCCAGACCTAGGCGCCGATTGCATTCCAGCCGTTTGTAAAGCTCCATCCTTTGCTGCCTGCTCCTGCCGGCCCGCGTCTGCGGTCCGTGTCGGCGGAGACCACGCTTCGCGGACAGGCAGCAATTCCTCCGCTCCGACACGGAAGCCACGAATGCCGTTCGCCGACGAGAAGGCCACGGAGGCCGGGGCCACTGTCCGGTCCGGCCGCCCGTTCAAGGCCCACGCCGCCAAGACAGCGAGACCAATCAGAAGACTTCCCACGGCTTTACCCTCCCGGCCCCGACCTTGGCGGGTGTGACCACCTGCAGAAGCCTCAAGAATGACCGCGCGAACGTCCTGGCGTAGCGCCTCCGTCAGCTCCCCTGAGTAGCGCCTGGCCACAGCGACACCAGAGGCGTCGAGGGCTTCTCTCCTTGGAGCGGTTGGCCTCATCTCGACGGCTCGTGTGGGGGAGTCAATACCGGCGCCACGAGTTCCTGCTCCGCCATCGTCAACTGCCATACCAACAGACCCTCAACTAGCTCGTTGCGTGAGGCGCGCACCAGCTCCAGTCGGAGTTCGAAGGGCTGGGGCGTGCCAGCTTCGCGGCCAACAATCTTTCGAACACCCTTGACCTCCGCCCGCCACGGATATGTTTCCTTGCTGATTTTGATCTCCAGGGCGCTCGGCTCAACTTGTGTGCGCTGGGCCAGGGCCTCGATGGCTTCCACTGCGCCCCGTTTTGTGGTCGTTCCCCTCGCCTCCTCCTTAAAGCGGGCCTGCAGCTCGGGTGCCATCCGGCGGGCTGCCCACAGGAAATCCTGGCGCACTGAGTAGCTGTCGCGGCGCATGACTTTCTCTGCGAACTCCGCGGCAAAGGCCCGGATCTCCCGCTCCGAGGGGTCAGAGTAGGCGGGCTCTTCAATCCGCACCACTTCGGGGATGCCGTCGCAACCGATACGGATGACCTCGCGCGGGCGCGAATGCGCTCGGATCGTCGCCACCAGGCTCAAGCCCGAGAGGCCCGCCGATGCGAGGCACAGCCAAAACCACACGCGGGCCCTGTGTTCTGCCGAAGCCCACACCGCAATAAACCGACTATCCTGCGCCGACACCTTAGAGGACTCCTCGGAAGGGACGCCCCGCCGCACTCACGAGGAGGTGGGCAGCAACTGGTACCGTCAAGTAACCCACACTAATAAGCAGGTTCAGCACCAGAAGACCCACAGCCCCCGACTCAATCGCCGCCGCCACGGCCACGGCGCCCCCCGGCGAAACGTTGTCTGCGAAGGCGGGCACGGCGGCTCGGAAGACATCGATCCACACCGTCGCGAAGGCTTCATTGACCCGCAGTAGCAGTGACCACAGGCACACGCTCCCGTAGGCCCGTAGCCAGCCACCGAAGATGGCCCGCGTGGAGGGCAGCATCAACGTCAGCGCGCAGAAGGGGCCGATCAGCGTATAAAAGCCCACCAACCAGGCTTGGACGTCCCTTACTAAGATTCCTAGAACGAAGGCGAAGACGCTGTTGATCTGGATGAAGACCGCGCCGATGCCCGAGTCCAGCCAATGGGCGATCGCCGCCGGGTAGCTGGCTTCGGGTGTTCCGGGGTCATTCCCACCCTCGTCCCCGAGGGCTCCCCCTTGAACCGCGAAGAGCCGAAGCGCCAACGAGGAGACCTTGCCTCCGAGACGGAAGTACCACGCCCACGGCCCGGGCGTGTCCGACTGCCAGTTGGTGTCGAACACCGCGCGCTCGGCCCAGAGGCCCAACCACCGGACCGTGGTTGGGGCCCCGATGTTCGCGTTCCAAGAGCCCAGGACAAAAGCGGTGCTCGCCATGCCGACAACGTAAGTCCGCGCGAGCTTTGCCCAAGAAGCCCCTTCCGTCGCTTCATACCAGCACCCAAACCCGAGCACAATCCCTAGCACGGCGGCGAGGGTCTCGGCCGCACTCACGGCCCGCTTGGTCAGCTCAACCATCCGTTGGTCACGGACGAACGTCTCCACGTGCACCGCGGGCACGTGCCGCTGCAGGTCCGAGAGAGCACATCCCGTTGCCCCGACCGCCATGAGAAAGACTAGTAGGGCCCGGAGCTTCATTGGCCTCGGGCCTGAACACTCTTAAGCACCCAAAAGTGAAGGGTCTGATCGAGCTGTCGCTGGCGAGCGGCATAGTCCCGGCGTTGCTGCTCCACCAGCGCCGCCTGGGCCCGGATCTGCATCGTGCTCGTCTTGACACGGGCGGAGTCCGCGGACAGCGCGGCTCCCATCCGAATCGCCTCCCCTGGGGTGGCCGCATCCGTGGCCAGACCCCGGGCAGCTCCGACCGCAATCCTCTGCCAGGTGAACTCCGGTCCCTCCGGCGTCTTCCCGGGAGACAAGGGCAAGCCTGGTTCCCCTACCGTGCGCTCTGCCACTAAGTTGCGGGTGACGACTGACGTCCAGTCGAGGTACTCGTGCAAGTCGGCATCGGCAAAGGCACTGTGAGATCCAAACACCCGCTGCAAAGACAACTTACAGAGTCGGACAGGTTCAAGGTACAAGGTCTTCAATTGGTTGGTCCGCGCTGAGAACCGCCACCCGCACGAGAGATCGGTGACCTGCTGTCGCAGCGTTGCGATCTCCCTAACCACGTCGCGGATGGGAACGAGGGGGTCCAGGAGCGCCTCCGGATACTTGCGCAGGGTCTCAATTCGTTTGATCCCTCGTTCCAAGCAACCTAGCTGCTGGAGCTGAAAAGTCTCGACTTTCCGCAGGGCGCAGGAAATTCCACCAAGCCATCCGACCTCGCCTCCGGCAGCGCTCGGGCCAAAACACACGCTCAGGTCGGGAGGCGCCGTTATGACACCCGGACAGCTTTCAGCCGTGGATGTCTGATCCGCAGCTCCGGGCACAGCCATGGTCAACCACAGCAGAAACGCACCTCTGGTCGCAGCTCTCATGGCTGAGCCCACGGGTCCGCTTGCCCATTCGATGCGCGTAGGGATACTCCCACGAGCGTCTGAACCACCGAGTTCTTGCGCTCCCACTCGACGCGCCGCACGGTGTCGAATTCCTCTTGTAGGCCGGCGAGCCGCATCGCCTCCAATGCGTTAAGGCGTGCCTCGATTTGGAGCCCTAACGCTTGACTCTCCCCGATGAGGCGCATCGAATAACCGACCGAGGTGGGATTCGAAGGGTTCCCGTCATACCCACGCCGAGCTTCGTGCCCGAGCCAGTTGGCCGCTTCCGTCCAACCCTCGCTCGCAGCCAGCGTGTCCCGTACCTGGTTCAGACGTACCACCCCTTGCCACTGCTGGAACTCGGCAAGGTCCTGGTCGGGGGACAGAACGGGTGCTCCGAACACACCTTGGTACTCACGCCGGCAGAGCGGCCCCACCCCCAGCAGCCCGTCCTTGAGAAGTTGCATCCGCGGCGAGAATCGCCAGCTGCACGAGAGATCCGTCAGCTGTTGCTGGATTGTCCGAATCTCGCGAAAGTCCGACTCGATCTCGTGCAATGCGCCCCACGGGAACATCGTGTCCAGCCGGTCCCGAACCCTCCAAACCGTGTCGTTGACCTCTCGGAGGGTCTGATAGGCTTGCTTCAGGGCATCAGCGATCTCCGCCAAGAGCGCGATGCGCACGGGCGCCGTGGGATCGAGAAAGCCGAACGCAAACGAACCGGCGCTCAGCACGGCAAGGAATGCCCCCAGCGCGACCACTCTGCGCATACATGACCTCCTGCGTCGAGAGGACCAACGCGGGCGACCGATCTTGCAAAAGAAGCGCCCCTGATAGGAGTGCCGGAATCCGGGTGCCGCGCAGCCTTTAGGTCAAAGCGGTCGCGGGCGTCGCCGCTTTTGGCGGGGATCCGCTGGACCGAGCGGCCGGAAGTGGCTGTGAGACTCGTGCCCTGAGGATCTACTCTCTGGAGGATGAGGCCAGGCCCCTGCTGTGGGCCTTCGCCTTTGGTCGACGCAGAAGTGTCGTATGGCGAGGGTGCCCGCGAAAAAGGCCTTGAGCTTCGCGCGGGCACCCCGACGCGTTAGAGGATCGGTCCGCTCAACCCAAGGGAGCGTTGAGGGCCAGCCAGCCTCAGGAGGGGCGAGCCAGAATCGCTAACCCGTTACACCAAGCGCGCAGGCTCTTTCTGTTTCGTCTCTCTCAGCCGCGCCTTCACTCCGCAACGACAAGGATCACGAAAGTGTTCGGCAGCGCAGGGGGCCGAGGATGGGGTCGGTCGGCTGTGGGCGGAGGAGGCGGCCCGAACTGAGCAGTGGCCAGGAAGATCTTATGCGTCCGAGGATCAAGCGCCATGGTGCGGGCTCCCATCTGCGTTTTCGCGTTCTCGACCACAATGAAGTGGCCGGGCGCATCCTCCTTTGCGACCGTAAGAGTGCCATCGCCGTTGGAGCTGAAGGCGAGGCGCCGGGTAGAGTCGAAAGCAGTGGCGTCCACGCCACGTCCGATGGGTAAGGTGCCGAGTAACTTGCCTGAGTCAACAGCTACCACAACCATAAGCTCGTTGTGACAGCCGGCAAAGAGCCGACCCTTTTCCGTGTCGACGGCAAGGCCAGTCGGCTCCGTCCCGGGAGCCAGTGACCACCGCGACTTAACCTTCAGCTCGCGTGCGTCGATCGCTACGATCTCTGCCTTGTCCTCGATGTTCACGAAGACCGTGCCCTTGCCGTCAACTACCGCGAACTCGGGAACCCCCCCCAACGCGATCGTACCCGCGACCGTGCCTGCGGCGGCGTCGATAGCCGTGGCGTCATGGCTGTCGCCGTTGAAAGCAAAGACGCGGTGAGTACCGGGATCGTAAATGATGGCGTCCGGCTTAGAGCCAGTCTTCACTTCCCCTATCTTGGCCAGTGTGTCGAGATCGAAGATGGTAGCCGTATTGGCCCGGCCATTGCTCGTAAAGCCCCGCTTCAAGTCCGGGGCAATGGCCACACCGTGGACACCCTGAGTGTCCTTGACCTCGCCCACGACTTTCTCCGTATCGACGTCGAGGACAGTGACATGATCGCCGCGGGTGATGTACAGGCGGCGGGTGTCGCTATCGAGGGTGAGGTAATCCCAACCGCCTTCTCCACCAAGCGGGATGGACTTAGTGACGTGGAGACCCGCCTTCGCGGGGGGGGCTGCGGGCGAGGCCGCGAGCAGCATAAAGACGGCGGACAAGATCAACATTAAGACCTCCCTGGAAACGTCAGTGACAGACCCCGGTGCCCGAGTCTGTGAAGGTACGGTCTGCAACGGGTACGAACTCCCAATCATACGACTTTGGGTGGAGCGTGAGCTTCAGCACACCGAAAGTCTGGTCGCTCCGAACCTCACTGTTAGCGGTCGACTTGGGAAGGGGGTGGAAACTTCTTCCCCCTACTCCAACCACGATTTGCCGTATGCCACGCTCTGGATCGGGCTTGCCGTCCGGGTCCTGGGGCGCGAAGCGCTCATAGTTGTGCTCGTGGCCGTTGAGCACGAGCTCCGCGCCGGCCTCGTAGAGAGCGCGCCAGATGGGCCGCATCTCCGGGTGGATGGCGTGGGACTCCTTCATGCCCGAGCTGAATAGGGGATGGTGCCAATAGCCGAGCGTGCACGTGGTGGGGTGGGCCTGCAGGTCTGCCCGTAGCCACCGCTCCTGGGGCGAGCCTTCCTGGCATCCTCCTATCTCGTCGCAGTTACTGTTGATCACGACCACGTGCCAGGCACCGGCCTCGTAGCTGTAGTAACCCTTGTCGCGATCACCGGCCTTGTCCCCCCAGTAGTCGAAGTAGCCAGCGGCGTGGGCGGTCTGATATTCGTGATTGCCAAGGCTTGGCCGGGTGCGGGCACGGTGTCTGCCCCAGGTTGGGTCGTAGCAGTGCTCGAAGTCCGCACGAGAACCATTGGGGCAACCAAGATCGCCGAACGCAACGACAGTCCCTGGGATTCGATCCAACAGCTTCGCCGTGGCTTCTGCTCCGCCCAAGTTTCGGCAGTCGGCTATATCCCCTGCACCCACCAGGACGACATCCACAGCATCTCGGGAGAGCGCGGCAGGAGAGGTGGACCAGGCCAGAACGACCACGCCGATGCCGACGAAAGTGAGTCGCGCTTCCTTCATTAGGTGGTGTCGCGAGCCCGCGAGTCTGACAGGTGGGCCCATGGAAAGCTCGTGACAAGGCTCACGCGCCCCGCAGAGCACCGCAAATATCCGCAGCCCGAGGAGAGGATAGCACAGTCATGGTCAAGGTTCGTGTCGCAGGCCATCCAGGCGCGCAAAAGGGGACTAGCTGTCCCCGCGAACATCACGGAACCAGGACGACGGCAATCAATGGCTTCAAGAGAACCTCCCCCGATCTGAAGTGGATGACCAGCGCCGTGGGTTGCGGCTGGGACGGCCTCCACCCCGCGCTCGACCGATGGAGCCTGAGGCCAGGTGCCGACGTTCCTGTGACAATGTCTAGACTTCCGTGAGGCCAGGTCTTGTTTCCGAGGCAGGGTTCTTCAGGGCCTCCGAGTGACAGCTAGCCCGGGCTAAACGCTAAACCCGGGCCGAGACTCAGAGGACGCGAAGACCGACCGGCCGTTTGTCACGCCGTCTCGAGTCTGCGGCGCGCAATGGCACAGGTGCTCTGGATCACACTGAAATTGGAATGACGCCGGTCACAGTCCCGCTGCCCGGAATGAGCGAACTTCAAGGAAGGTGGGAACTACCGGGCGACCCCAACCCGGGCTTGCCTGAGTAAAGAAAGAAGGTCCCGAGATGACAGAAGACACTCGACCTGTTTTCACCAGCAAGACCCCCCGGCCGGCTCACAGGGGGCGCTGGCTCATCGCGTTAGCCCTTATCTTGGCCGGTGGCGTTGGGGTGCTTGCCTACGCCGACCGGCTGGACCTGCGGGAGATCGGCAAGAAGCTGTCTACGGTCCGGGAGACCTCGATAGATGCGGCCCAAAAGGCGAGGGTGCGGAGCGCCCTCGGACTTTCGCGTCGCGTTTCCGGGATGAAGATCGATGTCGACGCCCATGCGGGTGTCGTGACCCTGGCAGGCCGCGTCCCAACCCAAGAGGCCCGCTCGATCATCGAGGCGATTGCCGCCGACACGCCCGGAGTGGCCGGCGTGCGGAACGAACTCGTGATAGACCCCCGGGCGGCAACGACTGGCTATGAAGAGACGCTCCTACAACGAATCGCGGACCTCGAAACCCAGGTAGCGCTACAGGAGCGCCTCCGCCGCGAACCGCTCCTCGCTAGCGCCAGCCTCAAGGTGGACGTTGACCACGGCGTCGTCGTGCTACGCGGTTGGGTGGAAAGCGAGTTGGAGCGGGCCGGAGCCCAGAAGATCGCCCAGGCGGCCGTCGGCGCCGACCACGTGCGAAACGAAATCGACACCCGCAGCCCCACTGGCGGTCCCGAGGACCGGCTTGCCCGCAGGGTCGAGTTCGAGCTGTATTCGACCGGCGCTTTCGATCTGGCTCGAATCCAGGTGCGAAGCGAGGCGGGGTTGGTTCACATCGAGGGCTCGGTGCGGTCCCAAGCCGAGCGTCTGCTCGCTGGCCGCCTCGCCGAGGTGGTTCCCGGCGTGCGCCAAGTGGTGAACGACTTGGCCCTCGCTGAGAAGTCGTCCTAGGCCGAATTACGCTTGAGATCGGTGCGTCGGGGCCCCTTCCCTCCGGCGCAGGCGGTGACGCCACATCCGTTAGTCAACCGTTGCCCCGGGGCTGTTGCCATCGACAGCCCTAGGGCAGGCTGCTAACGATTCAGCCTGAACCCAACCCCGATGGTGGGCCCGTAGAACTCGCGCTGGATATTCCACTGGGGACTGCCCACGTAGAAGCCGAACACCTCGTTGTTCAGGTTCAAGGCGCTCACGATCACTTGGAAACCGTTCTTGAACGTGTAGCTCGCCTGGGCGTCGATCTGGGTGTGTGGATAGAGGTAGATGTCACCATTCGGCCCCGTGAGACCACCCTGAGCCCCGTCCGTGTAGACATAGGAGAAGAGGGTCGCTCCGTTGTAGGTGACCGCACCGCGCAGAGAGAACCCGCCCTTGTCATAGGTCAGTCCCACGTTGAACTCGTTGGGTGTCGTCCGCTGTAGGCGCGCGGTCCCCGTCCGACCCGTCGAGGGGTCAAATGTGGCCTTCGAATCCGTGTAGGTGTAGTTTGCGGCGATTCCCAAGCCGTTCAGGAAGCCGGGGAGAAAACTGAGGTGCTGGTTCCACGCCGTCTCGAAGCCCCACACCTTCGCGTTCGGGCCGTTGATGGGCTGTAGCTGCTGAAAGCCGGCGAAGGGACCCGAGGCGAGGGTGGTTGCTGACCCAGGGTAGATGGGATCTTTGAGATCCTTGTAAAAGGCTCCGGCCGAGATCACCCCAACTGTCGTCAGGTAGTGCTCGAAGAGCAGGTCATAGCTCTGACCCTTTGTCGGCTTCAGGTTCGGGTTGCCCGCGGCCACTTGATTGCGCCTGTCGGTAATGACGATGGACGGAACAAGGTCGGCGTAATTTGGACGTGCGATCGCCCATCCGTAGACCGCCCGCAGGTTCGTGTTGGGGTCGATCTCGTACCGCACCTGGACGCTCGGCAAGACGCTCGTGTACTTGTTATCCGCACTGGTAGGAGTCGTCCCGGCCCAGTTTCCGCTACCGTCGAAATGAACCTGGAAGCCGTTGTAGGACGCGTCGGTGTGCTCTACCCGCACTCCCGCGACCAAGTGGATCTGCCCCCACTTGATGGTGTTCATCGCATATATGGAAGCGATTTTCTCCTTCGCGTCGTAGTTGTTGCCGTCGTTGCGGGCGTGGTCCTGACTCACGAGGTCGACAAAAGCGCTGGGGTTCTGGTTGAAGAAGCTTTGGGCTTTGTTGAAGTCCAGATTCGGCCCGTGGGGGTAGAAACCGAAGTAGTAGTTGGGGTCACTGAGATCCCCCGGAGCC
>Ga0210384_10002490_pt1 | contig 22410 bp, 18 predicted proteins | sample IncBWH2MmetaG_FD_160574 | JGI IMG/M metagenome (GOLD analysis project Ga0210384, IMG submission 160574) | Forest soil microbial communities from Barre Woods Harvard Forest LTER site, Petersham, Massachusetts, United States - Inc-BW-H-2-M | ecosystem: Environmental > Terrestrial > Soil >...
GTCAACAACAATTACAGCCTGAACAGCACGGCCTGCATCACCTGCCACTTAAAGGACTATCAAGGAACGACGAATCCCAATCACGTGACGGCGAACTTCCCGCAGACCTGCGACCAGTGCCACAGCACCAGCACTTGGCTCAGTGCCACGTTCAATCACGACAGCACCGGATTCCCCCTCACCGGACTGCACACCGTGCCGCCACGCGCCTGCACCGACTGCCACGTCAACAACAACTACAGCCTCAATAGCACCGCCTGCGTGACCTGCCACTTGAAGGACTACCAGGGAACGACGAATCCCAATCACGTCAGCTCGAATTTCCCGCAGACCTGTGACCAGTGCCACACCACCAGCACCTGGCTCAACGCCACCTTTAACCACAGCACTACCGGGTTCCCACTCACAGGCAGCCACACCGTGCCGCCGCGAGCCTGTACGGATTGCCACGTCAACAATAATTACAATCTGACCAGCGCCGCTTGCGTCTCGTGCCACCAGACGGATTACAACAACGCGACCACGCCGGTGAACCACATTGCGGCCGCGTTCCCGACAACTTGCGAAACCTGTCACGACACCGTTCTCTGGACCGATGCCACGTTTAACCACACCACCACCGGCTTCCAGTTGACGGGAGCGCATATCGTGCCGCCGCGCCTGTGCACTGACTGCCACGTGAACAACAACTACTCTCTGAACAGCACACTGTGCTACACATGCCACCAGAAGGACTACACCGGCACCACCAGTCCGGCGCACGCGGCGGCCGGATTCCCGACGACCTGCGAACTCTGCCATGACACTACTGTCTGGACAGATTCCACGTTCAATCACAACAACACGGCGTTCCCTCTGACCGGATCACATACCGTGCCGCCCAGGGCATGCACTGACTGCCACGTCAACGGCAACTACACCACGTTGCCCACGACCTGTATCGGCTGCCATCAGACCGATTACAACAACACCACGAATCCCGGCCATGCCGCGCAGCCGCAGTTCTTCCCGACCACCTGCACGACCTGCCATACCACGACTGCCTGGACTGGTGCGACATTCAATCACACGCAGTACACGCAATTCTCGATTAACCATGGCAACGCAAACGGCGTTTGCGCCACCTGCCATACGAATTCGAACGACTATTCGATATTCCAGTGCACGGCCTGCCATGGCGGCAACAACGTGAACAACTTCGGCCACCCGAATGTAAATGGGTATGTGTACAACAGCATTAACTGTTACCAGTGCCACGCGGGCGGATAGCCGCGATGGCAGGTCAGCCCTGCGACCGCCGAAACGGTAGCCAAACGCAAATCGTGGCCCCAAGGGGCCGCGGACCGTGTCTGAAACCTGGTATCGGACACTAAAAATCCATCAGGCGGCCAGCGGATCGCCAGCGAGTGTCAATAGAGAATGACGGCTTTTCAAAAACATCTCGGGTTCTTCACGCTCATGTTGTCTTGTGCCGCGGCACAGAACCCCTCCCCTGTCTCGGTGCGGAGTGTAAAGTCCTCCCACCAGGGATCTGACTTACGAATTGAAATCACGGTCACTGGTCCGGTTAAGCCCTCAGTTGAAACCGCGGAGAATCCCCACCGCATTCTGTTGGACTTTCCTAACACGGTCTGCAACGACAGCACCAAAAACGTCGCAGTCCATGCGAATGGCGTGCGCCAGGTCAGAACCGCCCAGCACAGCACCGCTCCGTACGTCACCCGTGTGGTTCTTGATGTGGACGAGATCCGGCCCTACGTCGTAACCGCCGAAGGAACCTCCATCATTCTCACCATCGCCGGCGAAGACAAGCACGTCGCTCACGGCGCACCAGTGGCAGCTACCTCGGGCAATCTGTTGGCCGTTTTCCGCCGCCGTCGGGATGGCTCGGGTCCAGTGATCGACGACACCTCGAACAACCCTGGCCCGGCCCTGCCTCCGCCGCCGCCTCTCGTGGCCGGACCTACGTTCCAGCCGCCCTCTTCGGCGTCCTCCGTTCCGGCTCCGCCCCCATCGGTGGCTCAGCCTCAAACAACCACGCCAGCTCCAACGTCCTCTGCTCCGACTGCTCCTGCGATAGCTAAAGCGGTAGAAAAACCCGTACAGACTGCCGCAGCGGCTGTTCCGGCTCAGCCTGTATCCGTTCAGCCAGCGCCATCTACGCCTGCTGCCGCAGCGCCGCAACCCGCGCCTGTAACCAACACTGCCCATGTTCAGCCTGTCGCTCCCAAGCCAGATGCCTCGTCCGGAGTCATCTCTCCTGCTCCGACTGCTCCTGCCGTAGCTAAGGCAGACGAGAGAACGGTAGAGATCGCCGCAGCACCTGCTCTGCCTCAGCCTGTTTCCGTTCAGCCCGCACCATCTACTCTCGCTGCTACTCCCGCTGCCGCACCGCCGCAACCTGCTCCTGTAACCAACGCTGCCCCGGTAGCCAACACTGCCCCGGTTGAGCCTGTCACTCCCAAGGCAGAAGAAAAGATTGCTGGAGTCGTTCCACCGCCAGTTGCGACCACCGCGCCCGAAAGCGCACCCACCCCTGCAGACACAACCCCGGCCACCGGCGAAGTTACGGAATCAGCCGCCGCCTCGCCTTCACCCGCGGAACCAGCAGGACCCGCACCGACCTCGACTCTCATCGCGCGTAGCGATGATCCCAGTCTCCGCACCGTCTTCCGGGTCAAGTACGTCGCCGAGGGCGTTGCTTACCTCGAGGGTGGACGCACGCAGGGTTTGACGGAAGGCATGAAGCTGCTCGTGGAAGATTCCAATCACCCCGCCAAGCAGGGCGAGAGCGTCAACGCCTCCGACCCCAGGATCGTGGCTGAGCTCGAAGTTTCAGCCGTGGCAGATACCTCCGCCGTCACCGACATTCACAGTCCCAAGCGCCCTGTAAAGGTGGGCGATCTTGCGTATCTGTCCACCGGCGATACCGAAAGCCTGGTGCAGCAGCGGACCTTGAGCGCCACCCGCCAGTATCCCGTAGTGGTTTCTTTCACAGAAGGGGACACGCTCGACGAAGAGGCCCGCCAGGAAGTTCCCCGCCCGCCTTTGCCTTCCGTCAATCGCGCTCGCGGCCGCATCGGCTTCGATTCGATCGAAACCTTTAGTCACGGCGCCAACGCCGTGAACAGCACCGACCTCGGCGTGGCTTTCCGCGGCGACATCACCCGAATCGGCGGCACGCACTGGAACCTCAGCGGCTACTGGCGTGGTCGTCTGACCAAGGAATCGGCCGCGGCGCAGCGAACGCTTCAGGAGACGCTCAACCGCACCTACCACCTGAACATGACGTATGACAACCCGAATTCCGCGCTAGTGGCGGGTTTCGGCCGCTTGTATCTGCCCTGGGCTCCAAGCCTCGACACTATCGACGGCGGATACTTCGGAGTCCATTTGTCCAAGGGAACCATTCTCGGAGTCTTCGGTGGCTCCACTCCCGATCCTTCCTCGTGGGACTATAGCCCTGACCGGATCATCAGTGGCGCCTTCGTGAATTTCGATGGCGGCGACTACAACGGCTTCCACTACAGCAGCACCAGCGGCGCCGGAATCAGCATGGTCAATTGGGCGATCGACCGTCCATTCCTCTTCTTGGAAGATTCCGTCTCCTACAAGCGCACTATCTCCGTCTACGAATCGGCGCAGTTCGACAGCCCCAAGGGAAATACCGTTACTCCCTCGCCTGGACCCGGCCTCGGGCGCAACTTCTTCACCCTGCGCGTCAATCCTGTTTCTCGCCTGGAACTGGATGCGAACTACAACTACTTCCGCGATGTACCGACCTTCGATACGACCCTGATTGGCACCGGCCTGCTCGACAAGTTCCTGTTCCAGGGCTTCAGCGCCGGCGGACGCCTGGAAGTCTTGCCGCAAATCTGGATCAGTTCCACCCTCGGGCGCAGCAATCGCAGTGGTGACGCTACGAGCTCGATCAATCAGATGTACGGCCTCACCTTCGGCCGCCTGCCCGTCGTCAAGTTGCGCGCCGATGTTCGCTATTCCCGCTTCAACAGCTCCTTTGGCGATGGGCACTACGAATCCTTCTCCTTGTCGCGGCAGGTGAACGATCACCTTCGGCTTGAGGCTCTCCTCGGAGAACAGAATTTCGGTTCCACACTCACCCTCGCGAATCGCAGCCGTTTCTTGACCGGAACCATCGAAACCGTTCTGGGGCCGCACTACTATCTGCAGGGAATCTTTACCACCAACCGTGGCGACCTGAGCTACGATCAGGTCATGTTCTCGATTGGCTACCGCTTTGATAACCGGAGGAAGCGCGAATGATGCATATTTACAAAATCGCCACTCTCGCAGCTCGCGGTGCCACCATCGTCGCTGTTCTGGCCGGATTGAGCTTGGCTGCTGTGGAATCCAGTGCTCCGGAGGCCCAGCATCTGAACGACATCCTTGGACGCACCGCCAGTCAAACCTCCGTCTTTCTCGACCAGTTCTCCGACGTGAAGTGCACCGAGCAGGTCCGCCAGGAGAAATTGGGCAAAGACAACAAGGTCGAACTCAAGGAAGACTCCACCTACGACTATCTTGTGATCCTGACCAACACTGGCGGCGAACTGAATCTTTCTGAGTCGCGCATTCCGGTCCACGAAGCCAAGAAGGACCGCAAGAATACCTCCATGCTCCTGAGCAACGGCTTCGCGACGCTGTTCCTGGTGTTTCACCCGGTCTACGCCGAGGCCTTTAAATTCACGCTCGCCGGTCAGGATGTCATCGCGGGCCACGCGGCTGAGAAAGTCACTTTTCAGCATGTACCGGGAATGAAGTCGCCCGCAGCGCTCGCGTTGCGAGGCCGGGAATATCCCTTGGAACTCATGGGAACCGCCTGGATCGATCCTGAGACTGGTTCCATCATCAAGATCGAAGCCGGTATCGCCGACAGCTTGCAGGACGTCGGATTGAAAACCCTGAGCTCCGTCATCGATTTTTCTCCGCTCACATTCGCGGACTCGAAGCAGGCCTACTGGTTCCCCACTCAGGCCCGCGTGGAAGTTGAAACTGCGCGTCAACACTGGCGTAACTTGCATCAATTCACGGGCTACAAAAAATTCTCCGTTAATACAGAAGAGAAGGTCTCGCAAAAATGAGTGCAACTGCAGCTACCACCCATATCGCCGAGCGTACCACGCCGGCAGTCGACACTGAACGAGGGCACCGTCTCCGCCTACGCTTGTTGTATGTTCTGGCCATCGTCTCTAACCTGGCCATCTTCATCTACGGCTTCGACTACTACAAGCTCTCGGCGATGGACCGCCCCTTCTCGCCCAAGCATCACATGCTGCGGCCGAGCGGCCCCATCGGCCTCTATCTCGGATTCATCGGTGTAGCGCTGTTCGTCGGAATCTTCCTCTATCCGATCCGCAAGCACTGGGCCTGGCTCGGTCAGATTGGAAAGACGCGGCACTGGCTTGACATCCATGTCCTCATGGGCCTGACTGCGCCCTTTATTATCGCTTTCCACTCCACCTTGAAGTTCAAAGGTATCGCCGGCATGGCTTTCTGGATCATGTTTGCGGTCTCGGCCAGCGGCGTTGTCGGACGGTATCTCTACGCCCAGATTCCCCGCAGAGTCACCACCGTAGAGCTCTCGATGAAGGAGTTGCAGGAACTGCAGGAGAACCTTTCCCAACAACTGGCCTCGCAAAGGCTTCTTCCCGAGGCCGACTTGAGGTCTCTGCTGCGGATGCCCAACGCCCAACAGGTCGCGCGCCTGCCCATTCCGATCGCTCTCGTCTACATGATGATCCTCGACGTCATCCGCTTGTTCGGTGTGGCCCGCCTTCGCCGCCATACCTTGAGCGCAGGCGAATATCTCACCACGCTTTTCGGATTCGTCCCCACCCAGCATCGCGAACTCGAGAAGGCGATCCATGCCGCTGCTGAAGAAGCCGCCCTTTCCAAGCGCCTTCTCTTCCTGTCGCGCTCGCAAAAGGTTTTCCATGCCTGGCATGTGATTCACAAACCTTTCAGTTATGCTTTTGCGGTGCTCGCCCTGCTGCATATTGGGCTGCAATTCGTTTTAGGGTATTTTTAGTAGATGGATACCCTCTTTACCTTCGGTATCGGCGGCATCATCTGCTTCATCTTTCTGGCGATTTACCTCAGAAGCTTGAAGAAGCGGGAGGCTCTGGCCCGCGAGGCCGCTGAGAAGGGCAAGCTCTATTCCCACGGACCGCAAGCGCAACACCCGCACATCGACAACAATTACTGCATCGGCTGCGCCACCTGCACCAGCGTGTGCCCGGAGGGCGATGTCCTGGCGATGATCGGCGGCAAGGCCGTCATCGTGAACGGTCACAAGTGTATCGGCCACGCCCTCTGCGCCGACGCCTGCCCCGTGGGAGCCATCACGATGGTTATGGCCAGCCCGAGCATGGCTCGCGACATGCCTCAACTCACGCCGGATTACGAAACTACAATTCCCGGCCTGTTCATCATCGGAGAGCTCGGTGGCCTCGCTCTAATCAAGAATGCGGTCAATCAGGGCCGCGACTGCGTTGATACTATCGCTGCGCGACTCAGGGCTCAGCCCATTCAGCCCATCCAAGGCGTATTCGATGTTCTCGTCGTCGGTGCCGGACCTGCTGGAATCAGCGCTTCTCTGCGGGCCATCGAGAACAAGCTGCATTACCTCACTATCGAGCGCGATGAAATCGGCGGCACCGTCGCCAAATATCCCCGCCAGAAGCTCGTCATGACCAGTCCTGTCGATTTTCCCATGTACGGCAAATTCAAAAAGATGCAGCTCTCGAAAGAGAACCTGCTCGCCTTTTGGGACATGATCCTCAATCGCGCCGACTTCAATGTCTCCACCGGCGAAAAGGTCGACGACATCCAGAAAGGCCCAGACCGAATCTTCACCGTTATCACGGCCACCAATCAATATCGCACCCGCACCGTCGTTCTTGCCCTCGGACGCGCTGGCGAACCCCGCAAGCTAGAGGTCAAAGGCGAAGATCTCCCCAAGGTTATGTACCGCCTCATCGAGGCCGATCATTACATCAACAAGAAAATCCTCGTCATCGGCGGCGGCGACAGCGCTGTGGAAGCCGCTATGGGACTGGCATGTCAAAAAGGTAATCAGGTCACGCTCTCCTACCGCAGCGAGCGCTTCAGCCGCATAAAAGAACGCAACGCCACGCGTATCGAAGAGTTCACCAAGTCCGGGAAACTGAAGGTACTGTTCAACTCGAAGCCGGTGGAGTTCAAACCGGAGTCAGTGATCCTCGATGTTGCTGGCCAGCAGCAGGAATTCCCCAATGACTTCGTTTGGATCTTCGCCGGAGGAACGCCGCCCACCGCTTTCCTTAAGAAAGTTGGCGTCGGCTTCGGATCTTGCGATGTCACACTCGAAACCAGCAAAGCTGCCAAACAGGCCGATGCCGAGCGCAAGGAACTCGCCCAGGCCGCCGCTGCGCCGGCGCGCTAAGACAAAACCTACTCCGTTGTGGTGACCTTCGTCGCCCTTTCGAATTTCCCCGCCTCACGTCCGGCCAGCGCCGCCAGCGCGACTGTGATCATCTGAACCGGTAGTATTTCCAAAATCGGCCGCATCGCCGCACCGTGATCCGCCACCCGGAAACTCTCCAATGTCGAGCTTTCCCCAATCAATTCACCCCGCCCGCCCACCTGTCGGATGTCGGCCAGCAATCCATGATTCAATTCGCGCGTCTGGGCAGCGCCACAAAACACTCCTACAAATACCTCTCTGCTGAGCATTTCAAAAGGACCATGCCGGAACGCCGCGCTGCTCATCCCCTCGGCATGAAAATGATCCGACTCTTTGATCACCAAGGCTCCCGCTCCCACCGCCGCCAGCGAAGGTCCACGGCCCGCCAGAAACAAATCCTGAATCCCTCTCAACCCCTCGACAACCTCTGCCACGTGCTTCTTCCAATCCGCCAGATAAGCCGCAACCGCCGAATCGGCCTCCTTCATTTTCCATCGGCTCCGTTGGGCATCCTGCCCGCACAATGCGTCACCCAGCCATTGCAGCATCATGAGCGTCGCCACATATGTCTTGCAGGAAACCGAGAACTCCCGCCCTGCCCGCGTAATCAACCCAACCGCCGCATGCCTCGCAAGCGTGCTTCCCGGCGTATTTGTCACGGCAATCACGGGAGCGCCATGGTTGATTTTCGCCAGCCGCACCATCTCCGCGCTCTCCCCTGATTGCGACACCGCAATGACCAATGTCCTCGGATTCAAGACGTGAGTGTGGTAATGCACCAGTTCCGAAGTCTCCACCATCGTCGAGCCGATTCTATGATCGATGAGCTGAAGATTTAGCGGATGAAGCGCATGAAAAGACGACCCCATTCCCGTGAGCACGATCTGCTGAAATTCCGTTTGGCTCAAACGACCGGCCAATTCCATCAGTTCCGGTGGCCTGTCCAAAGCCGCAAATGTGTCATTCAGCGCCTGAGGCTGTGCCAATAAGTCCTGCAAGTACCTTCCTTCGATGACGCGCAGATCCGAAGACAAGTTTGAACCCCTCTCTCAATTCCTATCGGCGACGGCGAAGCCGAGCGCTCGTGTAAGAACAGACGCCTTCGTCCGTCCCGGTCGCGAAGCGACCGTAAAACAGCGTACGCCACCACTGCGACGATACTTCTCACCCCTTTTCCCAGCCGCCTATCTCAAGCCAACATCCAAATTACGAATACACCAAATCAAAAAAACAGTTAGCCTCCCAAGCCTAAATGGTATTGACCCCGAAATCGCTCCCACCATATTCTGTTACTGCAATGCAGTCTCATCTCCACCACCGCCATCATCACCATCACGCGCACAGCGTGTCGGCGGGGGTGCACCTGATCTAACCAGCACTCATAGCAAGTTCAGCCCGCTGACGCAGCCAAGCTCAGCGGGCTTTTTGTTTCCCGGAGAGAAACCTATGAACGCCGAACTCGATTTCGAAAAACTGGGCGGACTGATCCCCGCCGTTGTGCAAAACGCTTCCGATGGCGAAGTACTCATGGTCGGATTCATGAATCAAGACGCCCTGGATCGGACCCTCGCGGGCGGCTACGTCACCTTCTACAGCCGTACACGCCAGAAACTCTGGACCAAGGGTGAAACCTCGGGCAATCGCCTCCGCGTGGTCTCAGCCGTCACAGACTGCGACCGCGACACCCTACTGGTCCGCGTCGAGGTCGAGGGCGCCGGCTTGGTCTGTCACCGTGGCACGCGCTCCTGCTTCACGGAAGATTTGTCTTGGATCTCCTCTCAGCCCACTGCCGCCAAGGAGACCCTATGAAACTCCGCATCGGCATCCCCAAAGGCAGTCTGCAGGAAGCAACTCTACAACTCTTCGCACGCGCCGGATTGCCCGCCTACACCAACGGCCGCTCCTATTTCGCCACTACCGCCGATCCCGAGATCGATTGTCTCCTGATCCGCGCACAGGAAATGGCCCGCTACGTTGAGCACGGAGCCGTTGACGCCGGCCTCACCGGTCTCGATTGGATCGTCGAAAGTGGGCTTGAAGTCGCCACCGTCAGTGATCTGATCTACGCCAAACGCAGCCGGGGCAAAGTCCGATGGGTCCTCGCCGCCCCCGAGGATTCCCCCTTCCAGCGTGCCGAAGATCTCTCCAATCGCATCATCGCCACCGAACTCGTCAACGTCACCCGCAATTACTTCAGCAAGCGAGGCGTCAATGTCCGCGTTGAATTTTCCTGGGGAGCCACTGAAGTGAAAGCTCCCATGCTCGCAGACGCCATTGTCGAAGTTACAGAGACCGGAAGTTCCCTCCGTGCGAACCGTCTCCGCATTCTCGAAACTGTCCTTGAATCCAACACGCAACTAATCGCCAACAAGCGCTCCTACGCCGACCGCGAGAAGCGCCGCAAGATCGACAACCTCGCCCTCATGCTGCAAGGCGCTATGGAAGCGCAAGAGCGCGTTGGCCTGATGCTGAACGTGCGAAAAGAAAACCTCGCCGCTGTCCTCGGCGTCCTTCCCGCTCTGCAAAAACCAACCATCTCCCACTTGAGCGATGAGGACTGGCTCGCAGTCAACACCGTGATTGACGAATCCGCCGCATGGGACGTGATTCCCCGCCTCAAAGAAGCGCAAGCCCACGGCATCGTCGAGTATCCCCTGAACAAGGTGGTGCTCTGATGCGAATCCTCTCCGGCCAGAAAGCGGTCAGGATGGTCGAGCGTCTTGCTTCCCGCGCTACCAGTCTCACCGCTCTGGAACCCCGCGTCCGCACCATCATTAATAATGTGCGCCGCCACGGCGACCAGGCCCTCCGCCGCTACGCAGAGCAGTGGGATGGTCTCGCCAGGAATAACTCTCTGCAGATCTCCGAAGCCGAAATGGCCGCCGCACTGCAAGCACTTCCATCAGATGCTAGCAAATCGTTGCGGCAGGCAGCTCAAAATATCCGCCACTTCTGCGAATGGCAAAAACCGCGCACATGGACGCGTACCCGCCGAGGAATCTCGCTAGGTCAGTTAGCCATCCCCCTCGATTCCGTGGGCTGCTACGTCCCGGGCGGCCGCTACCCGTTAGTCTCAACTTTGCTGATGACCGTGATTCCCGCTCAAGTCGCCGGAGTCCCGAAGATCCGCGTAGTCTCGCCCAAGCCGTCACTTGAAGTCCTGGCCGCAGCAGGAATGCTCGGCATCCGCGAGTTCTATCGTGTAGGCGGTGCGCAGGCAATCGCCGCCCTCACCTACGGCACGAAGACGATCCCGCGAGTTGATAAAATTGTCGGTCCCGGAAATGCCTACGTCACCACCGCCAAGAAGCTAGTCTCTTTCGACTGCTCGATCGACTTTCTGGCAGGCCCCACAGAAGCCATCGTGCTCAGCGAATCCGGCAATCCCAGATTCATCGCCGCCGATCTTGTATCGCAATCTGAGCACGATCCCGACGCGTTGTCCATTTTCATCACGACACAGTCGACGCTGGCCCAAGCCGTGGCACTCAGCATCGAAGAACTTGCCCGCGACAACCCAATCGCCAGAAAATCCCTGCATCGTCAGGGAGCAATCCTGCTCGCCGCATCTCGCGAGCAAGCTCGCGAATGGTCAAACACTCTCGCCCCCGAGCACATCACCATCGCTCGTGAAGACCTCCCCTACATTCGAAATGCCGGCTCCGTCTTCGTTGGAGACTATTCTCCACAAGCCGCGGGCGACTACGCCTCCGGTCCCAACCACGTTCTACCCACTTCCGGCCAGGCGCGCTTCCGCGGCGGACTCAGCGTTCTCGATTTCGTAAAACTCATAACGGTTCAGGAACTTACCCGCGACGGCCTGCACCAAATAGGAAAAACCGTGGAAACCCTTGCCCAGATCGAGGGTCTCCGGGCCCATGCCACATCGATCAGCGTGAGGTGCGCTCATGCTTAAACCACGCAACGCAGTAAGCGCCATTCCAACCTACCATCCGCCACTGGCCGGACGCGAAGGGCTGCGCCTCGACTTCAATGAAAACACCGTCGGATGTTCTCCCTGCGTCCTCGACCGTCTTCGCAGCCTTGGCCCCGACGACCTCGCCCGTTACCCCGAGCGCCAGCCAATCGAAGCAACGGTCGCCAAGTTTCTTGGCGTGTCCGACTCGGAGCTTTTGCTGACCAACGGAGTCGATGAAGCAATCCATCTCCTCTGCCAAACCTATCTTGCTCCCGGCGATGAAGCCCTCATTGTCGTACCCACGTATTCGATGTACCGCATTTACATGAGCGCAGCCGGAGCCCAGGTCATCACCATTCCTGCAGGCCCAGAATTCGGATTTCCTCTCGACACCGTCCGCGCCAGCATCACGGACCGCACCCGGCTGATAGCCATCGCCAACCCTAACAACCCAACCGGAACTTTCACTCCTACCGAACAACTCCGTGACATCGCTCGCTCCGCCGCATCCGCGGCGATATTAGTCGACGAAGCCTACTTCGAATTCTGCGGGGAGACCTTCCTGCCTCAGCGCCGCGAGTGTCCCAACGTCTTCATCACGCGCACCTTTTCGAAAGCCTACGGCTTGGCCGGTCTGCGCATCGGCGTCCTCATCGGCGACGCCGACCAGATGCCCTCACTCCGCCGTGTCTGTTCCCCCTACAACGTCAACGCCGTCGCGCTGGCCTGTTTGCCAGAAGCACTCGCCGACCAGAATTACATCGAGCGCTATGTGACCGAAACTTTGCAGTCACGCGCCCGTCTCGAAAGCGTTCTCGCCACACGCGGAATAACCTTCTGGCCCAGCCAGGCAAATTTCGTCCTCGCACGCGTAGGGTCCACCAAATCCGACTCACAGACTTTCGTGGAGCAGATTCGTCGGCGCGGCATCCTCGTCCGCGATCGTTCGTCCGACCACGCCTGCGAAGGCTGCGTTCGCTTCACACTCGGAACCGCGGAGCACACCAACCGCTTGTTGGCTGCCCTCGATGAAGTCCTCGAAGAACTTTCCATCCCCCAGGGAGCGTCGCGCTCATGAGAAAAGGCAGCATCAACCGCAGCAGCAGAGAGACACAGATTCAGGCCTCGCTCACCATCGAAGGTCGCGGCCGCTACGACGTCTCCACTGGCATCCGATTCTTCGATCACATGCTCGAACTCTTCGCCCATCACGGGGGCTTCGATCTCAAGCTCAAAGCTAAAGGCGACCTGGACGTCGATCAGCATCACACTGTCGAAGACGTAGGCATCGTCCTCGGCCAGGCCTTTGACAAGGCCCTCGGCACCAAGCGCGGCATCCTGCGTGCCGGATATTTCCTCATGCCCATGGACGAAACCATGGGAATGGCCGCCGTCGATTTCTGCGGACGCACCGCCGCCGTAATCGACACGAAGGTCCGCACGCGCCTGGTCGGAGATCTCCAATCCGAGTTGGTCGACGACTTTTTCGAGGGCTTCGCCCGCGGCGCGCGCGCCAACGTTCACGCCCGCGTGCTCTACGGCCGCTCCAGCCATCACAAGATCGAATCCCTGTTTAAAGCCTTCGCCCGCGCTCTGCGCGCCGCCTGCTGGCGCGATCCTCAGATGGTCCGCCTGCTTCCCAGCACCAAAGGAGTTCTCTGATGATCGCCGTCGTTGACTACGGAGCCGGCAATCTCGTATCCGTTAAAAAAGCGCTCGACTGGCTCGGACAGGATTGCGCTGTCACCTCCGATCCCGCCGAGGTTCGCCGCGCCCGCAAAATCGTCCTTCCGGGCGTCGGTCATTTCGGCTCGACCGCCTCGCTGGCAAAGTCAGGCCTGCAAGCCGTCATCTCCGAAGCCATCACCCGACAAGTTCCCTTCCTCGGCATCTGCGTCGGCATGCAATGGATGTTTTCCGGCAGCGAGGAATCGCCCGAAACCCGCGGCCTGGACCTGTTTCCGGGCACTTGCGTTCGTTTCCCCCAGACCGTGAAGTCTCCCCACGTTGGCTGGAACCAACTCGAAATCGCCGCAACCTCTCGTCTGTTCCGTGGATTGCCGCCATCTCCCTTCGTCTACTTCACGCACTCCTATCACGCGCCTCTCAACGGCACCACGGTTGCAAGTTGCGAATACGGAGGAAAGTTCTCGGCAGCGATCGAGCGCGATCTTCTATTCGGCGTTCAGTTTCACCCTGAAAAATCCGGCGAGACCGGACTTAAACTCCTCGCCAACTTTTGCGCGATCTGACATGTTGACCAAACGCATCATCGCCTGCCTCGACGTCGATGACGGCCGCGTCGTCAAAGGCGTTCAGTTCGTGAATCTGCGCGATGCCGGTGACCCCGCCGAACTCGCGAAGCGTCACAGCGATTCCGGCGCCGATGAGATCGTTCTCCTCGACATCTCCGCCGCCCACCAGCGCCGCGCCACCCTGCTAGACACCGTTCGCCGGACCGCCAAACAGCTATTCATCCCCTTCACCGTGGGTGGTGGCATTCGAACTTTGCAGGAAGCCGCCTCCGTTTTCTCAGCGGGCGCCGATAAGATCAGCATCAACTCCTCCGCCCTCGCCGATCCCACCCTGATCACGCAAATTGCCGAACGTTTCGGCTCGCAAGCGGTCGTCGTTGCCATCGATGCCAAACGCCACAACGGCTCATGGCACGCTTTCACCCACGGAGGCCGCGTTTCCGCGAATCGCGATGCCGTGGAATGGGCTCTGGAAGCCGAATCCCGCGGCGCCGGAGAAATCCTCCTAACCTCGATGGACCGCGACGGCACCGCCTGTGGCTTCGATTGTGATTTGACTCGCGCCATCGCCGATCGCCTTCACATTCCGGTCATCGCCTCCGGAGGCGCCGGCGGCGCCGCGCACTTCTTCGAAATCTTCCGCGAAGGTCACGCCGACGCCGCACTCGCCGCTTCCATCTTCCACTACGGCATCAGCTCAATCGGTGATCTCAAACAGCATCTTCTCGCCCAGAACATTCCCGTGAGGTGGCCGTGCTGATCCCCTCGATTGACTTGATGGAAGGCAAGGTCGTCCAATTGGTCCAGGGCAGCCGCAAGGTCCTGGAGTTCGACGACCTTCAACCCTGGATCGACCGCTTCTCGAAATATCCTCTCGTCCAGGTCATCGACCTCGATGCCGCCATGGGCCGCGGCGACAATCAGAATCTGGTCCGCACGATTGCCCGTCAGATCCCCTGCCAGGTCGGCGGTGGCATTCGGTCAATCGATTCTGCCCGCGCCACACTGGATCTCGGAGCCCATCGCGTGATTCTCGGCTCGTCTCTCATCTCGCAAGGAGCAATCAACGTTGCCTTCGCCCGCGACCTCTCTGCCCGACTCGGCCCCGAGAAACTCGTCTTCGCTGTCGATTCCCGCGGCGGCTACGTCTCCATCAAAGGCTGGCAGGAATCTACTCTCCTTAAGGCCGCCGACATGATCCGCGCTCTCGATCCTTTCTGCACCGCTTTTCTCTATACCAATATCGACACCGAAGGACTACTCCAGGGAATCCCACTCGACATTGTTCGAGAGCTGCGTCAAGCCACCTCGCGCCGCCTGATCGCCGCCGGAGGCATTCGCAGCCAAGAAGAAGTTGATGCCCTCGACGCCATCGGGGTCGATGCGGTAGTAGGCATGGCAATCTATCGGAATCTCATCCCGGCCTAAGCCTCCCTCTGCGGATATTGGCGAGCCGCCAGTTCCAAGAGCCGTCTAGGCAGTTCGATGGTTGCAATATCCCGGGAGGGGCGCGGCTTTGGACACGCCAAGAAGGTTTAAGTGGAAGAGCGGTGCTTCAGCGCCGCGTCAGATCCAATAGGGACACGGGCTTTAGCCCCCCAGGCTTGGGTCGAGGCTTCCATTAAGGTTGGCCATCGCAGCCTTCACTTCGCCGCAGCCACCGACTGAACCTCAATCACGCCGCCGTTCTCCTCGCCCTTCACTTGTGCGCGCGCCTGCTGACTGGCAAGTTTATCGAGAGTCTCGGCCAGCGATTGATCTTTGAAATTCAATACGAACACCTTCTCGCCGACCACCAGGTCATACTTCGATCCCCTCTGGATGCAGGTGCGAAGACAGGAAACATCATCGCCATCCATCGTGTGTTTCACGCCGCACACCGCATCCCCAACGATGCCGGTGTAGGTTTGAAGCTTCGCGCCAAATGCCGAAGATGCGGCGAGCGCCGCAGCCAAAACAATCCCACCTGCATATAGACTCCACTTGACCGAACCAACTCTCATGTGCCCTTTCTCCCTTGAGCCCTAAGCGATGATGTCGTGAATCACTTCCCCTGAAACGTCAGTCAGCCGGAAATCGCGCCCGCTGTAGCGATACGTCAGCTTGGTGTGATCGATACCCAGCAGGTACAGAATCGTGGCATGGATATCGTGCACGTGTACCGGCTTCTCCACGGCCTTCCAGCCGAAATCATCCGTCGCCCCGTAGGTCATGCCGCCCTTGATGCCGCCACCCGCCAGCCACATCGTGAATCCATGTGGATTGTGATCGCGGCCGTTGTGCGTCTGCCCGCCCATAAAGCCGCTGCCCATCTCCACCACTGGAGTGCGCCCGAACTCTGAGCCGCAAACAAGCAGTGTCTCGTCAAACAGTCCGCGTGACTTCAAGTCCTTGATCAGTGCCGCAAACGGCTGATCCGAATCGTGCGCTGTCTTGCGATGCAGCTGGATATCGAAGTGATGATCCCACGGATCACCCTTCGCGTAATACACCTGCACCATGCGCACCCCGCGTTCCACCAGTCGCGCCGCCGTCAAACATCCGCGAGCCGTGCTGCCTTCTCCATAGAGTTTCTGCACCGCATCGGTTTCCTTGCGGACGTCGAAGACATCGGGAGCCTCTGTCTGCATCCGGTACGCCGTCTCGAGCGCCGAGATCGTCGCCTCCAGTTGCGGATCATGAGCCTTCGTCGCACTCATGGTCAACTGGTCCAGCTGGGTAATCAGATCCAACTCTTTCTTCTGCTGGTTCAGATCGAACATCTCGTTGTGAATGTTCGGAATCAGCTTTTGCGGATCGAACTCCTTCGCGTGCGCATCATCGGTCACGTAGGTGCCCTGGTACATCGGCGGCAAGAACGCCGAATTCCACAGCGGAGGCCCCACTGTCGTCGGTACATCCGGGCACAACACCACAAAGCTCGGCAGGTTCTTGTTCTGTGTCCCCAGACCGTACGTGATCCACGATCCCATCGACGGCCGACCCGCGACATTTGCCCCGCTATTCATCATGATCAGGGCCGGCTCGTGATTCGGGATCTCCGTGTAAACCGACCGCACCACGCAGATGTCATCAATGCACTCGCCTATGTACGGAAAGAGTTCGCTGACCTCGGTACCGCTCTTGCCGTATTTCTTGAAGTTGAACGGCGACTTCATCAGCCCGCCCGTCTTGCGCTCGTGTTGCGGTGTCTCCCCCGGCATTGGCTGCCCGTGATATTTCTCAAGCATCGGTTTGGGATCGAAGCTGTCGACCTGCGAAAGTCCGCCATTCATGAACAGAAAAATCACGTGCTTCGCCTTCGGCTTAAATTTTGGATCCTGAATCATCCACGGACTCGGCGCAGGACTCTCCGCCGCGTGCGCAAACGTATCCGCAATCAGCGACGCAAAGCTCAGCATGCCGAACCCTGCTCCCATTTTGCAGAGCGCTTCGCGACGAGTAACTGGCCTAGGAGTCGGAATGTGGATCATGAGTCCTCCTCAGTTCGAAATCCCTTCACTTCACAACTCAATCGACAAATTCGAATTCGTTCGCGCTCAGCAACGCGCGCGTATATTCTTTCCACGCCGTCACCGGTTCGCCATTCACGGTGTTCCCCGGCTCTTCCGGCGTCGTGCTCAGGAAGCGCAACCCGATCTCCACCTCGAGCTTCGACGGCGCCCTTCCATACAGCAGTCGGTACACCTCCGCGATCCGCGCTTCATCGCTTCCTTTCGCAAACACTCGCTCCGCCAGTTTCCCCGCCTGTTCGTAAACAAAATCGTTGTTCATGAAGTACAGCCGCTGTACCGGTACGTTGGTTGAGAAGCGCTGCTCTGCGGTGAAACTCGGGTTCGGAAAATCAAATACCTGCAGATAATTGTTCAGCCGAAAACGGCTCACTTTGCTGTAGACCGTGCGGCGCTTGTTTTCAGGACCAAAATCCTTCGACGGCCCACCTACCTCCTTCAGATCGAGATCGCCCGACACAAAGAGCATCGAATCGCGAATCGATTCCGCGTCCAAGCGCTGCCGGTTGAAGTGCGAATAGTACCGGTTGTTCCCATCCTTCTCGTGCGCCTCTTTCGATTCATCCGCGCTCGTCTGGTAAGCTGCCGACAACATGATCTCGCGCTGCAATTTCTTCAGCGAGAATCCGTTCGCTCGAAATCGGGCAGCCAGATATTCCAGCAGCTCTGGATTCGTAGGCCTCTCTCCCGCAACGCCAAAATTGTCAGGAGTATTTACGATGCCCGTCCCGAAGTGCCACTTCCAGACTCGATTGACGAATACCCGGCTCGCCAGCGGACTTTCGATAATGTCATTCGCTAACTGCAACCGCCCGCTGCCCTCCATAAACGGCAAAGACTGTTCCGGACTCAACACCGCCAGGAACCGCCGCGGCACTTCTTCTCCCAGATTGTGAGGATTGCCCCGCTGGTTCACCGCTATGTTCACTGGCTTGGGCTTGTCGCTCAGCCCGTGGACGAACGGATAACGAGGCTCGAGAGACTTCTTCAGCACCTCGAGTTCCTTCTCCATGCTTGTGATGTAGTCCCGCCACTCCGCATTGAGCCTTCTCTTCAGCCCCCACTCATAAAACACAAACAGGCCCGGAGTAAATTTCTCATCATCGGAGTTAAGTGAAAACATGAACAGATCCACCCACAGGCTTGCCTGTTCAGTCGGCAGGGTCTTCAGTTCAAGACTGCAGCCTGGGCAGAACTGATCGTCGGTCTCAAATTCGTTGGGAAGCGCGTCTCGCCGGGACCGCTTTTTCACATCGTTTTTCGCCTTGATAACGTCGTTCTGTTCTTTGATCCCCCGCTGCGCCGTTTCCACGCGTAACACCAGATCCTGGAAGGCATCGGCGAGCGCCTTCGCCTCATCCTCCTCTTTCCCGCCAGCCGCAATCATCGCCTGCCAGTCCTTCAGGTACGGATAAAACTTCGGCGGCTGCGCCAGGAACTTCACCCAGCGTCCCAGCATCTCCGGATCGACATGATCTTGTTCCGCAGCCTCATCGATTGTGGCTTTCGGCTTCCCCGTCACCCGCCACGCCGCCACCATGTACTGCGATGTCTGGCTGGCAAGGATGTCGGCGAGTTGGTCCTTCTCGGCCTTCGTGAATTCGTCCAGCTCTTCTTCCAGATCGAGGTACTTCTGCTCCCTCTCTTTCCACGCTGCCACCTGTGCGTCCGATGCCAGCGGATACTCTTTGTAAGTCGAACTGGCAAACACCCCAGCCAGCGCATAATAGTCCTTCTGTGAAATCGGATCGTACTTATGATTGTGACAACGCGCGCACGCCACAGTTAGACCGAGCAACCCGCGCGAAACCGCGTCAATCCTTTCGTTCCGCTCATCCGCCCGCCCCTGCACCGGTTCCGCCTGATCCCACAGCCAAGGTCCGCCGCCGAGAAACGCGGTTCCAGGCAACACATCATTCAAACTCTTCTCCCCGCTCAAATCTCCCGCTAACTGATAGCGCACGAACTTGTTATAGGGGAGATCGTTGTTGAATGCCTGGATGACCCAATCGCGATACACGTACGCGCCGTTGAACGGCATGTATCCGCGCCCTTTCGGATCCAGCCCGCGCACATCGTCTTCCGCGTACCGCGCCACATCGAGCCAGTGCCGTCCCCAGCGCTCGCCGTAACGAGGCGAAGCCAGGAGCCGGTCCACCACTTTCGCGAATGCATTCGGCGACTTGTCCTTCTCAAATGCTTCAATCTCCTCCGGAGTCGGTGGCAGCCCCGTGAGATCGAATGTAGCGCGCCGGATCAATGTGCGCCGGTCGGCCTCTGGCGATGGCGCGATTCCCTGTATCTCCATTTTTGCCAATACAAATCGGTCGATAACCGTTTTCGACCAACGCGCATTTTTTACCAGCGGTGTCGCCGGCACCTTGATCGGTTGGAATGACCAGAACGCTCGCTGCTCCGGTGTGATCTTGAAGGGCGTTCCCAACGCAATAACCGGCTTTGACTGCGGCCACGGAGCCCCCATCCTCACCCACTCTGCCAGGTTCTGCACATCCTCTGCAGGAAGCCTCCCGCCTTTCGGCATCTTCAAGTCGCCCGTTTGCCGCACCGCCTGAATCAACAGGCTCTTCTCCGGATCGTTCGGAACAATGGCCGGCCCTCTGTGCCCACCCTGCAGCAGCGTCTCCCGTGAAAACACGCGCAAGCCCGATGTAGCGGTGTCCCCATGACATTGGGAACAAATATTCGCGAAGATCGGACGGATCTTGGTCTCGAAGAAATCCTCACCCACCGAAGAAGCCGCTGCGGACGCGCTCACCGCCGGAATCACCGGCTTGGCATGGTCCTGCGGATCCCACGGCGCGCCCATCTTCACCCATGCAATCAGGTCCGCGATCTCCTGATCCTCGAGCCTGCTGTCCTTCGGCATCTTCAGTTCGCCGGTCTGGCGCACCGCCTGAATAAGCAGACTGTTATCGGGATCGCCCGGCACAATCGCCGACCCTCGTTTGCCCCCCTCGAGGATCGCCTCTCGCGAATCCACGCGGAAGTGGCTGTTGGGCATATCAGTGTGGCACTTGTAACACTTTTGACTAAGAATGGGCCTGATCTTCTCGACGTAAAACCGCTGCCCTTCATTGAGCGGAGTCTCGTCCGCAGCGAGCAGCGTCCCACTCAGCGTGGGCAACACGCACCCCAACACCAGCGTTCCGGCCGTCAGAAGAATGGATTTCATCATGTCAGTCCGGGGATGAAAGACCGGCAATTTTAATTACGACAGACCCACGCGTCTCCGCGTCTCAGCGTCTCACTCCGATAGCGGCCAACTGAATGGTCCCAATACTGACGTATACCAGGGGGGAAGGCAATCAATTTTACTTCATCTTTCGAATTAAAGAAGCAAATGCTGTTTCATTTCTAAGACGAATCGCAATGATGGATCGTAATAATCAATTCCACGCCACTGCGCCTGTGATATCAATCTGGATGCGCGATCCGGGGTCTCAACGCCAACTTAACAATCCCGCGACGTTCACAACACCAACCATGGCCATGCATCCATTCCCTCGCTATTGCATTTTCGCGTTTTACCTCGCTCTACTCGCCGGTACTATACAAGCGCAAGCACCTTCAAATCCCCCTCGCCCCGGCGTAAGCACTCCCGGCGTTCGCCGATCCATGACCGACGTCCACCCACAGGCAACCTTCAATGTTGACGGACAACCCGATTGGATGGTCGTCACCGACGACGCCGTCTGGGTCACCAGCTCAAACGTGAACCATGTCGTACGTCTCGACGCAAAGACGAACCGCCCCACCACTATTGTCACCATTCGCAAGCCCTGCTCCGGCCTCGCCGCGGGTTTCGGCAGCATCTGGGTCCCGAGTTGCGGCGCCCACAGCCTGGTTCGCTTTGATCCTCATACTGGCAGGATTCAAGCGGAAATCCTCGTCGGCCCCCCGGACTCAGAGGGTGGAATTACCATCGGCGCGGGCAGTGTCTGGATGGCCAGCGACAAGAAAGGCGTGCTCGCGCGCATCGATCCGCAGACAAATAAAATCGCTGCCGAAATCACCATCCCCTCCGGCTCGTTCGCTCCCGCCTTCGCAGACGACGCCGTCTGGATCACCTCGACCGAGCACAACCTGCTCACTCACGTCGACCCGCAATCGAACCAGGTCGTAACCTCAATCCCCATCGGCCCGCGGCCTCGATTTCTAACCACCGGCGCTGGCTCGGTCTGGACACTCAATCAAGGCGACGGCACGATCTCCCGCGTAGACACGAAAACTAACAAACTAGTCGCCACCATCGAGGTCGGTATTCCCGGCACGGGCGGAGAAATCGCATTTGGAGAAGGATCGGTCTGGGCTACGGTTTTCCAGATTCCGCTGTCACGAATTGATCCCGCGACCAACGCAGTGGTGCAGCAATGGACCGGAATTGGGGGCGACAGCATCCGCGTCGGCCACGGATCTATCTGGCTGACGGATATTGCTCACGGCAAGGTCTGGAGACTTGATCCGAAACTGCAATAGCTAGCAGACTGCTGAAGAATGCTGGCGAGCTTGATTTGAAAGGGGTACGGGGCACTGCTCAGCGGGCCATGTTCTCTTCCCCGCCCCCATCCTTCTTATCATCTTCTTTCGGAGCCGGAGGCTTGAACTTCCCCGCCAGCACATCTTCCAGGGTTACTCGCACTTGCGGAGCATTCGGCAGAATATGCGGCTCAAATCGCGCGACAACTTTCCCCGTGCGATCGACCACAAATTTCGTGTAGCTCCAGTGAACGTCCCCCCCGGTCGATGCCTTCTTGTCCCCCGTCAGGAACGCATAAAGGGCCGCCTGGTCCTTCCCGCGCACCGACACCCGTGCAAACACCGGAAAGCCTAGCTGCAGATCCTTGGTGTACACCTTCTGTACGTCCGCATCCGTTCCAGGCTCCTGTGCGCCAAAATCATTCGACGGAACCCCCACGACCACCAGTCCCTGATCCTTGTAGTTCTTCTGGATTTCATCGAGCATCGCGTTCTGCGCGTTAAAAATCGACTGTCTGGCCAGATTGACAATCACGAGCACCTTCCCTTTGTACGCAGACAGTGAAACTTCCTTCCCGTTCAGATCCACCAGCGCGTAGTCGTAAACAGTCTTCGCCGGCTTCTCGGCAGCAAACAAGCTCCCAACGCCGAGCGAAAACCAATACGCAACCAATAGAAGACGCGACCTAATCACAGTCTTGAACCATCAGGGTGCCCCACCCTTGTCGAGCTTCGTGCGACAGCGTGGGGATTTTGATTTTC
>Ga0210384_10002491_pt1 | contig 22405 bp, 16 predicted proteins | sample IncBWH2MmetaG_FD_160574 | JGI IMG/M metagenome (GOLD analysis project Ga0210384, IMG submission 160574) | Forest soil microbial communities from Barre Woods Harvard Forest LTER site, Petersham, Massachusetts, United States - Inc-BW-H-2-M | ecosystem: Environmental > Terrestrial > Soil >...
GATAGTTGGCGTAGGCCTCGTGCTCGGCGTAATGGTTCTTATTCACGAGTGGGGACATTTTGTTGCCGCGCGGATGTGCGCCGTGCGCGTTGACGTCTTTTCGATCGGTTTCGGTCCGCGGCTCTTTGGGTGGAAGAAAGGCTCGACCGACTACCGGGTGAGCGCGCTGCCGCTGGGCGGCTACGTGCGCATGGCCGGGCAAGATCTTTCCGAAGTTGATGCAGGAGAAAAGCCGCCCACTGGCGCGCCGGACGAATTGATGAGCAAGCCCCGGTGGCAGCGGGCACTAATTTCCTTCGCCGGTCCGGCTGTGAATCTGGTCTTTCCTGTATTTCTCCTTACGGGGCTCTTTACGATGGTGGGCGTGCCTTATCCCGCCTATCTGGATGCCCCTGTCCACGTAACAGGTCTGCCTGCGAGTTCAGAAAGCTCGCCCTCGCCTAACCCATTAAAAGCGGGCGATACGGTTCTCTCGATTAATGGAGTGGCGACTCCGAGTTGGGAGAAAGCATTCCTGGCACTGAAGCAGGCCGCGCCAGGTACGACCATCAAGATGGAAGTGGACGATTCGGGAGCCCGCAGGACCGTGGAGGTCCCGCTAAAGGAACAAACCGACGCGAACACTATTCTCGGATATGCGCCCATCCGTCCGATCATCGATCAAGTCGCACCGGGTACACCGGCCGAACGCGCCGGACTCCGGGAAGGCGATGAGATAACGGCTGTGAACGGAAAAAAAATTGAGTACTGGGAACAGTTCCGGGAGGCCACGCAGTCCTCGAATGGCCAGCCCATGACGCTAGATGTCGTCCGCAAGGGGCAATCCACCCACCTGACGGTGACACCGAAGAAGGATGCGGCGGAAACCGGACAGAATACGTATCAGATCGGGGTTCTTCCGCGGGACGAAAGCGCCTACAAGCATGTATCGTTCAGCGAGGGCTTGCGGTTCGCCTTCACCGGGACCGTCGACACCATCGGGCGAACGATGGACGTGGTCGGGAAATTATTCAGCGGGCGGGTCTCGATCAAACAGCTCCAGGGACCTGTGGGAATTACCCACATGGCGGGCCAGGCCATGCGCCGAGGGCCGATGGACGTCATTTTCCTGATGGTGCTGATCAGCGTTAACCTGGGCATCTTGAATCTCTTGCCGATTCCCATCCTCGATGGCGGAAATATCCTGCTTCTTGCAATTGAGGGAGTGATGCGGCGCGATTTGAGCCTGAGCTTCAAGGAGCGCTTCGTGCAGGTTGGCCTGGTGTTCCTCTTGGTCATCTTCGCCGTCGTTATGTACAATGACATCCTGCGGCGGATTTCAAGTCATTCTTAGCCCGCAGCGCGCCGCGCGCCAGGAGGGCGAGACATGTCAGTATCGCCGGCCCACCGGGTTTCGACGGGCGAGCGCCTCAATACCGCAGAAACCACTGGAAAACTGCAGCAGGCGATCCGCGAGCGCGGGATTCGCCTGACCCGGCAGAGGCGCGTGATCCTCGAGGTGATGGATGCCGCCGAACAGCATCTGGACGTGGATCAGATTCTGGAGCGGGCGCGGAAAATCGATTCGGGCGTCCATCTTGTTACCGTATACCGCACGATCGATCTCCTCAAAAAACATGGACTTATCGATGAGCTGGACCTCCTGCATTTGCGGGGCGACCGGCACTATTACGAGAGCCACGGTCCGCGCGACCACATTCACGTGGCATGTTTGGGGTGCGGCAAGGTGCGGGAGTTTGAGAGCCGGCTTTACGAGCAACTGAAACAGCAGATTGCGCGCGATTTCAAGATGAAGGTCACCGTATCCCGCACCGAAGTGGGCGGGTATTGCGAAGATTGTCTCGCTAAGACTCCCTCCTAACCCCGTGTCTCGAAGCTAGCTATGGCTGTTGCAGGTGCTGCGGAGCCCGCCCGAGCGGGTTACGCCTGGATCTGGCCTCAGACCGAGACGCGGGAAGAGCGCGCACGGCGAAGGCGAGTGAAGAACTTGTCGACAGAGCGGATGTCTCGCGCGATTTGGGTGCGCAGTTCTTCGGGGCCGCTGAATTTTTTTTCCTCGCGCAGGCGCTTCCAGAAATGGACCTCGATCCGGCCGGGTGTGGCCGCTCCGAGAGGCTCGAGGACGTGGGTCTCGACGCTTAGGGCTGAGCCGTTAAATGTTGGACGGACGCCGATGTTGGTGACCGAGCGGCGGGTGCGCGATTGGCCGTCGATACGGGTGCGCGTTACATAGACTCCGCGTGCGGGCAGGAGTTCTTGCTCCGGGGCGAGATTCAAGGTCGGAAATGTGAAGCGGCTTCCCGTACCCGTGCCTGAGACGACTTTTCCGCTAAGCACGAACGGACGGCCGAGGAGTCGGGCGGCGTGAGCGACGTCGCCCGAAGCAATCTCGCGGCGGATGATGGTGCTGGAGACGACTTCTCGCTTGTGGATTACCGGCGGAAGAATGACCACGTCGAAGCCGCGCTCCGCGCCGAGCACCACAAGCATCCGGGCATTGCCGGCCTGCTTGTGGCCGAAACGGAAATTCTCTCCGACAAAAACAGCGCGCACTTGAAGATCCCGCACAAGGATTTGGTCTACAAATTCCTGGGGCGTGAGCCTTGCGAGGTCGTGGGTAAAGGGCAGGACGACCGCGGCGTCGATGCCCATCTCGGCGAAACAATGGAGGCGCTGCTCGGTGGTGGAAAGGCGCAGGGGGGCGGAGTCCGGCCGGAGAACTTTTTGAGGAAGCGGGTCGAATGTGAGAGCCGTGGCCACGGCATGGACGTCGCGGGCGCGAGCGACAGCCGCGCCTAGGATGGCCTGGTGGCCCAGGTGGATGCCGTCAAAATTGCCGATGGCGAGCGTGCTGCCACGGTTCGAAGCGGCATGGCTGGCGGCCCAAGCCTCGGCCGAGGAAAGCAACTCGAGCGGCGATGGCAGGGTAGCGGCCGGGCTCGAGACGTCGCCAGGCAACCCGGCTTCGTCCACCTGCACATCGATTTCCAGGCCGTCGTAGGCGAGTTGCACGTTGGAATAGCCGAGATTGCGCAGGCGTTCATTGGTTTCCGCGTGCGGCAGGTCGTGCGCGATGTGGGTAAACCAGGCGCTTTGAGGATTTAGTTTTTTGATCAGCACGAGCGCTTGCTGGACGGTCTGATGCATGGGGTGAGGCACGTGGCGCAATGCATCGATGATGAGCACATCGAGATCGTGCAATAACGCGAGTGAAGCAGCAGGCAGCGAGCTGAAGTCGGTGAGATATGCCGCGCGGCCGAAGCGGAAGCCCAAGACTGGCATGTCGCCGTGCAACAGCGGAATGGGAGTGAAAGTGACGCCCAGAAGTTCGAACGGTGCCTTCGCTTCAAGAAGAGTGACGCTCGGAGTCGAGCTGAGCTTGGGCTTGCCGTCGAAGACGTAAGCAAACGCGCGGCGGATAATGCGGAACGTTTCCTCGTTGGAGTAAACCGGTAGCGCGGCTTGCTGCCGAAGGTTGTAAGGGCGAATGTCGTCGAAACCCATGATGTGATCGGCATGGCCGTGGGTGAGGAGGACGGCGTCCAGGCGCTCGACGCGGGCACGCAAGCCTTGCTGGCGAAAGTCGGGAGTTGTGTCAATGACCACGTTTTGGCCGTTGCGGGAGAGGAGCAGGGAAGGGCGCAGCCTGTTGTCATGCGGGTCTTTCGAACTGCACACAGCGCAATGGCAGGCGAGCGAGGGAACGCCCATGGACGTCCCGGAGCCCAGTACGGTGATTTTTAGCGGAGCCTGGGGCATGCTGAGAATGCTGAAACTCGTGTGAAGCCGGGCCGAACTTCCTTCTCTAAAACTGGCTAAGGCCGCGTCTTGGCTTTCGGCGTGGCCGCCTGCGCGGCCACTGCCTGATTGACCTCCAGATAGGTCATCTTCAGTTTGCCTAGGAGATCGAGCAGCAGGGTATCTTCCTCCGGCGCCAGGTTCCCCTTGGTCTTTTCGTGGAGCGCGTCCAGCATATCGATCAATTCGTGGGCGGCTTCGGGGTCAATCACCGGCTGTCCGGTGCGCGGGTCTGCATAGGCGCCGAGGACCATGGCGGCGTTGCTACCCAGCATGCGCACCAGGTTCTCGAACGGCAGGGAACGCTTGGGTAGCTCGACGGGAGGTGGCGGCGGCGTGATGGGTTTGGGAGCCTCGCCAATGGGATGCAGCCGCTCCTCGCGCTTGGCTTCGCGTTCCTTTTCCTCCATGGCTTCCGGGCGGAGCTCCCCTTCGGCGGTAAAGGGGCGGCGGTCGATCACGCGAAATGAGTCTTCTTGCTTGTGGTCGGTCAAGGGCACAATCCTCGGCAATTTTGTCCCTTTAAGTTTAGCACGGGTCGGAGATTTGGGAAGCGCGGTATGGGGCGGAATACAGCTGGTCCAGCGCGCTTGTCAAAGTTGGCGGCGCACCGTAAAGTGGAACGTTTGTTGCGCTGCGGACTTAGCCGGCAGAGAGATGGCCACCAAAAAGAAAAAAGTGCGAAGAAACCGGAAGTCCCGAGCGGGGCGCCCGGCGGCTAGAAAATCGACGCGTTTGACCGCGGGGGAGTGGTTCGAAAAGCTTGCGGCGGTGCAGGCGCGGCTACGGGCACCGGATGGTTGTCCGTGGGACCGAGAACAGACGCACGCGTCTTTGCGAACCTTCCTGATTGAAGAGGCTTACGAGGTTCTGGAAGCGCTCGAGACAGGAGACGACGGCAAGTTCCGGGAGGAGATGGGAGATTTGCTGCTGCAAATCGTGTTTCATTCCGAGATCGCCAAGGAAGAGGGGCGGTTCACCGTTTCCGACGTAATTCGCGAAGTGCACGACAAAATGGTTCGGCGGCATCCGCACGTTTTTGGCGAGAAGCGTGCGAAAGACTCTGCCGAAGTGCTCAAGAACTGGGAGCAGATTAAAAAAGAGGAGCGCCGTGCGGCGGGAAAGAAGAGCGCGAATGGTTCCCAGCATGCCGCCAAGGATGGTTCGTTGTTGGACGGCGTGTCGCGAGCTTTACCGGCGGCGCTCGAAGGATTTCAGCTTACTCGCCGCGCGGCGCGGATTGGGTTTGATTGGAGCAGCGTTGAAGGCGTGTTCGACAAGATGGGTGAGGAGGCCGGAGAGCTTCGCCAGGCACTCGGCGCCGAGGATAGGAAGCGTACCGAAGAGGAGATGGGAGACCTGCTGTTTGCCTCCGTGAATTTGGCAAGGTTTCTCGACATCGATCCGGAGATCGCGCTGAAGAAGGCAAACGCAAAATTTTCCGCACGATTTAGGCACATGGAAGCGTTGGCGGCGAAAGGCGGGAAATCGCTGGCGGATGTTTCGCCCGCGCAAATGGAAGAATTCTGGGAAACGGCGAAACGCGGTGAAAAAAAAGATTCGAGGGAATCGGCGGAGGCGAGCAAAGGCCGATGAGTCAAGGGATTGTCGTCCGCAAATGCGCGGGCATCGAGGAATTTCAGCAATGCGTGGCATTGCAAAGAGAAATCTGGGGTGAAGAGGACCTCGAGGTAGAGCCCGCGACCTTGTTTGTGGTGGCACGAGAGACCGGTGGGCAGGTCCTGGGGGCGTTCGACGGGGAACGATTGGTCGGCTACACGCTGGCGCTTGTGGGATTTGCTGCCGGGACGGTGTTTCTTCATTCGCACATGACGGGCGTGCATGGGGATTATCGCGACCGGGGGGTTGGTCGTCGACTGAAACTCTTTCAACGCGAGGAGGCGCTGGGCCGGGGCATCCGACTCATCGTCTGGACGTTTGATCCACTGGAAACCAGGAACGCGCATTTTAATTTGAACCGGCTCGGCGCGATTGCGCGGAAATATCTGCCAAATCTTTATGGACTGACGACCAGCCCCTTGCATCTGGGACTTCCTACCGACCGGCTGTGGGCGGAGTGGCAGCTGGATTCGGCGCGGGTGGTGGGGGCGGTGTCGGACTTGGTGACGGAGCCGCAGCCGGCTTCGTTTGCCGAGAGGATTGAACTGCCTGCCGAACTCGAGCAGTGGAAGCAGAGCGATACGGCTCGAGTCGCGAGCGTGCAGGCGCGTCTTCGCCAGGAGTTCTTGGCGTGGTTTGCGCGCGGATATGCGGCGATGGGTGTGAGGAAGTTGCCGGAAGGTGCGGCGTATTTGCTGGCTCCGTGGAGCAACTTTTAGGCTGGGCCCGGCGGGAGGGCGGGGCCAGCCTCGGCCCCTACAAGTCTTGGAAGTGGGATCGTTGGGACTCTTTCTGGGACACCACACGGGAGAAAAAATGCGATGCGCATACGGGAAGTCACTTTGCGGGAATTGCGAATGAAGCTGGTCGCTCCGTTTGAAACCAGTGCGGAGCGCACCGAGGAGCGGCGTATCATCCTGACCGAGGTGGTTACCGACGGCGCCATCGGTTGGGGCGAATGTGTGGCTGGAGAGAAGCCTTTTTACAGCCCGGAGACAACCGATACGGCGTGGATCGTTTTGCGGGATTTTCTTTGGCCGATGATCCGAGAAAAAGAAATCGGCGGGGCGGCCGACGTATGGGGCTCGCTGGAACAAGTTCGCGGTCACAACATGGCAAAGGCGGCGCTGGAGGCGGCGATTTGGGATGCGGAGGCCAAGCAGAAGGGTGCGCCGCTGGGGAAACTGCTCGGCGGTAGGCGCGAAGAAATCTCGAGTGGTGTTTCGATTGGGATTAAGGATTCGCTGGATGAACTGGTGGCGGTGGTCCGGAAGGAACTCGCTGCGGGTTATCAGCGAATTAAAATAAAAGTGAAGCCGGGAAAGGAGCTGCCGCAGGTCAAGCGCTTGCGCGAGGAATTTCCGGGGATCAAGCTGATGGTGGACGCGAACTCGGCTTACCGCATGGAGGACTGGCCGCTTTTGAAGCAGCTGGAAAGTTTCTATTTGATGATGATTGAGCAGCCGCTTGGTTGGGATGATCTGTACGCGCACGTAGAGCTGCAGAAAAAGCTTGATACGCCTATTTGCCTGGACGAGTGCATCCATTCCGAACAGCAGGCGCGCGCGGCGATCCTTCTCGGGGCGTGCAAGATTATCAATATCAAGATGGGACGCGTCGGCGGGTACAGTGTCGCGAAGCGTATCCATGATTTGTGCGAGCAAAATGGAATGCCGGTGTGGTGCGGGGGCATGCTGGAATCCGGAATTGGGCGGGCGCATAACATTGCTCTTTCGACGCTGGCGAACTTCACCCTGCCCGGCGACGTCAGCGCCAGCCGCCGCTACTGGGACGAGGACATCATCGAGCCGGAAGTGACGGTCTCGTCCGAGGGCACGATTCGCGTGCCGACGGGGCCGGGCATTGGCTTCCAGCCGCGGCGGGACCGCATCGAAAAGCTTACCGTGCGGAAAGAACGGTTGGTCTGAAACCGTGCTGGTGGAGTCCGCAACAGGGCGTGCGCCCAGCCGTCCGGTCATTGCCTCGCTGATTGGGCTCATCGTTGTGATTTGGGCCGTCAATTTTATTGCTGCGAAGATCGGCCTGCGCTCGTTCCCGCCGCTCGCCATGGCTTCCTTTCGCGTTTGTGCCGCAGGCGTAGTCATGGTTCCTTTTTATCTTGGCCTCAAGCAGCTACGGCTGCGTGCGTTTGCCGAGGCTCCCGCCCGCCGTAAGACGGAATTTACGCGCCGCGATGTGTGGACGTTTCTTTACCTTGGCTTTTTCGGCGTCAGTGTGAACCAATTCTGCTTCACGCTGGGGTTGCACTATACCTCGGTGAGCCATTCCGCGGTGATCGTCGGTATGGGTCCGATTTACACGCTTATTCTCGCTGTGCTGCTGCGTTTGGAAAGAGCCACTTGGCACAAGGCTGTGGGGATGGCGATTGCTTTTACGGGGGTCGCGGTGTTGGCTAGTGAGGGCGGCCTATCCGCGCGCTCCCCCTCGTTGCTCGGCGACGCCATTACCATGACCGGTTCGATCGGCTTCGCAACCTACGCCGTTCTCGGCAAGCGCGTCGCCTGCGAGTTCGATGCGCTGACGATGACCGCCTACAACCACTTTGCAGGCGCACTTGTCGTCCTTCCGCTGGCTCTCCATCAGGCATGGCTGCTGGGTGCAGAAAGCCATTGGCGCGCGGTTCCTTGGCAGGCGTGGGCAGCCATTTTATACATGGGGCTGTTCGGGTCGGCTGTCGCGTACGTCCTGTACTACTGGCTGCTTCGCTACTTGGAGGCCTCGCAGTTGAGCGCCTTCACGTACCTTTTACCTGTTCTGGCATCGATTCTGGGGATTCTGGCCCTTGGGGAAAAGGGCTCTTGGACCCAGGCTTTGGGCGGCACGCTCGCGCTGGGTGGCGTGTACTGGACGGAGTCCGGCAGAAGCAGCACATAGAGACTAGAGGGACTGCGAGATCTGTTTTCTCCCTCAATGCTTCTTATGATCAAAAGCGATACAGGGTCAGCTCCGTGCAGACCATCGCGCCACCGCCGTCGTCCGTGCTACACGCCGCAATCACCAGGGCACCCGCAACAACAATGAAAACGTGGAGGCCCGGTATCGGCGAGTCATGCTGGGAAAGTTTACCGCTGACGCTTCGTGTCGACGCGCTTGGCGGCCACCTTGCTCGCCGATGGGGCGCCTTGCTTCGCCATCTGCGCCTGCCCGCCTTGGTCATCAAGCGCGATTGTTCGTACATCTCGATCCACTTCTCGCTCGAAATCACCGAGATCAGCTTGCCAATCGCTTCGAGTGGCAAATCGTCCGGTGACTCGAAATGAACGCAACACTTCCCCATGTCGAGCTTCTTCCCCGCCGCCTTGAACGCCGCCTTCAGCTGCTCGAGCTGACGCGGTCTCCAAAACGCCCCCATCAGGTAGAGCGAGCAGTAGTTCTTCTGCGACGAGAGCGCGACGTAGCAGATCGGCTGCTTGTTGTAAGTGTCTGGATATCGAGACAGGGGATCGTCCAGCCGATCGTGCCCCAGACGAGGCACTCATCGTAGCCGCGCGGAATGTGCTTGTTCACGAGTGCACGCACCGTCGCGATCGTCTTCGCACGATCGGCGGGGAGTGAGGCGATGTATTGCGCTGGTGTCTTGACGTTCGATGGTGGTTTCATGGATTCGTCGTCTTCCCGAACGAAGTGCATCAGAACGTTTGAAAACCAGCCAGCGGCAGGGGGCTGTGAGTGTCGCGTAAGTCCTAGCCGTGCGCAAGCACGGCGTCTTTTGTCCGTTCTTAATCTTAAAGTCATCACCAGAAGAGAGTGCAGTGGGCGCTTCTGGAAATCGCGCAGCGATTTCCAAGGTGCGGGGTTTCGACAACCGTGGCCGGAAATAAAGACCAGCTCTTAAAACCAAGATCGTAAGGGGCTGCCGTTTGAATCTTGGAATCCTCCGAGCGTTGACCTATCTTTATCCGGCGTGTTAGGTTCCCGAGTCTTGCTCAGGAAAGGCGCAATGGGCCAGTAAGGCTAACTCGCGCCAAGAAGGGCAAGTCCTTCGCATGACAACAAAATCGACGAATCCGGCTGGCAAGCTGCCCCTGCGATGGGGAGGCCGAGCCGCACGCATCGCGGTGATTCCTGGCGATGGGATCGGGAAGGAAGTGACACCGGAGGCTGTCAAGGTCCTGCGGGCGGTGGCGGCGCCGGCCAAGCGTCCTCTGGAGGTCGTAGAATTTGACTGGGGCGCTGACCGGTACTTGAACGACGGCGTCACGCTACCCTCTGGGGCCGTGGAAATGCTCCGGGACGAATTCGATGCCATCCTTTTTGGCGCCTTGGGCGACCCGCGGATACCATCCAACCAGCACGCCGCCGACATCCTGCTGGGGTTGCGCTTCAAGCTGGACCTATACGTGAATGCCCGGCCGGTAGAGCTTCTCCATGACCGGTTGACCCCGTTGCGCGATCGAACCGAGAAGGATATTCGCTTGATGGTGTTCCGCGAGAACACCGAAGGGCTGTATGTCGGCGTTGGGGGATTTTTCAAGAAGGGCACGGCGGACGAGATTGCCGTCCAAGAAGACGTGAACTCGCGCAAAGGCGTTGAGCGGATTATCCGCTATGCGTATGACTATGCCCGGCAGAACGGCTTGAAGCGCGTGTGCATGAGCGATAAGTCCAACGCTATGACGTTTGCCCATGATCTTTGGCAGCGGGTCTTCAAGGAAGTCCGGCAGGAGTATCCAAAGATCGAGTCGCGGCACCTGTACATCGACACCTTGGCGATGGAGATGGTGCGCGACCCCTCGCAGTTCGACGTGATTGTGACCTGCAACCTGTTTGGAGACATCGTCAGTGACCTCGGGGCGCAGCTGGCTGGCGGGCTTGGGCTGGCACCTTCAGGAAACATCCATCCCGGCAGGACGTCACTTTTTGAACCGGTGCATGGGTCTGCACCTAACATCGCCGGTAAAGGGATCGCGAACCCCTTTGGCTCGGTGCTGGCGTCCGCGATGATGCTGGATTTTGTTGGCTGGAAGCAAGAAGCTCAAGTATTACGCGAAGCTGTTAAGGCCGCGCTGCGTGAAACTCTCGTCACTCCCGATCTGGGAGGAATTAAACAAACAGTTGAGGTCGGAGACTGGCTGGCAAGTTTCGCTGAAAAGGCCCAGTAACGATATCTAAAGCAAACCTTCAAGTGCCGAGACGCGCAGGACTACTGGCTAGGAATAGTTAACGCTTTGCTTACGGTCGCCCAGACTCAAGCCGGTAATCACCATCCCCAGCAAGAAACCCCCAATGTGTGCCCACCAGGCGACGCCTCCGGTGGCCGCGGCACCAACAGAGCTAACGCCCGCCAAGAATTGCAGCAGGAACCAATAGCCCAAAATGATGAAAGCAGGAATCGGCACGAAAAAGATGAAGACCAGGGTCAGGACTCGTGCGCGGGGATAAAGAAGGATATAGGCCCCCATCACGCCGGAAATCGCGCCGCTGGCACCAAGCGCTGGGAGAGGCGAGTGGAAATTAAAGATAATGTGGGTAAGGCCAGAACCAATGCCGCAAACGAGATAGAACAGCAGGTAGGGGAAGTGGCCGAAGTAGTCTTCTACGTTGTCGCCGAAAATCCAGAGGAAGAGCATGTTCCCGGCGATATGCATGAAGCCGCTGTGGAGGAACATGCTGGTGAAAACGGGGAGAAAGGCAGCCTCGAAGCTGCCGTGGCCTGCGAGGACCCCGCGGATGTGCGAGGGGATGGTGGCGTTGGCCATCACGAAGGCTTGGTATTCGTGCGGCGGCAGTGTGAGCTGGTAGAGAAAGACGATTACGTTTGACAAAATGAGAAGCGTATTGACGACCGGATAGGTCCGATGCGGGTTCAGGTCTTTGATAGGGATGAACATTCGCTAGCGTGTTTGGTCGAGATCTCCGTCTTGAGATTCAGCGCTTCGCATAACCGATTCTAGCCGCGCTTCTTCCGCGCCGCTTCTGCTGCGGCGCGCTCCAGTTGCGTCTGCGAGTGGAGGGCGCGGTTGCGGCTCGCTTTGCGCTGCAGTTCCTTCACTCTGGACAGGTTGCTGATACCGCCGCGGGCTCCCAAAGTCTCGCAATTCAGCCCCGCCGCGGCGCAAGCGAAATCCAGGATGCGCCCGAGGTCCCAGGCGCGGAGGATCCCGTAAGAAAAGGCGGCGTGAAATAAATCGCCGGCTCCCGTGGTGTCCACGACACGGACCTTATAAGAGGGAGCATACCAGAAGCGGGACCCATCCCAAGCGAGCGCACCATCCACCCCGATCGTGGCGCAAACGGCGCGAGAGCCATACTCTCCTTGGAGCCGTGGCAGCGCCTTGAGGAGATTTTTCTCGCTGGTTGCGTCGACAGGGAATTCCTTTGAAGTGACCGGGAAATCGACGAAGGGAAGCACCCGCAGCAATCCCGGTGACATGTGATCCAAGTCGGCGACCACCGGGATGCCAGACGCGCGCGCCCAGGAAGCTGCGACGCTGGTTGTTGCCGGGTCGTGCCCGTCGATGTGCAAGAGGCGAGCCGACGTTACCCAGTCTCTTTCAAGAAATGTCGGCGACACGGCTAGCCGCGGGTCGCGCCGCCACACAATCGTGCGCTCGCCGGAACTGGTATCGATGAGGATGAACGACATTTGGCTCAGCGTTCGGGGCACCTGGAGCAGGTCGCTGTGGACCCCGGCACGGCGGAGTTCCTTACGATGAAGTTCGGCGGCGGAGTCGTCGCCGACGGCTCCCACATAGTGCGTACGCAGCCCCCAACGCTGGCAGGCAATCAGAGAGGTCGCCACTTGACCGCCGAGCATGATCTGGGCGCCAAGCATTTCCACCTTGGAGCCCAAGGCGGGGAATTGCGCGAGTTGTAGAACCGTGTCGGTGGCGTTCTCGCCGATCCCCAGGATGTCGAAACGTGGCTCGCGCATAAGGTAGTGGTGCAGGGTATCGGAAGAGCGGAGAAATGCAAAGCGCGTTCGGCGATCTCCGGGTCCGATAATGTAGTCGCGGCCAGGGCTGGTTAACAGAATCCGACAGCGCTCCGTTCCCCGTGTCCCTGCAGCTGTTGAGGCGCACGTCCCATGGCGTTTCTGGTGGTGGATGATTCCTCTGGTTTTGTGCAGGATGAGGATACGCGTTTTTCTGCGGCGCCTTAGGTAAGCATTGCGTGGGGCGAGCGTGTGTGGTAATTAAATTAACTCTGCGTGGGCGCGCGAACCGGACGTAATTCTGCGCAGTGTCCGGCGAGGCGTCGGCGCGCCGACAGCTCATGCCTGCCAGGGAAACGGAAGCCATCATCTTGAAGACCTTTTCGCTGGGAGAGGCCGACCGCCTGGTGAGTTTCTTCGGGCGGACGTCGGGACGGATGCGCGGTGTGGCTGCCGGCGCGCGGCGGATCAAAAACCGCTATGGTTCGACGCTGGAGATTTTGTCGCACGTTCAGCTCTGGTACATCGAAAAAGAAACACGCGACCTGGTGCGCATCCAGCAGTGCGAACTGCTGGAATCCTTTAACAAGTCGCAGAGCGATTACGAACTGAGCACCGGACTGGCTGTGGTCAGCGAAGTTTCCGAGCAGGTGCTCCCGGAGCATGAAACGGCCGAGTCCATGTTCCGTCTTCTCTTGCTGACGGTTCGCGAGATCGAACGCACCGGGGTCTGGCAGTTGCCGCTGAGTTACTTCGCCTTCTGGGCGGTGCGACTGGGCGGATGGCTGCCCCAGTTCGGTCGATGCGCGGCATGCGGCACGCCGTTCGGCGCCCAACCGGCATTCCATGCATCCTGGGAAGCCGGGCTGCTTTGCAAGAAGTGCCGGCGCGGCGGAATGAAGCCGCTCGATCTCGAGGCGCGGCAGCTTGCCGAGCGATTTGCGGGAGCGAAACTCGATACACTAGAACCGCTGCCGGCGCTTAGACAGCCTGCGGCGGAACTGCGAGAAGCTTCCCTCGATTGGATTGAGCATCACACGGAGAAGCGGCTGGCTACGCGAAGACTTTTGGTGACCACTTGACAGCTAAAGCAAAACTTGAGAAAAAACCGACCGGCCTCAACTTTCAAGATCTCGTTTTGAAACTCTCGCACTTCTGGATGAAGCAGGGATGCGTGCTGCAGCAGCCCTATGACGTTGAAGTGGGCGCCGGCACGATGCATCCCGAAACATTTCTGCGCGTGCTCGGGCCCGCCGCGTATCGCGTTGCTTACGTGCAGCCCAGCCGTCGGCCCGCCGACGGAAGGTATGGCGAGAATCCCATCCGGCTCTACAAGCACACCCAATTTCAAGTCATCCTAAAACCGCCTCCCGCCGACGTGCAGGATCTTTACCTCAAGAGCCTTGCTGCCATTGGCATCACCTTGAAAGAGCATGATATTCGCTTTGAGGAAGACAACTGGGAATCGCCGACGCTGGGCGCCTGGGGCATCGGCTGGCAAGTGTTGCTGGATGGGTTGGAGATTACGCAGTTCACCTATTTCCAGCAAAGCGGCGGAATCGACCTTGATCCTATCTCCGTCGAGCTGACGTACGGACTTGAGCGCATCTGTGCCTTTCTGCAAGGCGTCGAGAGCGTCTACGATCTCCGCTGGTCCCTGGGCAAAACGTATGGCGAGATCCGTCTGGCCGAAGAGCGGCAGTTCTCGGAATACAGCTTCAACCGCAGCGACGCCAAAGCGATCCGCGCGGAGTTTGAACTGCACGAAAAGCAAGCCAAGGAACTGCTGGATGGATTTGCCGGTGCGCTCGGGAAAGAGCGCGCCGGTTATCCGCTTCTTCCGGCGTACGACCACTGCCTGAAGTGCTCCAACCTTTTTAATTTGCTGGATGCGCGGGGAGCTATCTCTACAACGGAACGCGCCGCGCTTATGGCGCGAGTCCGTACCGTGTCCTGCCGTACAGCCACAGCCTACCTGGAACAGATCGGCGGTCCCACGGTGCGCCGAGAGGTGCGCGTATGAACCGGTCCAAGCCATCCCGGGAAAAGAGCGCCGAGAAAAGAGTTGAAGTATTGCTTGAAGTCGGCTGCGAAGAGATTCCCGCAGGCATGTTGCCCAAGGCCGAAGAAGATCTGCGCACAAATCTGGAAAAACTTTTGGCGGCGGAGAATCTCTCCGACGGTGTGACGGTTGAGACGTTCGGCGCTCCGCGCCGGCTCGTCGCACATGTACATGGCCTGCGGGAAAAACAAGCGGACGTGCTGAACGAAGTGACCGGGCCGCCAAAGTCGGTGGCCTACGACGCCGTCGGGGAGCCCACACGTGCGGCGCTCAGCTTTGCGGAAAAGCAGGGATGCTCTTTGAAGGACCTGTACATTGTGAAGAATCCCAAGGGTGAGTACCTGGCTGCCAAGCAAGTGAAGCGCGGCCGCACGGCGGAGCAGATTCTCGCGGAAATGCTTCCTCGAGTCATTCACGACTTGTCCTGGCCGCGGTCGATGACCTGGACGGGTATGGACGGCGCTCGATTCATTCGGCCTATCCGCTGGATCGTCGCCGTGGTGAACGGCAAGCCGCTGCCGTTTTCTTTCGCGGGCGTCACGGCGGGAGACCTGACCCTCGGCCACCGGTTTCTCGGCAAAGGTCCGCTGCGGGTGAGAGACTTCCAGGACTTCGAGCGGAAGCTCAAAGCCAACGGTGTAATCCTTCGTCCCGCGGAGCGAAGAGAGAAGATCTCGAAGGAGCTGGCGGCGCATGCCAAGCGGGGCGCGTATCGGATCCACGAAGATGCGGAGCTGTTAAGGCTGGTCACCTACCTCAACGAATGCCCGAGTGTGCTCGAAGGTGATTTCGATCCCGCGTTCCTGGCGTTGCCCGATGAAATCTTGATCACCGTCATGCGCGGACACCAGAAGTATTTCGCCGTCGAGAAGCGGGGAGGGGAAGTCGCGCCGCATTTTCTCGCGGTCATTAATCTTCCGAAAGATCCCAAGGGCTTGGTGCGCGCCGGTCATGAGGCCGTGTTACGCTCCCGGCTGAAAGACGCGCAATTCTTCTGGGAGTCGGACCAGAAATGTCGGCTGGCCGACTACTTGCCGAAACTCGAACGCGTCACCTATGAGTCACGGCTCGGCAGTTACCGAGACAAAGTAGAACGCCTGCGTGCCATGGCCCGCTGGCTGTCCGAACAATGGTTCAACACTGGCCTCATGCAAGCGCATGTCGCCGAAGCCGACCGCGCAGCGGAGCTTTCCAAATGCGACCTGGCCACCGAAATGGTTCGCGAATTCACCGAGCTCCAGGGAATCGTCGGCGGGCTTTACGCGCGCGCACAAGGCGAACCGGACGTCGTTGCCGATGCGATTTACGATCACTATCGTCCCGTGGGGCTTGAAGATCCCATCCCAAGAAACCTCACCGGCTGCGCCGTCGCTCTGGGAGACAAGTTCGATTCCATCGTTGGCTGCTTCGCCGTAGGATTGCTTCCCACAGGCTCCAGTGATCCGTACGCTCTGCGGCGCGCGGCCTTGGGAATCGTAAAGATCATCCTCGAGCGCAAGCTGCCCGTCTCCCTGTCTCTGGCCGTCGGAGCCGCGGCCAGAGCGTTGCTGACGCATGCACCGAAGCGGGGTGTCACGCCCGAGCAGGAGGCCCAGGCACTGGAGTTTCTCCTGGACCGGGCCAAGTTTGTCCTTCGCGAGCGGGAGAAATTCAGTTATGACGAGGTGAACGCCGTCTTCCGCTCTGGTGTGGATGACCTGGTGGATGCACAAAAGCGCCTGGTGGCCTTGAAGGCCATACGCAAATCAAAAAACTTTGAGCCCTTGGCCGTCTCGTTCAAGCGCATCCGGAATATTCTGGAGAAGTCCAATTTCAAGAAAGAAGAGGCGCGGGCGATCCAGCCGGACCTGTTTGAGAGCGGGGCAGAGCGTGAACTGTTCTCCGCCGTGCGAGCCGCGGCGTCTCGAGTGCAGGCCGAGAAACGTGCGGGAAAATACCAGGAGGCGCTTGAAGTTATTGCCGGGCTCCGCAAAGCGGTGGACGACTTTTTTGAGCAGGTCATGGTGATGGCGGAGCAGGAAGCCGTGCGAGCGAATCGCCTTGCGCTGCTCTCGGAAATCCTGCGGGAGTTCACCACCATCGCGGATTTCTCGGAATTGGGCGGAGAGGAACGCAAGTAAGAAGATAAAGTTTTGCTTTAAGTTTCGGAGAAGGGCATCAAGTCGGCGTGCCGACAAAAGTGTTCAGGTCTGTGTCGTGGCGCTGTCGGCCGCAAGGTTTAACGCAACAAATCCAAGACGAGGCGAATCGTGAAAAAATGGGTCTATTTTTTTGGTGCGGGTAAAGCGGAAGGTGACGGCAGTTGGCGGGACCTGCTCGGCGGCAAGGGCGCGGGCCTTGCCGAAATGACGAAGATAGGATTGCCAGTTCCGGCAGGCTTCACCATTTCCACCGAGGCTTGCGACTATTTCTACAAAAACGGGAAGAAGTATCCCGCCGAATTGAAGAGAGAAGTCGCGGCCCACGTGGCGCGTCTCGAGAAGGTTACCGGCAGGAAGCTTGGGGATCCGAACAGTCCGCTGCTCGTCAGCGTGCGTTCCGGTTCGGCGCGTTCCATGCCTGGAATGATGGAGACCATCCTGAATCTCGGTTTGAACGATCGCTCCGTTGCCGGTCTAGCTAGCGTCACCAAAAACGAGCGATTCGCGTATGACGCGTATCGGCGCTTCGTGCAGATGTATTCGACCGTGGTGATGGAGATGTCCAAGGAGGATCTGGAGCACCGTTTGCGCGGGATGAAGGAGAAGCTGGGCGTCAGAGAAGACACTGCGGTTCCTGCTAGCGGCTGGAAGGAGCTGGTTGCCGAATACAAGATGCTCTTCAAGCAAAAGACCGGCAAGGATTTCCCGGATGACCCCATCGACCAACTTTGGGGGGCGATCGGCGCGGTGTTCGGCTCGTGGATGGCCGAGAAAGCCGTTACCTATCGCCGCGTGGAAAAGATCACCGGGCTTCTGGGCACGGCCGTAAACGTGGTGCAAATGGTCTTCGGCAACACCGGGAACAACTCCGGCACAGGCGTTTGCTTTACGCGCGATCCAAGTTCCGGCGAGAAAGTCTTCTACGGCGACTACCTGGTCAATGCGCAGGGCGAAGACGTTGTGGCGGGAATTCGCACCCCCATGCCTTTGCGTGAAATGGCCAAGGTCATGCCGAAAGTTTACGCGCAGCTCGAAAAGGTTCGCGTAAAGCTGGAAACGCATTACCGCGATATGCAGGACATGGAGTTCACCGTCGAAGAGGGCAAACTCTATATGCTGCAGACGCGCACGGGAAAGCGCACGCCGGCGGCCGCCTTCCGTATCGCGGTGGACATGGCCAACGAAAAGCTCATTCCGAAGGGAGAAGCGGTCGGGCGAATCAAACCGGAAGACATTGAAAGGCTCTTCTATCCCATCATTGATTCCAACGTGGACCGCAAATCCCTCGTCCGAAGGATTCTGACGACCGGGATCAACGCCGTGCCCGGAGCGGCGGTGGGCAAGGTCGTATTTTCTGCCGAAGACGCAGAGGCGTGGGCGGCCAAGGGCGAGAAAGTCATCTTGGTCCGTCGCGAAACGAGCCCCGAAGACGTAGGCGGCATGGCCGTGGCCCAAGGCATCCTCACCGCGACGGGCGGCAAGACCAGTCACGCCGCCGTTGTCGCCCGAGGCTGGGGCAAGTGTTGTATCGTGGGGGCCGAGTCTCTCGAAATTGACTACCAAACACGCACGATGACCGCGAAGGGGAAGTCGGTGAAGCAGGGAGAATGGATCACGCTGGATGGCAGCGAGGGCGTGGTCTACACCGGGGACATGCCGCTGGCCACGCCTGAATTCCCGAAGGCTTACGAAACGCTGATGAAATGGGCCGACGGCATCCGCCGGCTTGGTGTTCGCACCAACGCGGATACTCCGCAGGACGCTCGCAAGGCGCGCGAATTTGGCGCCGCAGGCATCGGCCTGTGCAGAACCGAGCACATGTTCTTCACCGACTTCGAGCAGCCGGAAAAAAGCCACGAGCGGCAGCGCGCCATCCAGGAGATGATCCTGGCAGACAACCGGGAAGACCGCGTCAAAGCGCTCGACAAACTGCTGCCGTTCCAGCGCCGCGACTTCCTAGGGATATTCAAAGCCATGGACGGCTTTCCGGTGACCATCCGCCTGATTGATCCTCCGCTGCATGAGTTTGTGCCGCATGACCAGGCGAAGCAGCGGGAGCTCGCCAAGGAATTGAATATAGATCCAGAAACCGTGGCTCGCCGCGTGGAGCAATTACATGAAGCGAATCCCATGCTTGGGCATCGCGGCTGTCGGCTCTCGATTACCTATCCGGAAATCCTGGAGATGCAGGTGCGCGCGATCATCGAAGCGGCGATCGAATGCCAAAAGCAGGGAATTAAAGTATTACCTGAGATCATGCACCCTCTGACGCTGGATCGCAAAGAGCTGTGGATCCTCGAACAGGCCACGCGCCGTGTGGCCGATGACCTGATTAAGAAGTCCGGAATCAAGCTGCCTTATCTGGTCGGCACGATGATCGAGCTGCCGCGCGCGGCTCTACTCGCCAAGGAAATCGCAGAAGTCGCGGAGTTCTTCTCTTTCGGGACCAACGATCTCACGCAGACCACCATGGGGTTATCGCGCGATGATGCGGGCCGCTTCCTGCCCGACTATGTCGACGAGAAGAAGGCCGGCGTGTTTTCTGCCGATCCCTTCCAGTCCCTGGACACAAAAGGCGTTGGAATGCTGATGCGGTGGGGGATTGAGCGCGGCCGCGAGACACGGCCCAAGTTGAAGGTCGGCATCTGCGGTGAGCACGGCGGCGATGCGGAGAGCGTGAAGTTCTGTCACGCGATTGGCATGGATTATGTTAGTGCTTCGCCGTTCCGCGTTCCCATCTCGCGGCTGGCAGCGGCGCAAGCCGTCCTTGAAGAAAAACATGAGAAATTGCAGCGCAAGAAAAAGTAGTGCGTATGTGGCCCGCAGGTTAAATTAAACCATTACTGGAAGGCGTCGGCAGGCAGACATCTCCACCGCTACCGGCGTTTCGCGTGGGCTTCTTTTTTCTCAAGTGGGCATCTTAAAGAAAAAATAGAGCCCTAGAAAAAGAAAAGTGATGTCCGTGGACCACGCCGCGAGAAACGGCGGCAATTGCCCCACGCCGCCCATGGCTTCCAGCAAGCGCGCCGCCGTCCAATACACGATTCCAATGGCCACGCCCAGCGCCACTCCTCCGACCGCGCCGCGGGTGCCAACCAGAAGCGCGAAAGGAATCGCCAGCAACATGCTGATGGGAGCGATGAGCGGAAAGGCCAGCTTGACGTGCCATTGCACGGTCAGGTTGGCGACGTCAAATCCCGCCTTATGCAGCGCCTCGATATAGCGCTCGAGTGCTCTCCAGCTCATCTGCGTGGCCTGGCGTACCTCGCGGTTGAAGTAGCTAGGCGGCTCGGAAAGTTCAGGTAGCGACGTCGCCGGGAATCGCTCATAGCGCACGATGGTCCCCTGGGAGAAATCGCGCACCCAGGCACCTTCCAGGTCCCATACTTTCTGCGAGTCTAACCACCGGGCGCGCGAAGCAAACACGCGGCGCCGCATCTGAAATGTCGCGGGGTCGAGTTCCAGCACGCTGAGTCCCCCAAAAAGGTTCTGCGTCGGATCGAACAGGTCGTAGTTGTAAATCTTCTCGTCGTTGCCAAAAATCCATCGCTGCGGATGCGCATAGGTCTGCGCCGGGCGGCCCTTGATCTGGTTGCGCAACGCGTCCTGCCGCTGGTTGGCGTAGGGAAGGTAGGTTTCGTCCAGCACGATCATGCTGGCGGCCAGCGAGAGGCCGGCGAAAAGCAGCGGGATGGCCAAACGGTATAGGCTGATGCCGCTGGCCTTGCATGCGACGATTTCGTTGTTTTTGCTCATCACTCCAAGCGTTACGAGCACGGCGACCAGGGCGCCGAGCGGCGCGAGGTTATAGAGAAGGTACGGCGTCAAGAAGCGGAAATAATCCACGACAATGAGGAAGGGCACGCGGCGGCGCGCGATGTCATCGAGCAGCTCGAAGAAGGTGAAAGCCTCAAACAGGAAAATGAAGACGGCCATCAGCAGCGAGAAATGGAAAAAGAAGCGGCGCAAGAGATAGATATCCAGCAACCGCGGGAAGCTGCCGCTCGATTGCACGCCGTTATCGTGCGGCTCGATCAGGCCGTTGGGAATGCGGGTCACGGCCATGGCTGCCGCGCGTACACGCGCTTTCCGGCGGCGCAGCAGTCTGGCCCAGCTCCGGAAGCGGACCGCGGGATTCATCCATCGACTCTCGCCGCGGAATTGTTCCATACGGGGCAGCAGCGCAAATCCGAGAAACGCCAGCAGGATATTTGCGCCCCAGATTCCCACGGCCGGTGACACCTGGCCCTGGCGTGCCAGACCTGCGCCAACCACGGTAAGGAGGTAGTAGGAGGCGATAATAATGACTGCCAGCAACGAGCCGGCCGCTCGTCCGCCTCGGCGAGGCTGCGCCCCCAGCGGCACGGCGACGAGAGCAAAGACCAGACACGCCGCAGGAAACGCCAGCCGTCGGTGCAACTCCACGCGGGCCTCGCGCCAGCCGGCGTCGTTTGCGTCAACCAACTCTCGCAGAGAGCGTTCCGGATTGCTTAGCTGCCGGGGCTGCGCCGCCACCAGGCCATTTACTTCAATGGGCCAATCACTCTGGCCAAACGCCGTCACGGAGTAGCGGTCGGGATCTTCCCGCGAGAATTCGTGTGTGGTACCGCCTTTTAAGTGCAGCTCCAGCTTGCCCTCTTTGGGTTGGGCAATTACAATCGCATTCTCCGCCAGGGTGAGTTGTGAGCCGTTCTCTCCTCCGGCCTCAGCGAGAAACACGCCGTGCCATTGGGTGCCGCTGGCAGACACGTCGTTGACGTAGAGGACCAGTTTGGGGAATCGTTCGTCGAACACCCGGGGCTGCACGGCAAAAGAAATCTGTGACGCAACCAGCTCGGTCTCGAGAGTGCGGTATTTGTGAAAGGCCAGCGGGCCGAGCCACGCCGTCATCCCTAGCGTGACCAGCGCGCCGGCCACGGCCAGAACGCCCACGGGCAGAAGAATGCGCCGGCGGCCAATACCGAGCGCTGTTAGGGCAATGATTTCGCTGTCCGCGGACATGCGGCCTAGCCCGAGCAGTACGCCGATCAGCACGGCCATGGGGAGCGTAAACGTCAAGACGGCGGGAAAAATGCACAGAAAAAGCTCGAGGATCTGCGCCCCCGAGCCGGTATGACGGACAAACAGCTCCATCAATTGAACAAGCTTGGGCACGAAGAAAACGAACGTAAATACGGCGATTCCGAGGAGTGCGTGACGAAAAACCTCACGAACGATATAACGGTCCAGGATGCGCATGGCGCGAACCGTGAGTGTAACACGGCCTCGCCGCGGGAACGGGAAAGAGAGTCGCGATGAATCGCGTGCATCTCGTGCTCTTGTGGCACATGCACCAGCCGCAGTATCGGGACCCGGAAACTGGCCGCTACGTGCTGGCGTGGACGCGCCTGCATGCCCTCAAGGATTATTGGGGCATGGTCTCCATGCTGAAGGAGTTCCCCAAGTTTCACGCCACTTTCAATGTCGTGCCTTCCCTCGGCATGCAGCTCGAGGAATACGCCAGCGGGGATTTTGACGAGCCGTGGTTTTCTTTGGCGTTCAAGTCCGCCGAGGAGCTAACCCGAGAAGACAAAGTGGAGATTCTGGCTCGCGCCTTTCAAGTCAACCATGAGCGGCTGATGTCGCGATGGCCTCGTCTAGTAGAGCTGCATGAATGGGCGCAGCCCGCCGGCGGCGCGCAGGCGCAAGTCTCCTTTACCCAGCGTGACTGGCGCGACCTGCAATTGCTCTCACAATTGGTTTGGATGGAGGAAACCTGGTTCGAGAAAGATTCCGTGGTCAGCCGTCTCGCAAGCAAAGGAAAAGAGTTCACGGAAAAAGACAAAGAGGCTCTGAAGGCCAAGCAGTTGGAACTGCTCGGTTTGGTTTTGCCCGAATATCGCCGAGCGG
>Ga0210384_10002492_pt1 | contig 22404 bp, 20 predicted proteins | sample IncBWH2MmetaG_FD_160574 | JGI IMG/M metagenome (GOLD analysis project Ga0210384, IMG submission 160574) | Forest soil microbial communities from Barre Woods Harvard Forest LTER site, Petersham, Massachusetts, United States - Inc-BW-H-2-M | ecosystem: Environmental > Terrestrial > Soil >...
CGTGCGCGGTGCGAGACAATCTCGCCACCTTGATCAACGACCTTCGCATTACCGCCCCAAAAGCGCGTTGGGTGCGCCCGGAAAATATTCACGTGACACTCAAATTTATCGGCGAAGTCGTGCCGGACAAGCTCGAAGACATTCGCGGCGCACTTTGGAGTGTGCATTCCGAGCGCCCGGTCGAACTCAACTTCCGCGGGCTGGGGTTTTTTCCTAATGCAAAACGCCCGAGCGTCCTGTGGGCCGGCATAGATGCTTCGCCCAATCTGCCATCGCTGGCAGGGGATATCGACCGTTCGCTTGAAAAACTGGGTTTCCCGCGCGAGCAGCGCGCCTTCGTGCCGCATCTGACGATTGCGCGTTTTCAGCCGCCGCGCATCCACGAGACGCTGCAGTCTGCTATCGCGCAAAGCAGCGGTCGTGATTTCGGCTCGCTGCGCACCAAGGAATTTCATCTTGTCGAGAGCAAGCTCAAGCCGATGGGCGCGGAATATACGACGCTCGAGTCCTTTCGCTTTGCAGTGTCGGAGGCTTAGCCAAACATGCCCGACAACTCGCTTCATCATGCATGGGTCTTGCTCGCCGCGTACCTGCTCGGCTCGATTCCTTTTGGTGTGCTGCTCGCCAGGCTGTTTGGAGGAGCGGACGTGCGCAAGTCCGGAAGCGGCAACATCGGCGCGGCGAATGTCACGCGAGTCGTCGGGCCGCTGGCGGGGATACTTACGCTCGTTCTGGACGCTGCAAAAGGCGCGGCTGGGGTCTGGCTAGCGGGGCGATTCACCGACGAAAGCGCCACATGGATGATGCTGGCGGCGCTCGCCGCGCTCCTCGGCCACTGCTTTCCCGTATGGCTGAAATTCAAAGGTGGAAAGGGCGTGGCCACCGCGTTGGGAGTTTTTCTCGCGCTCTGCCTGCCGGCTGCCCTTGCTGCGCTACTGGTCTTCTTGCTTGTGGTGGTTGCATGGCGCTACGTTTCGCTGGGGTCGATTGCCGCGGCCGCCGCAATGCCTCTGCTGATGTATTTGCTCTGGGCGCCGTATCATGCGCCGCCACTCGTCATCACGTTCGGCTCTCTGGCGGCAGCGGCGCTCATCGTTTATAAGCACGATGCGAATATTCAGCGACTCGTCGAGGGCGAAGAGCCCAAATTTTCCTGGAGCAAAAAATAGGGGCCCGGCATGACGAGAATCGCCATCCTGGGCGGGGGAAGCTGGGGCACTGCACTTTCGGTAGTCCTGTCGCGCGCGCGAAACCCGCACGAAATTTGCGTGTGGGTCCACAATGCGAAATTGGCGCAGGCGATTCGCCGCGACCGCGAAAATACTGTCTACCTGCCGGGAATTTCCGTCCCCGCGAATGTCGGAGTGACGCACGAAATCCGAGAAGCGATGACGGGCGCGAATATTGTCGTGGGCGCGATGCCCAGCGCGCACGCGCGAGGGATTTATTCGCAGACGGTAACGCACTGTCTCGGGGAAGCCGTCTTCGTAAGCGCGACAAAAGGACTCGAACCAGCGACGCATTTGCGAATGAGCAACGTGCTGTCGCAACTCTTGCGGCCGGCCGCCTCCGTCATTTCGCAGACGCGCTCTCCAAGAATCGCGGTTCTTTCGGGACCTTCGTTTGCCGCCGAAGCCGCCCGGGGAGAGCCGACCGCCGTGGTGCTTGCCTCGACCGATGCCAGCCTGGCAACGCAACTTCAGGAAGAGTTTGCCGGCCCCCATTTCCGCCTCTACACCAACGATGACGTCCTGGGCGTGGAGCTTGCCGGCGCCATGAAAAACGTAATCGCGATCGCTGCGGGAGCCTGCCAGGGTTTGGGGCTCGGCTCGAATGCCCTCGCTGCCTTGATTACGCGCGGGCTTGCGGAGATGACGCGTCTGGCAGTCTCCCTGGGCGCGCGGGCGGAAACGCTGAGTGGCCTGGCCGGACTTGGCGACCTGGTGCTGACTTGCACCGGCACGCTCAGCCGCAACTGCCGCGTCGGCATCGAACTTGGCAAGGGGCGTTCGCTCAAGGAAATCCTTGCGGGCATGCGCATGGTTGCCGAAGGGGTGGGCACAACGGCCGCGCTGGTGGCACTGGCGCGAGAAGCGGGCATCGAACTCCCCATTACGGAACAGGTGGATGCCATCCTAAATCACGGCAAGTCGCCCCGCGATGCCATCCGCGACATCATGGAGCGCCCCCTGAAACGCGAGTGAGCAAAGAATTACCCCCGTAGTACTAAGGTTCCAGTTGCTCTTGCGCGTCGTGCCTCGATTCCCCCCGCCGCGACCCAGCTGCACTCCACTAAAATGGGTATACGGTTATGGCTGTCAATTTGCCAGTTCTATGGGATCGCATACGCAGCGGACGAGTGCGTATATTGTGGCTCGTTCTGGGCGCATTGCTGCTGGTTAGCGCGCTGCCCATCGGTCTGTATCACCGCCAGGTGCTCCAGCTCAGCCAGGATAAACTGGTGGACACCGAGCGCGTACAGCAGACGGAAATGACGCGTTCGCTGGCCCAGGAGATTCAATTCTTCGAGGCCAACCTGACGCAGCAGCTCATCAGCGAACGCCAAATTCTTGCCCTGACCGGCCTCATCGACAACGTGGAAGACCCTGCCACCGAGCCGAAAGTGACGCGGCTCCTGGAAAATTTCGTGGACAGCAATCGAGATACTTTTATCTTCCTAACGGCGGTCGGCAAGTCCGCCAAGGGCACCAACGCCTCGCAAGGGAATTTCCGGGCCGAGCAGGACCCCTTTGTGGCCAATGCGCTGCGTCGCGCCTTTGTCTCGACCATGCAGTCGGTCAAATTTCGAAGCGATCCCCTGGCTCTCGCGCCCGATAACCGCCCGGCGTTCGTGATCGCGGTGCCATTGAAAGACTCGAACGATCAATTCAGTGGGATGCTGGCCGCGGTGGTGTCCCTCGATCCGATCTTGCGGCGTTTGCAGGACGCGAGCGTGCGCGGCCGCACTGTGTTTCTCGTGGACCATAACGGGCACATCGTTGCGCATCCCGACGCGAAAAACTTCGTGCCGGGCACGGATGTAAGCGGCAACTCCCAGCTGGTCGCGCAAATCAAGGCTCTGCCGCAGGACCTGCGCAACACGGAAACGGTCCGCTTCTCGGAAAAAGAGAAGAATAAATCGGTCGAGATGATTGGGACGTACAGCACATTCCCGGAAGTCAACTGGGCGGTCATCGCACAGCGCAGCCTCGAACAAGCGCAGGCCGATGCCGGCGTGACCGAGCTCAACCGCCAGGCGCTGGCCTTCGTCAGCGTGGTGGTCCTGGCGACGATTGTCTTGGGGTACTTTTTTGCGGTTGGCATCAGCGACCCGATTCGCGGACTGGCCGCCTCGACGCGAGCCATCAGCCGCGGCGAATTCCACCAGCGCTCGGCGGTGCGCGGGGCCTCCGAAATCAGCGAGCTGGCGGAAAACTTCAACAAGATGGCGGGCGACATCGAGGAGTACATCGAGCGCCTGAAAGAGGCCGCGGAAGAAAACCGTGAGCTCTTCATCGGTTCCATCCGCATGCTCGCCGCGGCCATCGACGAAAAGGATCCGTACACGCGGGGTCACTCCGGCCGCGTGGCCAAGTATTCGATGATTGTCGGGCGCGAGCTGGGGCTCTCGGACGAGGAGCTGGACAAGCTGCGCATCGCCGCCTTGCTGCACGACGTCGGCAAGATTGGCGTCGAAGACCGCGTGCTGAAGAAGCCCGGCGCGCTGACACCGGAAGAATATGGCTTGATGAAGCAGCACACGGTGAAAGGCGCGAACATCATGCGTCCAGTTTCACAGCTCAAGGAGATGCTGCCCGGCATCGAACTGCACCACGAGCACATGGACGGCCGCGGCTATCCCTATGGCCTGAAAGCAGGCCAGATTCCATTGATGGCCCGCATTATAGGGGTTGCGGACACGCTGGATGCGATGACCACGAACCGGCCGTACCAGTCAGCGATGGACCTCGAATACGCGATGGGGAAAATCAAGGCGCTCACAGGAACGAAATTCGACGCCGTTGTGGTAAACGCCTTGGATGCCGCCGTCACCTCGGGCAAACTTCGCCTCAGCGCGGTCGAAGTCCAAGTTTGACGGAATAGCCTCCTATTTCCCGCAAAAGCCACGGCATGAAGAACGTTGAAGTTTGAATGAGAATATATGGGCAGTGAAACGAACACAGCGCATCCCAGGTGGGGTCTCGCTGCACTTAGAAGAAGAGAGCAGAACAAGCCTATTTGCCGCATCGATCTTTGGGGATTCGTGAGCGTAATGCTCGCGTTGGTTATTATGTTCATGTCTCGTACATGGGGACACGATTTACCTAGAGGCACCGTTGACCTGGTTAGGATCCACCACTCCACCTTAATGCCGAGCGCCCTAAGAGAAGATTCGCTACACATTAAGATTCAACGAACGGGTGATATTTACTTTGGGGATTTACTCATTTTGCGTGACGAGCTGCCGGACCGGATTCGAGACGGAGTAAAGAATGGTGCAGAGAAGAAGGTGTACATTTCAGCCGACGCCCGAGCCAGGTATCAAGCCGTCGAAGAGGTCTTGAATCAGGTCCGCCTCGCAGGAGTCGAAAACGTCTGCTTCCTTGCCGAAAGTTTTTGAGCATTAGATTCTGTGTCTCTACTGCAGTCGCATCTTGCATCCCCTCCTTCTGCTACACTTTTGGGTTGCGCTGAAGGCAGCGCGCTCAACCGCATGATTTCTCTCTTCGGCAAGCCCGAACCAACTCTCTCGGAACGGCTGAAGGCTTCCGTCAGCAAGACCAAGGCGGCGCTCTCCGAAACGGTTGACAACATCTTTCTGGGCGAACGCAAGATCGATCCGTCGCTGCTGAAGGAGCTGGAAAACGCGCTGATCGCGGCCGATCTCGGAGTAAAGCCCACGCGCGAGATTCTAGCCGCGGTGCGCGAGAAACTCGATCGCAATGCGCTGGCCAACGCGGTGCAATTGAAGCGCGAGATTAAGTCGCACATCGTACGAATACTTACCGCGACTCCAGCACCCGAAAACGCGGCGCCGTCTCCAAATGGAACCGGGCCGCGCGTGATTTTCATCGTGGGAGTCAACGGCGCCGGAAAAACCACCAGCATCGGAAAGCTCGCCAACCGCCTGAAGCTGGAGGGCCTCAGCGTAGTACTCTGCGCCGCGGATACGTTTCGCGCCGCCGCCATCGAGCAATTGGCGATCTGGGCGCAGCGCAACGGTGTAGAAATGATCAAACAGAAATTTGGCGCCGACCCCGCCGCGGTCGTCTACGATGCAGTCGCCGCCGCCAAGGCGCGCAATGCCGATGCCGTTATCGTGGATACCGCCGGCCGGCTTCATACGAAATCCAATTTGATGGCGGAACTCGAGAAAATGAAGCGCACCGCCGCGAAAGTGATTCCCGGCGCGCCCCACGACGTTTTGCTGGTACTGGATGCAACCACCGGGCAAAACGGATTGGCGCAGGCGCGCGAATTTACCTCCGCCGTGGGCGTTACCGGTATCATCCTCACTAAGCTGGATGGCACGGCGAAAGGCGGAATCGTAGTGGCGATTTCGCGCGAACTCGGTTTGCCCATCCGCTTCGTCGGCACGGGCGAGCAGATCAACGACCTGGTGCCTTTCGACGCGGAAACGTACGCGAATTCCCTGTTCGACTAATTCCGTGGACGCGCACGACATTCACTTCATGGAGCATGCGCTGGCTCTCGCGGCCAAGGGCGTCGGCCTGGCCAGCCCGAATCCCACCGTGGGCTGCGTGATTGTGCGCAATGGCGAAGTCGTCGGCAAAGGATTTCACCAGTACGAATTGCGGGATCACGCGGAAATCCTGGCCCTCAAGTCCGCGGGAGAGAAAGTACGCGGGGCCACGCTTTATGTGACCCTCGAGCCCTGCAATCATACGGGCCGCACCGGGCCATGCGCCGAAGCGATTATCGCCGCGGGAATCCGCCGTGTGGTGGCCGCGATGGAAGATCCCAATCCCGCCACCGGCGGCCGCGGATTCGAGCGGCTGCGCGCCGCCGGAATCGAAGTGCAGTCCGGCCTGCTCGAGCACCAGGCGCGCCGGCTGAACGAATCATTTGCCTGCTGGATCCGCACGAAAAAACCTTTCGTGACGCTAAAGTCGGCTTTAACTCTGGACGGGCAACTGGCGCTTCCCGGTGAGCGCAAGAAATTCCTCCGCAAAACGGCCACGAAGAACCCCTCGCGCTGGATTTCGTCCGAAGAATCCCGCGCAGAGGTTCAGCGCATGCGGCATGCCTCCGACGCACTGCTCACCGGCATCGGCACGATCCACGTCGATGATCCGTTTCTTACGGATCGCAGCGGGCTGCCGCGCCGCCGCCGTTTGTTGCGGGTTGTCCTGGACGCCGTCCTGTCGATATCCCGCCACTCTCGTATCGTGAAAACAGCCGATCATGACCTTCTCATTTTCACGAATCAGCGAGAGGGTGCACGAAGGGCACGCGCTATGAGGCAAGCGGGCGTCGAAGTCGTGTGCGTAAGATCGATGGGCGGCAGGCTCAATTTTGAAGATGTTCTTTGCGAACTTGGACGCCGGGATATTCTGAGCGTCCTCATGGAGGCCGGCCCGACGCTGAATGGTGCGGCCCTCGCGGCGGGCATCGCACACAAACTCTTCCTCTTTTACGCGCCGAAGATCGCCGGAGATAATCGCGTTCCCTTTGCGCTCGCTCCGAAGCTTAGTCTTCCGCCGCTAAGTATCGTCCGCACGCAGCAGTTCGGCTCCGATATCGCGGTGGAAGCGTATCTACGCGATCCCTACGCTTAGTTATCCTGTATAATTCGCTGCAAGCACCAAGCACACGCATCGCAAACTGACCGGGCCTTTGGCCCAGCGAGATCCACATGGCAGACACCATCCAGAAATACAAAGACTACGTGATGACCGGTTTCCTGAAATCTGTAGCCCCGATCGTTATCGACAGGGCCACCGGCGCGACGGTGACCGACATCAACGGCAAGGAGTATCTCGATTGCTTCGCGGGAATTTCCGTTGTCAATTCGGGCCACGGCAATGCGCAAATCATCGCGGCGGCGAAGGCGCAGATGGACAAACTCGTTCACTGCTCGTCGTATCTCTATCACGTGCAGCCGGTCGCGGACCTCGCGGAGAAAATCGCGCAGATCGCGCCGCGCGGGTTGACGAAAACTTTTTTCGGCAACGGGGGCGCCGAAGCCATCGAAGGCGCGATGAAGCTGGCGCGGCTGTACACCGGCAAGCATGAATTTATCGCGCTCCACGGCAGCTTTCATGGACGCAGCTGGGGCGCGCTCAGCGTCACGGGAAACCAGGCGCGCAAGAAGCGCGGTGGCCCCTACGCACCGGGCATCGCGTTTGCGCAGGCCCCATATTCGTATCGGTCGCTGTGGCCGAAGGATCCCGAAGAGTGCGGGCGGCAGTGCGCGAGAGCCATTGATGACGTGATTCGCTTTGCCACGTCGAACGACGTGGCCGCCTTCATCGCCGAGCCAGTGATGGGCGAGGGCGGAATCATCGTGCCGCCGCTCAACTATTTTAAGGAAGTGAAAAAGGTTCTCGACCAGCACGGCATACTTTTTATCGCAGATGAAGTGCAGTCAGGCTTTGCGCGCACCGGAAAACTGTTTGCCATCGAACACTACGGCGTCGAGCCGGACATTCTGGTCACAGCAAAGGGTATCGCCGATGGATTTCCTCTGAGCGCGTTCACGACGCGCCCGGAAATCGCCGCTGCCTACAAACCCGGTGACCATCTTTCCACTTTCGGCGGCAATCCGATTTCCTGCGCCGCCGCGCTGGCCAACATTGCCTTCATGGAAAAAGAGAACCTGCCCGCGCGTGCGGCCGAATCCGGGAATTACGCGATGTCCAGGCTGCGCGAATTGCAGAAGAAAAACCCACTGATCGGCGAAGTACGTGGACTCGGCTTGATGATCGGCGCGGAATTGGTGAAGGACGAGAAACTTACGCCCGCCCCAGCGGAAGCCGAGGCCGTCCGCGATTCTTGTTTGCGCCGCGGCATGCTCATCGGAGTGGGTGGAACATACGGAAACGTAGTGCGCTTCCAACCGCCCCTGATCATCACCCGGCAGCAAATTGATGAGGCGCTGGGCATTTTTGCCGAAGCGCTCCAGGAAGTTACGCAACCTGCCGCGCACGCCGCGCGGTGACGGAGGAAAGTCATGCGTTTCTTGACAAGTATGTTGTGTGCGGCCCTAGTTTTTGCGCCGCGCGCCAAAGGTCAGGGTGAGCATCATCACGAGCTGACCGCGGAAGAAGTCGGCTCCTTGCATTTTGCGACTTCCTGCTCGAACACGGCCGAAGCCAGCTTTAACCGCGCCGTTGCCCTTCTTCACTCTTTCCAGTACGAACAGGCCCGGCAAGCTTTCTCCGATATTTCCGCGAAGGACCCAAGCTGCGCGATGGCCCAGTGGGGCGTGGCCATGTCTTATTACCACGGCCTATGGAAGAACGGGGACACGGCTGCGGGCCGCGAGGCCTACCACAAAGCAACAGAGATCGCCGCCGCGAATCCGAAAACTACTCCACGAGAGCTTGCCTATATTGACTCGTTAGGAGCGATTTACAGTGAGGACGGCAAAGATCAAGCGACACACGATCGAGGCTTTGAGCAGAAAATGGCGGCAGTACAGGCTGCTTATCCTTCCGACAGTGAAGCAGCGATCTTCCATGCGATAACATACTCTATTATCGCCCCAAAAACTGACAGAACATTCGCGAACCAGCGCAAGTGCGGCGAGATTCTCGAACCGCTCTTTAAGCTCCAGCCGCACCATCCCGGCATCCCGCATTACATCATTCACTGCTACGACAATCCGGTCCTCGCGGAAAAAGCTCTCGCCTCGGCACGCGTGTATGCCCAAATCGCTCCCGCTTCCGCGCACGCGAATCACATGCCGTCGCATATTTTCACTCGGCTGGGACTTTGGGATGAATCCATCGCCTCGAATTTGCGTTCCGAAAAGCTCGCTACCGAAGCGGAGGCAACCTCGACCAACGGAGAAGCCCGCGACCAGCGCCTGCACGCGATGGATTACCTGGCTTACGCTTATTTGCAAAGCGGCCAGATGAAACGCGCCCAGGCGGTGCTGACGCAACTGAACTCGCTTTCGGCCATTCCTGGTCTGACGCTTACGGGCGACTATGCGATTGCCGCGATCCCGGCGCGCTGCGCGACCGAGCTCGGCAATTGGAAGGAAGCGAGCGCTCTTACGGTGCGGACTGAAGGCGTACCCTGGGCGCAGGCGATCACTTGGGAAGCGATTGGGGAAGGCAGCGCGCGCGCGGGAAATCTGGAGCGCGCGGCGGAAGCCGAACAAACGTTGCTTTCGCTCGTGGACGAGAGCGGCAAGAGGAACAACACCTATTGGTCAAATCAGGTGGAGGTGCAGCGGCGCGAAGTGGCGGCGTGGATCGCGGAAGCAAGAGGCAAGAGCAGCGACGCCATTACCACCATGCGATCCGCGGCGGAACTTGAAGAAAGCATGGATAAGGACGCAGTAACGCCAGGTGCCGTGATTCCTGCTCGCGAAATGCTCGCGGAGCTGTTCTTGCGCGAGAAGCAGCCCCAGAATGCCCTGAGAGAATATGAGACTGTGCTCAAGGTCGCACCCAACCGGTTCAACGCGCTCTACGGCGCGGCCAGCTCCGCTGACGCGATGGGCGACATCGCGGCGGGAGATCGCTACTTCCGTAAGCTGGGTGACATTTCCGTAGGAGAAGAGCGGCCAGAACTGGTCACGGCGCACAAACGGGTCCCCGTCAGAGCGCAGAAAAGCTCCGTGACGAATCGCTAAGCCCAGGAAGGCCCCGACAACTGAGCAAAGGGCGGAGAATTCATGTTTACGGGGATTATCGAACATCTCGGGACCATCGAATCGCTGGACCTGCGCCAGGGCGGAAGCAAGATTTCGATTCACGCGCCGGGCCTGGGTGCAAATCTTGCCGTCTCGAGCAGCATCGCCGTCAACGGATGTTGCCTCACGATTGTCTCCGTCGCAAACGAGCGATTTTCCGCCGACCTGTCCGGAGAAACTCTTGCCAAAACTTCCTTCCGGGAGTTGAAACCTGGAGCGCGCGTGAATCTCGAGCGGCCTCTCACCGCGGGCAAGGAGTTCGGCGGCCACTTCGTCCTGGGGCATGTTGACGCAACGGGCCGTGTCGCAAAACTCAAGCGCGAGAGTCCAGGAAGCGACAATTGGTTGTTCGGCGTGCAAATTCCGGCTGACTTTGCGCGCTACATTGTTCCGAAGGGCTCAATCACCATTGACGGCATCAGCCTCACCGTGGCCAGTTGGAAGGATGGAGTCACCGAAGTCGCGGTTATTCCGTACACCTACGAGCACACGAATCTGAACGACCGCAAGCCCGGCGATGCGGTCAATCTCGAGGGCGACGTTTTGGGAAAATACGTCGAGCGCTATCTCGAAGCGCGAAACGAGGCCACGGCTTCGCCAACCCGTTACACGGAAGCGCAGCTCATCGAAGAGGGCTTCTGACCACTTCCTGGAGAAACGCGTGCCAGTTCTCAACGCCGTGCTCGAGACTTCGCTTTACGTGGATGACCTCGATCGCGCCTCTCGCTTCTACGAAGATGTTTTTGGACTCAGCCGGATAATAGAGGGTGACGCCCGCATCCGCGCGTATAGCGTCGGCGGACGGAGTGTCTTGCTACTCTTCAAGCGGGGCGCGTCGAATTGCACAACTCAATTGCCTTTTGGAACGATGGGGCCGCACGACGGCAGTGGACCGCTGCACGTCGCGTTTGCAATTCCGGCAGCGGAACTGGCGTATTGGGAAGCACGACTCGCCGAAAAGAAAATCAACATCGAGAGTACGGTCCGCTGGCCCCGTGGCGGCACCAGCCTGTACTTTCGCGATCCTGATAACCACCTCGTCGAGCTGGCCACGCCCGGCGTCTGGACGATCTATTAGCTGAAATTAACGCCACGCAGGCTTAATCGGATATGACTGAATTACCGGACGCTGTCTCGCGCGCCTTGGCGCGTGCGCCTCGCCAATACAGGGACAGCCCCAGCCCGATGGCAGCGGCAGCAGTGATGAGGAGCTTCATCTCAAAGAAAAACTTGTTCGTGGTTTCTCCCGGAGGGATCACGGAAAAAAAGATGCAGGCAAGCGTCACGGCGAAGGCTAGCCCAGCGGCAAGCCAAACGCCCAATTTGCCGCCGGGAATCAAAACCGCATGAGGGTTTTCCCTGCGGTCCTTGCGACCGGCCAGCTTGATTGCCGCCGCGTACATGTATAGGAACGGAATGAAGTAGATGATGATAGTCACGTCCACCAAACTTTGATACGCGCCGATGGTGGTCTCATTAATCTGGCTGAGAAGAAGAACAATTCCCGAAATCGTGGCCTGCACGATGATGGAGATGTAAGGCGTCCTCCAGCGGGGATGAATCTTTCCAAATGCCGCGGGAAGATAGCGGTCAATTCCCACGACAAACGGCACCCGCGCGATGCCCGCTACGGTGGATCCCACGCCGCCGGCATTGCCGACCGATACAAGCATGGCCGCAAGCACACCGACGATTCCGATGCGCAGCATCACCGATCCCTGCGTAATCGCTTGGAAGACGCCGCTCTTCGGATCCACTTGTTCCGCAGGAACCATCGCGAGCACGGCAAATGTCCCTGCAATATAGATGAGGGCAGTCAAAACGCCGGCCCCCATCACGGCGCGCGGCAAAGTGCGGCGCGGATCCTTGATTTCCTCGCTCATTGCCGACACTAGCTCGAGCCCGGTAAAGGCAAACGCAATCTGCGACCAGAAATTCACGGTGTCCCAGCTCCAGTGCGGCATCATGTTCGACACTGTGAAATGCGTCACCGAGCCGTGCCGGGACCACAGCACACCGGCCACGCCGCACAAGATTAACAGGGGAATGTACGTGGAGACACCGCCTGCGTTTTGCAGCCATTTGCCGATGTTCAGTCCGACGATGTTCATGATCACCGCGACGAACAGCAAGGCGAAGGAGCCAATCAGCAGGAACGTCCTGCTCTGCGCCAGGGAAGCACCTCCCGCGCCGGCCACATACCCGCCCATTGCCGCGCTTGCGAGCAATAGCCCTGGAAAATAAAAAACGGTGTAAATCCAGTACGACCACCCGGCAACGAAGCCGTGGAAATCACCAAAAGCTTCCTTGGACCAGACATAGAGGCCGCCTTCGTTCGGGAAGCGCGAGGATAGTTCGTTGATCACCATCGCGCTGGGAACGAAAAAGAATAACGCCGCAAGGATCCACAAGCTTATCGAGGAAGTGCCATTGTGCGCTGCGGCAGCGACCCAGCGCGGGCCCAGGACCGTAGCGATGTTGAAAAGCAGAACGTCCCAGAAGCCCATGGTCTTGCGCAATTGATTCAGAGGACTGGAAGAACCGTGGGTGGAATCTGGCACGGCTGGTGCTGTACCGGGATTTGTTTGGTTCACAAAGTCACGTCCATGGCGGGGATCAATTCGTCCTGCATGCGGAAATTATGAAGAAAAGCGTCTTTGGAATTCTCGAAATCTTTCCACGGGCCGAAGAATGTGACTCGGCCGTCCTGCAAAAATACGACGACATCGGCTAGCTTCCTGGCCAAGTGCGTGTCGTGCGTCACCACAATCGACGTGCGGTGAAACGCCTCTTTCAACCGCAAAATCAAATCGCCCATGTGCGCCGCCATAATCGGATCGACCATGGTCGTGGGTTCGTCGTAGAGAATCGCTTCCGGATACTGCGCCAAGGCCCGAGCGATGGCAACGGCACGCTTCAACCCGGTGGACAATTCGCTCGGGATCTTATCGAGCACGTGTTCCACTTCCAGCGTCACGGCAAATTCTTGAACGCAGGCGTCCACATCTTCCGCGGTCAGGCCCGGCTGATCTTCAAGAGGAAATGCGATATTTTCGCCCACGGTGAGCGAATCGAAAAGCGCGCCCGATTGAAATACCATTGTGACCTTGCGGCGTACCTCAGCGAATTGTGCTTCCGTGAATTCTGTTATGTCTTCGCCATCGACAACAATCTTCCCCGAGTCCGCTTTCAGAAATCCCATAATGTGCTTTAGGGAGACCGACTTGCCGACGCCGCTGCGCCCCATAATGACGCACGTCTCGCCGCGCTTCACGGTGAAGCTGACGCGATCCAGCACCAGTCTGCCGTCGAAGCTCTTGCAGACATCGTGAAATTCAAAAAAGTTGGGGGAGCGTGGCTTCGGTTCGGCCGAACTGTCTTCACTGGCGGGATTCGGGTTGATCGGTCCGCCGCGATTGATTTTAAGGATGTCGGTCATCTATTTTTCCGCTTCCAGGATCCGGCGCGCTTCCTCATAGTCCGCCGGCGTGTTCATGTTCCAAAACAACCGTCCCGCGCTATCAAATCGTTTCCAGTCGGCTTCGTCAAGCACTTCCGTGCGAACATGTTTCAATGCCTCGGTAACCTTGCGTACGCCGCGCTCGAACGCCTGCTGAAGAGCGGGCCCCGCATCGGTCCGGTAACAAGCGCAAAGCGGCTCCGGGCCATGCGTTGATTGGGGATACACAGCCTGCGCGGAACTATTCAGCGCTCGTTCGGAAAGATATCCGAGCCATTCGGCCGTTAGAAACGGCATATCGCAGCTTAAAATAAAATTCCATTGGTGTTGCGGATTGTTTTTTGTGGCGTTCAGCAGCGCGGTTACGATCCCGCCCAGCGGCCCTTCCCCGGGCCAGCGATCCGGGATAGCTTCGGCTCCAAACTGGGAGTATTTTTCGGGAGAGCCGATAACTTTCACATTCTTCGCGACGCGCTTCAAGAGTTTGGTCATGCGGGCCAGCATCGGTATGGCGCCGATCTCCATAAGCGCCTTATCCTGGCCAAAGCGCGAACTGGCGCCGCCTGCCAACACGTATCCCGCGAGGTCTCGTGAGAATTCGATTCGCGTTTCGCGAGTCACGAGTTACCAGCCTGCCGAGAACGAAGCCGAAGGCTCACGAATCAGTCTTCTTCCACTGGGCCCCTGCCCGGCCGCCGGATCCCGAGTTCACGCAGCTTCTCCTGCAAACTTTGCCGGTGCAGCCCGATTGTTGCCGCTGTGCGCGAAACATTCCAGCGATGATCGGCGAGTTGCTTAGTCAAGTAAGCGACTTCAAACTTGCGTTTTGCCTCGCGAAAATCGCGCTCGCTGAAGCCATTGGCCGAATCGCCGCCGCTATGCGCGCTCGCACGCGCTTCGCCACGCGCTACTTCGCCTGGTAGGTCGCTGACGTCGATCTCTTCACTGCGGCAGAGTACCAGGCTGCGCTCCAGGGCATTCTTCAGTTCGCGGACATTCCCGGGCCAGTCGTATCTCTCGAGCGTGGCCATTGCGTCCCGGCTCAAGCGTGCCGTGCGTCCCAGACGAGCCGCGTGCATTTGCAGAAAGCTTTCTGCCAGCACGGGGATGTCCGCCTTATGGGCGCGCAGCGGAGGAAGCTCGATGGTCACCACACGCAGCCGGTAAAAGAGATCCTCGCGAAATTTTCCCGCGCGGATCTCCACGGGGAGGTCGCGATGCGTCGCGCTGATTACGCGCACGTCCACGGGAATCGTTTGCGTCCCTCCCAACCGTTCGATGGTGCGGTTTTCGAGTACGCGCAATACCTTGGCCTGCGTTACGGGATTCATGTCGCCGATCTCATCCAGAAAAAGCGTTCCGCCTGACGCCAGCTCGAATTTCCCTTTTTTTTGCTGCGACGCGCCGGTGAATGCACCGCGTTCGTAGCCGAAGAGCTCCGATTCGATCAGAGTTTCCGGCAGGGCGGCACAATTCACAGCCACATAGGCTTTCGCGGCACGCGGAGAGCGCGCGTGAATTTCCTGCGTCAGCAAATCTTTCCCGGTGCCGCTTTCGCCGAGAATCAGCACCGTCGAATCCGTCGGCGCCACGCGGTCCGCCATCTCAAACGCCCGCCGCATTTCCGGGGAACGACCAATCATCGGCCCGAACTGCCCTTCGGTCGCGAGTTGCCGACGCAGCGTGTCGTTTTCTCTTTCGAGGGTGGCAAGTCTCAGCAGATTGGCCACGCGTTGCCGGAGTTCATCCAGTTCAAATCCTTTCACCAGATAATCCGCGGCCCCGAGATGCAGGGCTTCGACCGCGGTTTTTGCGGTGTCCAGCGCGGAGACCATCAGCACCGGCATTTCGCTTCCCTGTTCGCGCATCCATTTCAGAAAAGACAAGCCATCCTGGCCGGGTAACACAATATCCAGCAGCAGGAGATCGGGTTTTTCTGTTTCCAATGCGCTTCGCGCAGCCTCCGCGGAATCCGCTTCCGCGATGCGGTATTTCGCTTCGAGAGCGCGCCGCAGTCCGTAACGCGCCGCCGGTTCGTCGTCCACAATGAGGATTGTTTTCATATTCTTCCTGCTCCCCTTAATTCGCGAGCGGCAGACTTATTTCAAGCCGTGTTCCCTTGCCTCCACTCGCCGGGCTTACAAGTTCCAATTTTCCGCCTGCTTCCGCCGTGCGGCGCGCGACGATGGCCAGACCGAGACCCGTACCCTGGGTTTTCGTCGTAAAAAACGGCTGCAGAATTTTCTCCCGCAATTCGAGGGGAATTCCGGGCCCATCGTCCTCGACCGACAACAAAGCCATGCTGCCATTCAAGGAAACTTTGATGCGCGCATGGCCGCCGCGAGGCGCGGCGTCAAGCGCGTTCACGACCAAGTTCGAGAGAATGTCGTTTACCGCTTCCGTGCTGGCCGCGACCCGCACCTCACCCTTCGGCGCGTTCGATTCCAGCGCAACTCCTCTGCGCTCGGCGTCGTGTCGCAAGACCCCGGTGACTTGCCGGGCGACCTCGCATGCGTCGCAGCCGGCGGCTTTCGCTTCTCCCAAGATGACCGGACGGCTGAACTGCAGCAACTGATTCAGCTTTGTGGAAAGCCTTCCCACTTCGTCCAGCACCATTTTCGTTTCGTGCCGCATCGATTCGGGCATTTCTGGATTTTCCAATTGCACCTGCAAAATCGTCTTCATCGACCCCAGAGGATTCTTCAAGTTGTGAGAAATGCTCGCCGCCATCTGGCCCACAAGCGCCAGCCGTTCGCGCTCCGCCAATTCCCGTTCGAGCCGCAGCTTTTCCTCGATCACACGGCACAGGTCCAATGCCCCCGGCAACTGTTCGCACAAAAATTCCAGCACTGCCCTTGTTTCCCCGGACAACATCGCCCCATGTGGCTTGACCTTGAGGAGGCCAATGACCGAGCCCGACTGTTGGATACGAAAAGTGTTGCGCGGGTCTCCGCGCCCTTGTACATCGATATGGGGTAAGGCCTCTACTTTAAGCAGGATCAATTCTACGTGCGCGAGTTCCCACTTATGTTTCACGGATTGCTCGATGAACGAATGCAACCTGACAAGGTTGCCTTGCCTCGCCACCTCTTGAATGAGAGCCGCAATTCGCTGAGCCTGGTCAATTTCCGTTTGCGCTGTTTCGCGAAGACGTTTGCTTAGCACGCGCTGTAGCGGCTCGAAGAAGACCACTAGAACAAACAGAAGAATTGCAGCGGACGCCTCCGGCGGCAGTACGGGCTCTAGCCACACGCTCATACGCCGGACCATGCTCAAGTACAACAATGCAAGGAAAGTTGCCGAAACAGCGTAGACCAGATTCTTCTGCCGTCCGATCTGCAAGAAGTTGAAGCGCCCAACCAAATAAATCAGAACCGCCAAGGGCGGAATCGCGAGCCAGGCAAGCGCGAGGCTGATTCCTGCGGAAACTTCCGGCGAAAAAGGTCCGGCAAGAACATGGAGATACACGACGAGCGCGGAGCCACTGAAAAACAGCAAGCCCAAAAAAGCGTGAAATCTCTTTTGGGGTCGATCGGGCGCTTGGTAAGCAAATCGCGCCTCGCAAGCCGCGGCGAATAGCATCGCCAACCCCAGCCAGGTACCGTATCCCCTCCCCAGTGCATTTCCCGGGATCAAAAAATCAAATCCAGTCGAACTTGCGAGTAGCGGATAGACACGCAGCGCGAAGTACAGAACCGGAACATACGCAGCGAACAACACCGAACGTTTTAACGCGGGATTCCTCAGCATTTCACGGGTTTCCGCGAACTCGAGATGCAAATGAACCAATAAGGGAGGCAAAAAACTCAGCCCGGCGCAGAGGAGCGTGACGGCAAACGACTGGAGGAGCGCCGGCGGCGACACATAGTAGATCTGGGCGTTGAGGGCCAGCAGTGACCCGCTGTAGAACAAAAATAGCGCCAGGCACAAAAAGAAAAACACGCGCTCGAAATTGCGCTGGCGGCGATAGCCCAGGATCACCACCATCCAGAAGAGTTGGAGGAGTGTGCCAGCCGTGTAACCGACCAATCGAATGTAGACGAGTGAACTCATGAGAAATCCTGAGTTTTAAATCCTACGCTCTAGCAAGTCGCACGACAATCACCAAGTGCAAGATTTTTCTTGCACTATTCAACTATAAGAAAACAAGAGCTTTAATGGAATATTCAATAGACCTAGCGCTCACTCCGATTGTCATGGAAACGCTTGACATGGAGGGATTCCGTGCTATATTAGCAGTCGGCTATGAGGAGTGCTAATTCCCCTTTTCGCTCCAAAGCCGCAGTTCAAACCGCAACATCACCTATGGAGGTCTTTTCAAGATGGCAGTGAACCTAACGCCGCTCCACGACCGTGTGATCGTGAGGCGCATAGAAGAGAAGGAAACCGTCAAGGGTGGCATTATCATCCCTGACTCCGCGAAAGAGAAGCCCCAGGAGGGCGAAGTGATCGCCGTCGGCGCCGGCCGCCGCGACAAGGGCGAGCGCATCCCCCTGGACGTCAAGGCAGGTGACCGCGTACTGTTCGGCAAGTACAGCGGCACGGAAATCAAAGTCGAAGACGAAGAGCTCTTGATCCTGAAAGAGGACGAGATCCTGGCCAAGTTGAGCGGCGCTGCGAAGGCCGCGGGTGGCAGGAAGTAAGTTTGCAGTGCTCGTATGAAAGCCGGGCCTCGGCCCGGTCGTTGTAGCTCAGGCTTTCGAGCCTGAAGGGTTTCGCAACAAAATTTAAGTTCGGTATCCGAATTCAGGAGGAGACACAAGTATGGCGAAGCAGATAGTTACAGGTGAGAATTCCCGCCAGTCCATTTTGCGCGGCGTGAATGCTCTCGCCGACGCAGTGAAAATCACCCTCGGCCCCAAGGGCCGCAATGCGGTGATTGAAAAGAAGTTCGGCGCGCCGGTCATCACCAAGGACGGCGTGACGGTTGCAAAGGAAATCGAGCTCAGGGATCCCCTGGAGAACATGGGAGCGCAGATGGTCCGTGAAGTCGCTTCGAAGACTTCCGACGTTGCCGGCGACGGCACGACCACCGCGACCGTGCTCGCCCAGGCCATCTTCCGCGAGGGGGTCAAGACTGTCGCCGCTGGCGCCAGCCCCACTTCCCTCAAGCGCGGCATCGAAAGGGCGGTTGAAGTCGCCGTGGAAGAGATCAAGAAGCTGCACCGCGACGTCAAGGGCGACATGATCGCCCAGGTCGGCACGATTTCTGCCAACAACGACAAGCAAATCGGCGGCATCATCGCCGAAGCCATGAAGAAGGTCGGCAAGGACGGCGTCATCACCGTGGAAGAGTCCCGCACCATGGACACGACGCTCGAAGTGGTCGAAGGCATGCAGTTCGATCGCGGCTACCTATCCCCCTACTTCATTACCGATCCCGAGCGTATGGAGTGCGTGCTCGAGGACGTACGCATCCTGATCCACGAAAAGAAGATCAGCTCGATGAAGGACCTGCTTCCGCTTTTGGAGAGCATCGCCAAGACCGGCAAGCCGCTCCTGATTATCGCCGAAGAGATCGAAGGCGAAGCCCTCGCCACGCTGGTGGTCAACAAACTGCGCGGCACGCTGCAATGCGCCGCGGTTAAGGCTCCTGGCTTCGGCGACCGCCGCAAGGCCATGCTCGAAGACATCGCCACGCTGACCGGCGGCAAGGCCATCACCGAGGATCTCGGCATCAAGCTCGAAAACGTGAAGATCGAGGACCTCGGCCGCGCCAAGAAAGTCACCATCGACAAAGACAACTCCACGATTGTGGAAGGTGGCGGCAAGCACGCCGACATCGAAGGCCGCGTCAAGCAGATCCGCCAGCAGGTGGAAATCACAACCTCGGACTATGACAAGGAAAAGCTCCAGGAGCGCCTTGCCAAGCTCGTGGGCGGCGTGGCCGTCATCAAGGTCGGCGCAGCCACCGAAACCGAACTCAAGGAAAAGAAGGCGCGTGTGGAAGACGCCATGCACGCTACCCGCGCGGCGGTCGAGGAAGGCATCGTGGCCGGCGGCGGCACGGCGCTGCTTCGCTGCCTCTCGGCGCTCGAAAAGCTCAAGGTCAATGAAGATGAGCAAGTCGGCGTGAACATCGTCAAGCGGGCGCTCGAAGAGCCCACCCGCCAGATCGCCTACAACGCCGGATTTGAAGGCGCGGTGGTGATCGGGAAAATCCGCGAGTCCAAGGAAGAGAACTTCGGCTTCAACGCGGAAACCGGCGAGTACGGCGATATGGTCAAGATGGGCGTCATCGACCCGGCCAAGGTCACCCGCCTGGCGCTGCAGAACGCAGCCTCCATCGCGGGCTTGATGCTCACCACCGAAGCGCTCGTGGCCGAGCTAAAGGAAGACGATAAGAAGTCAGCAGCAGCCGCAGGCGCTCCGGGCGCAGGCGGCATGGGCGGCATGTACTAAGCTTTCCAGCTAGCCCACCATCTCAATCCAACAAAGGGCGTCCTCGGCGCAAGCCAGGACGCCCTAATTTTTCCTCCTGCGGGGTGGTTTGCGCCTCATTCACTTCATTCCCGGCTCTTTTTACGCTATATTTTTATTAGTATGAGCGACACGCACTCCCAATTCGCCACCGTCGAAGAGGCCGTCGAAGAGATTCGCCAGGGCCGCATGATCGTCCTCGTGGACGACGAAGACCGCGAAAATGAAGGCGACCTCACCATGGCCGCCGAGAAAATCACTCCCGACGCCATCAACTTCATGGCCAAGTACGCGCGCGGCCTCATCTGCCTGCCGCTCACCGAAGAGCGCTGCGACGAGCTGCACCTGCCGCTCATGTCGCCGATTAACACTTCGGTTCACGGTACGGCGTTTTGCGAGGCCATCGACGGCCGCCGGGGCGTCACCACAGGCATCAGTGCCGCCGACCGCGCCATCACCATTCTCACCGCCATCGATCCGAAAACGAAACCCCAGGATCTCGCGCGTCCCGGCCACATCTTCCCGCTGCGCGCGCGGAAGGGCGGCGTCCTGGTCCGCGCCGGCCAGACCGAAGCCAGCGTCGACCTCGCGCGCATCGCCGGCCTGAACGCGTCCGGCGTCATCTGCGAGATCATGAATGAAGACGGCACGATGTCCCGCGTGCCGCAGCTCGTGGAGTTCTGCAAGCAGCATGATTTGAAAATGCTCACGGTGGCGGACCTGATCCGCTACCGCATGCAGCACGAACGCTACGTCCGCCGCATTGCGGAAACGGTTCTGCCGACGCGCTACGGCGATTTTCGGATGATTGCCTATTCGAGCGATGTGGATCATGACCAGCACATTGCCCTCGTTCGCGGCGAACTCGAAGGGTCCGCGCCGGCGCTCGTCCGCGTACATTCCCACTGCCTCACCGGCGATGTGTTCGGCTCGACGGCTTGCGATTGCACCGAGCTTGTTTCGCGTTCGCTCGCCACCATCGCCAAGGAGGACCGCGGAGTTTTCCTTTACCTCCATCACACCGGCAGGGGTTTCGGGATCGAGTCTTCCAGCGAACCCGGGGCACTGCCCCAGATTCATTTCCATTCGCGAGGCCAGCTCGACCGCGAACCTGCCCGCCAGCGCATGGTCCAGCACGAGAGTGGCATCGGGGCGCAGATCCTCATCGATCTTGGCCTCAAGGACATTCGCGTCCTGACCAATCATCCGAAAAAAGTCGTGGCCCTTGAAGGCTACGGTATCCGCATCGCCGACCAGGTTCCTCTGCGCATCGAGCAGCCTCGCCCCACACACCAAATTCTCTGATCTCGCCGTTCACCGAGGTAAGCTGTCATCCTGAGACGACCCGACTTGTCCTGAGCCTGCCTGCTCCGCGCAGGTGAAGGATGAGGGTCGACGAAGGACATGAACAGCCGATTCGAGACAAATTATCTCTTCAGTTCTGGTGTTGCAGAGGCGGCTCTGAAGTGGCTGCGGGTTCCATTTCGGGCGGGGGAATGACCTTTGCGGGATGCGGCTGCTGAGGCTGCGCGGATTTCGCCGCTGCGCCTTTGCCGACCGTGAGGTACTTGCGCATTTTGTCCAGCCGCTTCTTGCCGATGCCGCGAATGGCCACTAGATCGTCCACGCTCTTGAATGCGCCATACGATTTTCGCATTTGCAGGATCTTTTCTGCCGTGGCCGGTCCGATGCCCGGGACAAGCTGCAATTCTTCCGAGTTGGCGGTGTTGATGTTTACCGGCCGGAGCGGTGGCTTTTTTGTTGCTGCGGGAAAAGCTGCAGCGGATAGAAAAAGAGCCAGGAGCAGAAAACTGAAGACGCTGCGTGCTGCTAATGAACGCCACGCCATGGTGGAGTTATAATATATAGAATAAGTCTCTAAGTCAATAATAAAGTAATCGAGGCATCAGGACAGGCTCTTGCCTTGCGCGTCGTAGATCTCGAGTTCACCAAAGAGCGTGGCTTGCTCCTGGATCTGCTCGCGGTCGCCGACCACGACGATCTGCATGTTCGCCGAGTCGAAATATTTCCGCGCTGCATCTTGCAAATCTGTTGGCTTGAGCGCCCGCACCTTCTCGCGATAGGTCTCGAGATAATCTTGCGGCAATTCGTGGAGCTCGACCGTGGTCAGTTGCCCCAGCAATCCCTCTTGCGTCGCCAGGCCCATCGAAAACACACCCGTCAAATAATTCTGCGCGTCCGCCAGCTCCGCCTCCGGCACTGGAATGGAACGTAACTTATCCAACTCATAGAATATTTCCGTCAGCGATGCGGCCACCACATCATTGCGCACCGCGGCCGAAATCGAAAAATAGCCATACTCCCGCAACGGAGTCACGCCGCTGCGCGGACTGTAGGTGTAGCCTTTGTCTTCGCGAATGTTCATCACCAGCCGTGAATTGAACGCGCCGCCGTACAAGCTGTTGGTCAGGCTGAGCTTGATCCAATCTGGATGTTTTCGCGTTATTGCGTGGCAGCCCGCTAGAATTTGCGTCTGCACCGCGCCCGGCACGTGCACAAGGTGGACGCGCCGCCCGCGGGGATTCGGCGGAGCGGCAGCCTCTTTCGCCGCCGGCTTCTTCCCTGTCCAGCCGCCGAACGCTTTTTCCACGCTGGCCAACATCGATTTGGAATC
>Ga0210384_10002493_pt1 | contig 22403 bp, 21 predicted proteins | sample IncBWH2MmetaG_FD_160574 | JGI IMG/M metagenome (GOLD analysis project Ga0210384, IMG submission 160574) | Forest soil microbial communities from Barre Woods Harvard Forest LTER site, Petersham, Massachusetts, United States - Inc-BW-H-2-M | ecosystem: Environmental > Terrestrial > Soil >...
GGGATCGAAGCCGAAGCGCTGCTGCGCGATCATGGCGATGAAGCTGGTGCAGGACTTGAAATCGGGATCGTAGAACTTGCGGTTGCTCTGGTCCTGCTCGAAGTGCTCGGCGTCGGAGGACGAGAGGAAGGCGCTCTCGTGATGGTCGAACCACCAGGTAATTTTGGGCGAGCTGGAGTATTTGAAGTCGACGATGGCGTTCTCGTCGCCGTCGAATTGATTTTCGTCGAACAGCGCCCCGGCACGGTGGACCAGGCCGGTGAAGACGAAGTCGGCGTCGCCGCGGATGCGTTCGCGATAGAAGCGGGAAAATAACGCGGCGGAGGAGGCTCCGTCAAAGCATTTGTCGTGATAAAAGACCCGTACTCGCAATGAATTCCCCAATCGCCCAGCAGATTCCCGCGAGCCAGGCCACGCAGACGGCGTGGAATGGCGACGCGGGTAAAAGCTAATAGGATTGACAGCTTACAGGAAGAAAGTCAAGGGCGGGAGTTTGCGTGGGGAATGCCGGCAGAGAAAAAATCATAAACCACGAAGGACACGAAGTATCACGAAGGGTTTGACTTGCTGGTGCTTCCTTCGTGTGCCTTCGTGTCCTTCGTGGTGAAGGTCTTTCGATTCCTACATGGCGTTGGCTTGCTTTTCCGCCATGTCGCCGATCACGGGCAGCTTCCACATCTGGCCCTGGTTTGCCTTCAAAAGAAGGATGATCCAGAGGATCAGGCCGCCGAGGCCGATCAGCGGCCAAATCAAGATGGTGAGCCAGCCCAATATTGGAATGTGGGCGACAATGCTGAGCGCAATCCACAGAACGATCCACGCGACCGCAAAAAAGAGGTTCTGGAACGAATGGAAGCGGACGAACCGATTCTTGTTGTAGGGTTCGATGACCAGGAAAACAATCGCCGGGATGATGGTCACATACGCCAGCATTCCGGCCACGTTGTCCGTCATGCCTCCGGTGCTCGCGGTCGCCTGCGGTATCGGGGGGGCGGTGGCGGCCCGGCCCGCACAGGCCGCGCAAGTGGTGGTGCCGTCCGCGATCTGCGCGCCGCACATGTTGCAAAAGGCCATTGGAGTGTCCTCCTCAGTCGTTTGGCGGGAAGCGTGCGGCTCTACAGGCTGCGCGAGACCGCTGCCAAGCGACGCTGCGGCAAGGTACCAAAAAGGCTCAGGGAAAGCAATCGACAATTTCTCGGTTAGATCGGCCTGGGAGATTGCTGAAAAGTATTTTTGTACCGCTGAGCGTCCCTCGGCGGCTAAACAGTATGCTGAAAAACTCGGGTTGTCGGAGAAAAAAGACGACGAGGGCTGAAGCCCAGATTAATTTTCAACGGCTTACGCGGCCCTAAAGGGCCGCTCTTCCACGGTAGCACCGAGCCTGCTAGGGTTCGCCGACCTGCTGGGCGGCGAAATCGCCGAGCAGCGGGAGTTTGAACATCTCTCCCTGAAAAGCCTTGACCACCAGAACCAGCCAGATGACGACGAAGGCGAGCGCGACCACCATGGAAACCAACAAGACCAGCAGCGGTCCAAGGACTGGGATGATGAACAGCACAACGCTGGCGAGTTTGAGCGCGATGGCAAACAGAATTCCCGCGCCGAGAAGCAGGAGGCATTGGATGGAATGGAAGCGCACAAAGCGATTTTTGTTATACGGGGCGAGAACGAGGAACAAGATCGCTGGGATGAATGTGCAATAGGCGAGGGCACCCGCGATGTTTTCGGGAAAAGGGCCGACCGTGCCCTGGGCGCGGGTTTCGGTGTGCATGGATCGTCCGCAACTGGGGCAGAAGGCGGCCGTGTCAGGCATTTGGGCAGCACAATGCGGGCACGAGATCAGCGTGACGTTGGAGGGATCCACTGTGGGGCACGATATCAAAACGCCGGGTGGGCGGCAAATGGGGGCCTCAGTTGCAGATGCTCAGTTGCACAGGTTCACTTGCAGATTGACGCCGAGCCGCACGGATAGTATGTTTCGTGCAATTTTCTGTGCGCCGCCGAAAGAGACGCGTCGCACAACGGGAGGCTGAATGGCGTCATTCTGCGAAGGGTGTGGGAACAGCTTGTCGGCGGACGATAAATTCTGCCGGGGTTGCGGGAGAGTGGTTTCCGACGGGGCTGGGGTAATGCCCGGAGCCGGCACGGCGCCAGCGCCGGTTGCAAATGCGGAGACGAGCGGAAAAGCGATTGCCAGTTTGATCTGCGGTCTGCTTTTCTTTATCCCCTTGCTCTTTATCGGAGCGATTGTTTTTGGCCACATGGCTCTCTCGGAGATTCGGAAGAGTGCCGGACGGCTGAAAGGCGAGGGCATCGCCATGGCGGGACTCGTGCTTGGGTACATCTGGATTGCGGGAATTCCAATCATTCTGATCATCGCGGCGATTGCGATTCCGAACCTGTTGCGGGCTAAGATGGCGGCCAACGAATCGTCCGCCGTAGCGGCGGTGCGGACGTTAAACACGGCGGAGGAGGCCTATGCTCAAGACCATCCCCAGGCTGGGTACACTTGCTCCTTGGCTGATCTGAATCGGCTCATCGATAGCACTTTGGCGGGCGGGCGGAAGTATGGATACGTTTTCGAGTTGAAGGATTGCGCGGCCGGGGCAGAGGGAGCGGCCATTGCGAAATACCGGGTGGTCGCGTATCCGATGACCGTGAATCAAACCGGAGTGCGGGCGTTTTGCTCTGACGAATCCGATGTCATCAAAGTTGACGCCAGCGGCTCGGCGCAGGGCTGTTTGGAGAACGGCAGCGTGCTGTAGCGAGATTATGCGGCTGACTCTGCACAGCCGAGGAAAATCTTGTAGAGAGGAGTGGCATCGATGAGTTCGTTCTGCCTGGGCTGCGGGAACAGTATGGCGGCGGGGGAACGATTCTGCGGAATTTGTGGGAGAGATTCTCTGGCGGGGTCGGCGCCGGCGGTCGATCCGGCGGTGGCATTTGGGCTTCCGCCGGAAACCAGCGGCAAGGCGATCTTCAGCCTGATCTGCGGGATCCTTTTCTTCATCCCTCTTCCGCCGTTCTTTATCGTCGCGGTCATCTTCGGACATTTATCGCTTTCGGAAATCCGCAGGAGCGCGGGCAGGCTGGCGGGAAGAGGATTCGCGATCGCGGGACTGGTCCTGGGCTACCTGGGAGTGGCGGCCATGATTGCACTGATTGTTTTCGTAGTTTCGTATCGCAAGTCCTGGGACAGGTCGGTTGCTGAGACAGCGATCGCAAGCAATGAAAATTCCACAGTGTCAGCGGTGCGCGCTTTGAATACGGCGGAGATCGCCTATGCGCAGGCTCACCGGGAGTCGGGTTACACGTGTTCCCTTTCCGAGCTGTCGGGCGCATGGGGAATCAGCAGGGATCTGGCTCGTGGCAGGAAGAACGGATACGTCTTTGAGTTGCAGGGCTGCACGGCGGCAAAGGCGGACGGACCGATTGTGAAGTACCAGGTGGTGGCGTACCCGGAGAATTTAAAGAAGGCTGGGAGGCCAGCATTTTGCTCGAATGAATCAGACATGATCCGAGTGGCGCGCAGCGGATCTCCGGAAGAATGTTTGCGGAGCGGCGTCGATTTGTCGGCGACGGAGATCGATCACCCGCACAATTAGTGTCGTGTAGCTCTCCGAATTCGTTCAGAGGGGGCGCGGGGTGTGGTTCTTTTTGCGGCAGTCTTCGCAAACCCCATAAATCTGAAAAGTGTGCCGGGTGGTGAGGTAGTGATATTTGCGGCCGATTTCCTGCTCGAGCTGGCCGACCTCCTGGGAAAAGAATTCGACCGAACTGCCACAGTCGGTGCAGACCATGTGGTGATGGCTGCGACGGTTGTACTGGTGCTCGTAGCGGGCGATGCCGTCGTGGAAGGCAACTTCGCTGGCCAGGCCGCATTCGGCGAGCAGCTTGAGAGTGCGGTAGACGGTGGTGTAGCCGATGCGGGCGTCTTTTTTCTGGACAAGGCGATGAAGCTCATCGGTGGAAAGATGGTCGCGGGTTTCGAGAAACGTGCGCAGAATGGCGTCGCGCTGGGCGGTCTGCTTCAGGCCAACGCCTTTGAGATGGCGGTGCAGGATGTCCTGGGCTTCGCGGACCATCTGGCGGGAGATGGTGGGCTGATCATCGATGCGTTTTTGCAGCATGGGGAGTGGAACTGAAGTGTCAGGATATCATCCGGCATCTTGAAAATGAAATTCATTTTCAGCGGCGGGCGGTGTGGGGAGCGCGGAATACAATCTCTGCAATAGAATCCTGAACTAGAATCGAAGATTCCTCATGAGCACGCAGGCAGAGATCAGCCCACCCAAGTCGCGCCGGACGTTCCCTTCCAGCATTTCCCGCATTCTGCTGTGGCTGCTGCTGGCCGTGGTGGTGCTGCTGGCGGGCGTGGTGGGGTATGCCTACTACGTCGCGCACTCGGCTCTGCCGCAGCTCGATGGGCGGTTGCAGATCAGCGGGCTGGAAGGGCCGGTCACGGTGACGCGCGATAGTCACGGCGTACCGGCGATCGAGGCGGCCAGTTTTACGGATCTTTTTTTCGCGCAGGGATTTGTCACGGCCCAGGACCGGCTATGGCAGATGGACGTGATGCGCCGCTACGGCAGTGGAGAACTTTCCGAGATTTTTGGCGAGGACACGCTGAAGGTCGACCGGGAGCAGCGCATTCTGGGCTTGCGAGCGGCGGCGAAGAAGGCGATTGAGATGGCCAGCCCGCGCGATCGGAGTTTCCTGGAAGCCTACACTCGCGGGGTGAACGCCTACATCGGGACGCGGGGGGGCCGGCTGCCGATTGAGTTCCGCATGCTGCGCTATGCGCCAAAGCCGTGGTCTATGGAGGACTCGGTAGTCATCGCTTACGTGCTGGTCAAGGATCTGAATTATCACTATTTTTTCGACGCGCTCAGCCGCGAAAAGATTCTGGCGAAGCTAGGGCCGGAGTTGACCGCGGACTTGTATGTGAACCGTTCCTGGCACGACCGTCCGCCGACGGTGATGCGGGAGGATCTGACGGAGCCGGATAACACCGGTGGATCGGATGACGAGGACGACGACGATTCTCCGGACAACTCGGTGACGCAGAGAAGAGTTCCATTGATTGCGCCGGTTGCTGCGCCGGTCGAGGATTTGCCGGTGAATGGATCGAATGATTGGGTGGTTTCAGGGGCGCACACGGTGACGGGCAAGCCGCTGCTCTCGAATGACATGCACCTCAACCACCAGATGCCGAACTTGTGGTATGAGGTACACCTGCACTGCGGCACTTTCGACGTTGCGGGCGTGACGCTGCCGGGGATGCTGTATGTGATCGTGGGGCACAACCAGCGCATCGCATGGGGATTCACCAATATCGGCCCAACCGTGACCGACGTTTACATCGAAAACTTCAACGCGCAGGGCGCGTATCAGACGCCGACGGGATGGGTGCAGCCGGAACATCGCACCGAAGTCATTCACGTAAAGGGCAAGCCGGATGTGAACGTGGATGTGAAACTCACGCGTCACGGGCCGGTGATCACGGAACTGGTTGCGGGTGAAACGCGGCCGCTGGCATTGCGCTGGACGTTGTATGACGGATTGCACATCCCATTGTTCGATGTCGATTCGGCACAGAACTGGGAAGAGTTCCGGCGAGCATTTTCGCAGTTGGACGCGCCGGGGCAAAACGTGGTGTATGCCGACATCGATGGAAATATTGGATATCAGGCGACGGGCAAGGTTCCGATCCGCGCGGCGGGGGACGGAAGCCTGCCGGTGAGCGGCGCGGACGACGCGCACGAGTGGACTTCGTATGTTCCGTTTGAGAAGTTACCCAGCGTTTACAATCCGCCGTCGGGAATTATTGCCACGGCGAACGGAAGAATCACGCCAGACGGTTATCCGAATTCGATTAACATGGAGTGGGAAGCTCCGTGGCGCACGGCACGGATTTACCACGTGCTGGAATCGGGACGGCAATTCTCGGCCGCGGATATGCTGGCGCTACAGACCGACATTCAATCGGAGGCAACCCTGTTTGCCGCGGAGCGCCTGGTTTACGCGGTGGATCATGCCGCGAAGCCGTCCGCGCGCGCCAAGCAGGCCGCCGACCTGATGCGCAGTTGGGATGGGCGCATGCTGGCCACCTCGGCAGCGCCCACCATCGCGGAAAATGCGATCGGCGAATTGCGGCGTCTGCTGCTTGAAGCAAAACTGGGAGCGGCTCCCCCGGAATCTCGCAAGGATGCCGACTCCGAACTCTTTAAAGAAACTCAGAAGAACGCCGTCAACTGGACGACCTATTCCTGGCTGCAGAGGTCGGTGTGGATGGAGAACATCCTGCTCCATCGGCCCAAGCGGTGGCTGCCCGACCAATATCCGAATTATGACGAACTGCTGACCGCCGCGGTCGAAGGTGCGGTCAACCATCCGCAGGCGCCGAAGGATCTGGCGTCGTGGCACTGGGGAGCGTTCAATGCGGTGGAGATTCAGCATCCGATCCTGGGAAAGATTCCGGTGATCCGGCGATGGTCGGGACCGGGAGTGCGGGAGCAATCGGGCAGCGGATATACGGTGAAGGCAGTGACGCGCCACCACGGGCCGTCGGAGCGCTTCACTGCGAATCTGGCTGACCTCGATCAGTCGACGCTGAACACGGTGACTGGACAAGGTGGAAACTTTCTGAGCCCCTACTACATGGACCAGTGGAAGGCGTGGTATGACGGAACCACGTTCCCCTTGCCCTTCAGCGCGAAGGCAGTAGACGCTGCCAAGGCGCACCGGCTGGTGCTGGAGCCGATCAGGTAGGCTCTGAGATTCCCCTCAGCGGCTAAACAGTTTTGCTGAAAAACTCGGTTCAGCCGCCCGAGGGCTAAAGCCCAGATTAATTTTCAACAGCTTACGCGGCCCTGAAGGGCCGCTCTTCCACAGTAGCACCGACAAAACCGAGTTTTTCAGCAAACTGTAAGCTGGCATTGCTTCGACCGGGTTACGGCGCGGCTTGAAGCCGCGGGCTTTCAAGACAAGACAGAATCGTGAGTTTTTCCGCAGCTTCTTAGAGTCGAGCGGCGACCTGGCTGGCAAGATCCTTGAGCTGTTTCTCGACTGCCGGAGCGGAATCGACGGGGGCAAGGTTGAGATAGAAACGAACTTTTCCCTTGCGTACGTGGAGCGCGTGGGACTCATCAAAATACGCCTCGTCTCTGAGCCCAGCGACTGGCGTTTGCCGACCATAAAATTTGCTCAACCTGGCAAACAGATCCTTGGCGTCAGAAGGCGAGGGATCGACGTAGGCTCGGAACCAGAGCTTGCTTCCCTTCGCCAGATAATTGCAATCCGTTCCCGTCGCGGTGTTGGCGAAGGGGCGGGGAGCAACGCTCTTTTGTGGGGCATCGTAGGTTCGTCCTAACGTCTTGCTCACTTCGGCTACCGGCAGCAGCGAGCAGAGGTCGGAGGGTGGTTCGGCGGCACGAGCCGGTTGAATCGCGCAGAGGGCAACGAGCAGAGTGGCGGCGACCGAAGATAGTTCGGTTAAACGAGGCATGCGGCACTCCTGTCCTGGCCTGTAGCCGGCAAGATTATATAGCAGCGGAGCTTGACGGAAATTTAGTTATGCCCGGATGGTGCGGGCGCGAGACGCCCCTTCGGCAAGCTCAGGGCAGGCCCTCGCGACAGCCAGCGGGATGCCGGCGCTACGCTTAGAAGAAATCGATTGCCTTGACGTCACCGATGTAACCGACGATTTCGACGGTCCCCTGGGGGAGAAAATCGGGGTTGAGCAGCAAGGTATCCGTGAGGGTGTCGTACACGCGGAGATCGCCGCCTTCGGCCACGTATTCGACGGGGCGGGTGGTAAAACCCTGCAGGCCGTTCACGTTGCCGTTGTCCGGGGGGATGACCACAGAATTGTCGGCGGTGCGGTAGATGGCTAGACAGCCGCGGACTTCCCCGCTCGGATTACTCACGTTGCCGATGTTCGTGCAGTCGTGCGAGCCGATGAAGAGCTGGCCCAGAACGTTCAAATCCATGCGGTCATGGAAGCCGTCGGGGATGGCGATCTCGGTGCCGGGATTGTTGAAGTACGGGTCGGTCATGGAACTCACGTCGACAATATCGAGCGTCCCGCAGTAGGTCGCTTCGGTCTTGGCGGCGCCGGTAATCGAGGCACAGAGGGGTCCGGTGGGAGTGCCGTTTCCGGCAACATAAAGTTGGGTCCCGTTCAGAAGAGCCATGGTGGCGCCATTCACGTTCACCGGCGCGCCCACGGCGAAGGTCGACAAGTCCAGGGTCTGCACGCTGGCCTGGGTGCCACCGCACTCCGCGCCACAGTTCAAAATGTAGGCGGTATTTCCGTTGATGACGGCGTAGACGGGACGGTCGAAGCCGGGGACGATGGTGCACACCGCGTTCGGTGGATTGGTGATACAACTCGTGTCCACGGGAGGAACCGCAAGGCCGGGGGTAAGCACGGTCACCGAGTCGGAGTCGTTGCTGAAGACCAGGAGTTGGCTGCCGCCGTCATTGGCGATCACGGTTTGAGCATTGGTGACGGCTATGGTGGTGAGCACACCGCTGGAGAAATTCATCTGATCGACGGCACCGAGGACAGAAAATCCGGTGACCGTGGCGGTCGGAACTGCGGCAAATCCGATCCCGTTGGATCCTGGAAACACCATGCTCGCGGTGGGGCCGGGAAGGCGGATGTTACCGATTGAAGTTTCCTTGGTCGTGTCGGTTGCGTAGACGGTATTCGAACTGGCATCGAATGACGCCGCAATGTTCAGAGACGGCGTCACCGCCATCAGGCCCGGTGAGTTTCCAGCACTGATCCTACCCGCCCGGGCCGGAAAGTCGGTAAAACCATTCACGATAATCAGGCTACCAAAGTTGGTGGTCGATGTGGTCCCTTGAGAAGCGAGAACACGGTTGGTCAGGCCGCTGGGCGGCCCTCCCCCCGGCTTGGTGTATCCACCACAGCAAACAAAGCTCAGGCAGGCTGATGCTCCAAGCAACAGAACGAGGATGCGTCTCTTCAAACGGCAGGCTCCTAACGACATGAAAAAGGAAGATTTAATTGCGAAATGGTGGATTATAACAGACCCAGAACCCGGCCTCACGCGGGCCTCGCTGAAATTGCGTTGAGATTCTCCAGCTCTTCCTCACACTTACTGCGCAGCGCCGCGGAGATGCACGAAAGGGTCTTCATCCTGTATTCTCAGAAAACATATGGCGGCTGACTTTCTTGCCCGGATCAAACAATCCCCCGTGTTGTGCGACGGCGCCATGGGGACCCTGCTCTACGCCAAAGGCATCTTCATCAACCGGTCCTACGACGAACTGAATCTTTCGCAGCCCGACCTGATTCGGGGGATTCACCACGAGTACCTGCAGGCCGGGGCCGAGATTATTGAAACCAATACTTTCGGTGGCAACTCTTTCCGCTTGGGACGGCACAGTTTGGCGGATAAGGTCCGCGACGTCAATCGGGCCGGCGCGCGTCTGGCCCGGGAAGCCGCCAAAAGCTTCGATGTATGGGTGGCGGGATCGGTTGGCCCGCTGGGCACCAGAATCGAACCCCTGGGCAAGACTTCTTTCCAGGAGGCGCGTGACGCGTTCCGCGAGCAGATCGAGGTGCTGGTGGAGGGCGGTGTCGATCTGCTGATTCTCGAGACCTTCGGTTATCTGGAGGAGATTCACCAGGCAATGCTGGCGGCGCGGGATGTGAGCTCCTCGCTGCCGATCGTGGCGCAGGTCACCATTGACGAGGATGGCAACTGCCTGGACGGCTCCGACCCGCAGACCTTTGTTTCCAAGCTGGAGGAATGGGGGGCGGACGTGATTGGCTGCAACTGCAGCGTCGGTCCAGTCGCCATGCTGGACGCGATGGAGAAAGTCCGGGCGGCGACTTCCCTTCCCTTGGCGGCCCAACCGAATGCCGGAATTCCGCGGTCGGTGGACGGCAGGAATATTTATCTCTGCTCGCCGGAATACATGGCGAGTTATGCGCGCAAGTTTGTCGCGGCTGGGGTCCGGCTGGTGGGTGGGTGCTGCGGAACGACTCCGGAACATATTCGGGTGATGAAGTCGGCGATGCGGGTGGGCGAGGCCAGAGGTAAAGTGGCTGCGGGGCAGGTGACGGGTGGCGCTGCGGTGGCGGCAGCGACTCCGGCCGTGCCGCTGGAAGAGCGGTCGTCGCTGGGTGCCCGGTTGGCTCGCGGCGAATTTGTCACCATGGTTGAGATCGTTCCTCCGAAAGGGATCGACGTTCGCAAGGAGGTCGAGGGCGCGCGCTTTCTAAAATCGGTGGGCGTGGATGCGGTGAATATTCCGGACAGTCCGCGGGCGTCGGCGCGCATGAGCAATCAGGCGCTGTCGCTGCTGATTCAGCGGGACGTCGGCATTGATGCGATTCTGCATTACACCTGCCGTGATCGAAACGTGCTGTGCATTCAGAGCGATTTGCTGGGCGCGGCCGCGGTGGGGATTCGAAATCTCATCTGCATTACTGGCGATCCGCCGAAGATGGGCAATTATCCCGACGCGACTGCGGTGTTTGATGTGGATGCGATCGGGCTGGTCAACATCGTGCACAACCTGAATCGCGGGCTTGATCTGGGCGGGAATCCGATCGGAACTGGGACGGGTTTTGTGATTGGGGTGGGAGCAAACCCGGGGCTCACCGATATGGATGAGGAGATTCGCCGGTTCGAGTACAAAGTTCAGGCCGGAGCGGAATATGTCGTCACTCAACCGGTGTTCGATCTGCGCCTGCTGGAGAATTTTCTAAAACGGATTGAGCACTGCCGCATCCCGGTGGTGGCCGGGATATGGCCGCTGGTCAGCGTGCGCAACGCGGAGTTCATGAAGAATGAGTTGCGGGTATCGGTGCCGGACGCGATTCTGGAGCGTATGGCCCGGGCTCAGAACCCGGAGGCGGCGCGGGCTGAGGGCGTGGCGATTGCGCGAGAAATGCTGATTGCCGCCAAACAGATGGCGGAAGGAGCGCAGATCAGCGCGCCGCAGGGGCGGTATAGCTCGGCGGTCGATGTGTTGGAAGCGCTGGGTAACCATACATCAGCCGCTTCGTGATGCACAGCCGCTGGCTATTCGGTTCGAATCGCCACCAGCGGTTCGATCGCAGCGGCGCGACGCGCCGGCACGAGACTGGCTGCGAGCCCGACTAAGACAAATGCTGTTGATACTCCTGCGAATGTGACTGGGTCGGTGGGGCTGACCTGGAACAACAAATCCTGCAGCAATCTCGTTACAAGGAGCGAGGCAGCGGCGCCGATGGTGGCGCCCGCCAGCGAAAGCACGAGCGCTTGTTTCAATAAAAGCGACAGGATGTGGGTAGGCCTCGCTCCCAGGGCGCGGCGAATTCCTATTTCTTTCGTGCGCCGCACCACGGAATACGAAATGACCCCGTAGAGTCCGAGCACCGCCAACAGGGCCGCCGTGCCGGCAAATGCTCCCAGCAGCTTCATCATCAGCCGGAGCTGGCCCTCGGAATCGCTAACCATATCATCCATGGTCGAGATCGTCGACAAGGGCTGATCGGGGTCAATGGCCAGAACTTGCGCGCGAAGCGAGTTTGCAAAACTCAGCGGATCCCCGCTGGTGCGGACTGCCAGCATCGCCGACTGTGGCGGCTTCTGGTCGCATGGAAGGTAAAGTTCCGCTCTCGGATCGTCGTCCCGGCCGGAGTGGCGCACGTTGGCCACGACGCCGACAATCTCCACAGGTCTCTCGTCGGCGCCAAGAAAAATGCGCTGGCCGATGGGGTCAGGCCCGGCGGGATACTGCGGCCAGAAAAGCCGTACCAAGTTTTCATTGACGATTGCCACCGGTACTGACTTCGCGTCGTCCTGTGCTGTAAACTCCCTTCCCCGTTGCAGCGCGATTCGCATGGTTCGGAAATATGCCGGGGAGATGTCCTGGAAGATGCTGATGGGCCGTTCGTTCAGCTTCAGCGGCGGCACTCCTGCCAGCTGCACGGGAGCTCCCATCCACGTATCTTCCATGGGAAGCGTGAGACTTACCGCGGCTCCGCGAACTCCTGGGAGGGCCTGCGTCCGTTCGACGACTTCCCGGTAGAACTTCGCCCTCTTCGCATCGCTATCGTAGCGAGCCGGGGACAAGGAAATCTTGGCGGTAAGCAGGCTGGTGGTTTGAAATCCAGGGTCGACGCGATACACCCGAGCCAGGCTCTCGATCAGAAGCGTAGCCCCGATCAGTAACACGATCGACAACGCGACTTGTCCAACAACTAAAAGACCGCGCGAGCTGAACCGCCAGCCCAGCTTCGAGCCTGCCGTTCCTGTGGTTTCGCCGCTGCCTCGAAGAATCCGGGCAAGGTCGGGCCGGGAAGCGCTCAGCGCGGGCGCGAGTCCGAACACTACGCCGGTGAGCAGGGCAAGGAGCGCGCCAAATCCCAGAACGAATGCATCGATCCGAATTTCTCCGGCGCGCGGTAAATCAACAAAGGTCATGGAGCGGATTCCGTTCACTGCCAATGCGGCGAGGGCAATGCCCAGACTGCCGCCGAGAATCGCGAGCAGCGTGCTCTCGGCCAGCACTTGCGAAATGATCCGCAGCCTGCCGGCTCCGATGGCCGCTCGTACCGCGAATTCGCGCGCCCTCGCCGTTGCCCGAGCCAGCAAGAGACTTGCTATGTTGGCGCAGACGATCAGCAAGACGAATCCGACCGCTCCAAATAGCATCCACAACTTCGGGCGGATGTCAGAGACCAGTTCTTCTCTCAAAGGCCGTACTACGTCCGGTTCGTCGGGCTTTGCGTCGAGCATGGTCGGGTGGGCCTCGGCGTATTGTCGGTTCAAGACCAGCAGTTCGGCGTTGGCTTGCTGAAAGCTGACGTTCGGTTTCAACCGTCCGAATACGGCCAGAATCGGGCTCAGTGGCCGGGATTGTGCGGAAATCACGGACCATTCCGAGGGCCTGGTCACCCACGCGTCTGCCAATTGAAATCGAAAGCTGGCGGGCATTACGCCGACCACGGTGTGCGGCACGCCTGCGAGAGTGATCGTGCGGCCAAGTATTGACGGATCGGTGCCGAAGCGGCGCTGCCACAACCCGGCGCTAATCAGGGTCACCGGCTCCGCACCCGGCTTATCTTCTTCCGCCAGAAAACCGCGGCCCTGCAGCGGGCTCACACCGAGAATGCGAAGAAAGTTTGCCGAAACACGCGCGACTTTCAGAACCTCAGGCTCTCCGCTGCCGGAAAGCGCCATTTCCTCCAGTCCGTTGGTATAGGCGCCGACCTCCGTATAGGAGCGGCCGGTCGCGACGATTTCTTCTGCCCGCACGGGCGTGGCTCCATCGGCGATGAGAACGATGCGGTCGGGCTCGCGATATTCCAGCGGCTTGAGCAGCACCGCACGAATCACGGAGAACATGGCCGTATTGGCCCCGATTCCGAGCGCGATGGTGAGCACCACCGCCACGGAGAAGCCAGGATTCTTAAGCATGGTCCTGATCGCGTACTTCAGATCCTGCTGAACGCTTTCGAAATACGTCGTTCTGCTCACTGGCAGGCCTCTTTCTCCTCCTCATCAGCGACTCACGATCCGTCGGAGGCGGTTTGGCCACTCTACGACGCTCCCGTCGTTCGTTCAAGAACAGTTTCACGCTCCGATTGGTCCACAATTCCTACGCTTGGATGTGGCCTGTGGAACACAGCGGCGAGCACTACGGCCAACTGGTGGCTTACTATCGCGCGAACAATTTGGTGGCGCCGGACTTGCGGAGCGATTCCGTTTGTTGTAAGTTTCTCGACTGCAATCCCATCGATTCCCCCCGGCAACCCGGAAGCGAACATCGGGCCTGTGGAAATCTATCGTCGCGGTCTGATCGTGATTTCCGGGGGACGACGCCGACCGTCTCCTATTGAATCGATTCATCTCGATAGCAAAACGATATTGCAAATCCTTCCGTCCTGAAACCGCTTCCCACCACGGGACTGCGAGTCCATTTTTATCGATCCATCGCATCAAAAAGACTGGACACTTCCTGCATTTCGTTGCATTACAATAAGAGACGGAGCAAAACCCCGTTGCCAAAGTTTGAAGAGTGCCTCCAGCGACTGGAGAAGATTGTTCAGGAACTGGAAAAGGGCGAAGTCCCTCTGGAGAGGTCTCTGACACTGTTCGAAGAAGGCATGCAGCTTTCTTCAGCCTGCCGGAAGGAATTGGAACAGGCGGAAGGAAAAGTAGAAATTCTGCTGAAGAAGAACGGGAAGCTTCAGGCTGAACCATTCGAGCCGCTGACGGAAAAATCTTCTGCGCGACGGTAAGTCGTGCGGATTTCTGACCGCGATTCGAGAGCGTTAGATGTCTGTGGAGATGTGGTTTTCTGAGCCACCCCGCAGCCCTAGTCGAGTGTTGACGTCCGCCGTTGACGAAGGTTGAAAGATCGGGGGTTTATATGGCGCAAAGCGTAGTTGTTCTGGAAAAGAATCCTGGAGTGGCAAGGTCCCTGGCCGGTGGACTCCGCTCTCACTTCTCAGTGCACGTAACTCGCTCCCCGGAAGAATTACGGGACGATGTGGTGCGCACCCATCCCGAGGCCGTAATTCTGAACCTCGAGCATTGGATGCTGGCGGATGTGGAGAGTCTGCACCGCGACTTTCCTGAATTGCCCATCGTCTGCACCCACCGCATCCCCGATGAGGAAATGTGGATGGCTGCACTGTCGGCCGGCGCCAGCGATGTATGCCCCGCGGACGATGTGAGGAACGTGCTGACTTCGGTGCTGCGCAATGCGGCGCTTTCGCGGAGCGCTGCGGCATAGATCGCAAGGTATAGATCAATCCTGAGTAATCTATCCTGAGTTACCTGAACATCGAGGACGCCAAACAGGCGTCCTTAATTTTTGTCATCTACTCGCCACCACAGATTCTTCCCATTGAGCCGCCTTGTTATACTCACTGCTTCATGCTCAAGGAGACTCTCGAACAAGGGCGGCAGTTGACCGACGCCGCGCTCGACCGCCTGATTCCACTGGAGACGCAGTATCCCGAGTCGATCCACAAGGCCATGCGGCACAGTGTGTTTGCCGGCGGCAAGCGCCTGCGGCCCGTGCTCTGCATGGAGGCCGGGCGGATGGTGGCTGGATCTCTGCCGGCGCGCATCGAAGAGCTGGGCGCGGCGCTGGAGATGCTGCATACGTATTCGCTGATTCATGACGATCTTCCCGCGCTCGACAACGACGATCTGCGGCGCGGGCGGCCCACCTGTCACAAAGCGTTTGGCGAGGCCATCGCCATTCTCGCGGGAGATGCGTTGCAGACGCAGGCGTATGAAGTTCTGGCGCGGCTGAAGTGTCCGGCGGAAGCGCGCGTACGCATCATCGAGGAAATCGCGCGCGGCACTGGAACCATCGACGGCATGATTGGCGGGCAGGTCGTGGATCTCGAGTCGGAACACATGCGGCCGACGGCGGAAATGCTGGAGTATATTCACCGCTCGAAGACAGCCGCGCTGATCACGGCGAGTCTGGTAAGTGGAGGGTTGTACGGCGGGGCGAAAGATAGTCAGGTGGCGAAGCTGCGGGCGTTTGGCTTGGCGATTGGCCTGGCGTTTCAGATTGTGGATGATGTGCTCGACGTGACGCAGACGTCGGAACAGCTGGGGAAAACTGCCGGCAAAGATACGGCTTCTGAGAAAGCGACGTACCCGGCGCTGTTTGGGATTGAAGCGTCGGAGCGCCGGGCGGATGCGCTTGTGAACGAGGCGTTCGCGGAGTTGGACAGCTTCGGCGAGCGGGCAGAGACGCTGAAAGAACTGGCACGGTTCTTGGTGGAGCGGAAAAAGTGAAGGGGGCAGGCGTCAGACCTCGGACGTCAGACTTCGGACCTCAGACTTCGGACAAATGCACTCTCTGGGCTCTGAGCGGCCTCTGTGGTAAAAAATATAGACGGCGATGGAGTTCGCCATAACCGCCTGCTGCGCTGGCTGATGACTCCTACAAACCTAGACTACTTTTGTAGGAGAGACTTCATCGTGAAAGATTTTCTCGCCATATCCGTCGCCGCGATTGTCGGCGCCAACCTGCGATACCTGCTGAGCCGCCTCGCTGCGCGAGAACTCGGCCCCATTTTTCCCTACGGAACGCTGGGCATCAATATTGTGGGCAGCTTTATTGTGGGCTTCTTCGTCATCTGGACCAGCGAACGCGTGCTGGTGGATCCGCGCTGGCGGCTGCTGGTGGTCGTTGGATTCTGCGGGTCGTTCACCACATTTTCCAGCTACGCGTTCGAGACCATGTCGTACTTCGAGCAGGGACAGTGGGGACTGATGCTGACCAACGTCCTCGGCAACAACCTGCTCTGCCTGGGCGGCGCGCTCGCGGGAATGGCGCTGGCGCGGGCGCTCTGAACATGACGGCGCTTCCGACGCTCGAAACGGCGCGGCTGCAGTTGCGTCCTTACACCGAGAGCGACATTGCAGAACTGCTGCCGTTGATCGGCACGCGGGAAGTCGCCGCCACCACCTTGCGCATTGCACATCCCTATACCGAGCAGGATGCGCGAGATTTTCTGGCGCTCGCGCAGGAGTCCGGCAAGATCTGGCTGGCGATCACACTGCGTAGTGATGGCCGACAGATTGGCGGCGTTGGCCTGCGCGTCGATGATCAACACCGGCACGCCGAACTGGGCTACTGGCTGGGCGTGCCGTACTGGGGACAGGGATATGCGACGGAGGCGGCGCGGGAAATGCTGCGGTACGGATTTGAGGAACTTGGCTTGCATCGTGTCTTCGCTTCGCATTTCAAGCACAACCCAGCCTCGGGACGCATTCTGGTGAAGGTGGGAATGCGCTACGAAGGCTGCCAGCGCGAGCATCTGCTCAAGTGGGATCAGTTTGTGGATTCGGAGCTGTACGGGATTTTGCGGCAGGAATGGCAGAATTCCAGAGAGGTTCGCGAGTAGAATGCCAGATGCGATGGCAGTCCAGGTCACTATTTATCTGAACGAGGCGGACCAGTGGCATCACCGTCCGCTGCACATGGAGATTCTCAACTACCTGCGCAAGGAGAACGCGTACGCGGCCATTGCGATCCATGCTGTGGCGGGATTCCTGGGGCGGCAGCGGGTGGAGACGTCGCATCTGGTCGAGGCGGGAGGCAAGCTGCCGGTGATTATTATTTTTGTCGACACCGATGAGCACGTGAACCGCGTGCTGCCCACGCTGAAGGAGATGGCGGCGCACCGGCTGATCGTGCGCGAGAACGTGGTGCTCGAGCAAGGCAGTCTCGACTGACATGTCTTCCCTTCCCCTGAGTCAATCCTCGAACGTCCAATCTTTGGACATTCTGGCCATCGCGGCGCATCGCGACGATGTAGAGCAAACCTGCGGCGGTACGCTGCTGAAAGCCGCCAAGCGCGGGCAGCGCACGGGAATTCTCGATCTAACGCAGGGCGAAATGGGCACGCGCGGTACGGCGGAAGACCGCGCTCGCGAGGCAGACGATGCGGCGAAGATTCTGGGCGTGAGCTGGAGGCGAGCGCTCGACCTTCCTGACGGTCGCGTCGAGAACACATGGGAGAACCGGCTGAAGGTCGCGAGCGTGATTCGGGAGACGCGGCCGCGGGTGATCATTCTGCCTTACTGGAAGGGGCGGCATCCGGATCATTACACGGCGTCGGTGCTGGGATATGAGGCTTGTTTTCTGGCGGGGCTGGCGAAGTTGGATCCGCGGAAAGCGCTCAGCTCGCAGCCGTCGGGTGTCAGTGGACTAGCGTCGGACCTTGGACCACGGACCTCAGACCTCGCTCCGCATCGGCCGTTCAAGATTATTTACGCTACGCTTTATTACGATGTGCGGCCGACGTTTGTGGTCGACATCAGCGAAGAGTTTGACGGGAAGTTCGCTTCGATTCTCGCGTACAAATCGCAGTTCAGCGACCAGGAGGCGGGCAAAGATCTGTTCCCTGCCCACTATGAGATCCGCGCCCGCGTCGAGGCCATGGCGCGCTTCTATGGCATGCTGGGGGGCGTGACCTACGCCGAGCCATTCCTGCAGAAGGAAGTCGGGCTGGTGGAGGACTTGTTGGCGATTCCGGTCAAGTCCATTTAGGATTGCTGGACCCAATTCTCAGAGAGGTTACCTATGACTCGTATTGTTCTTACTCTCGTGACCGCACTGGCGATGGCCGCCACCGCCGCTGCACAGGCTGGAACCTGGCAGATCGATCCCAATCACACGGCCGCACAATTTTCCGTGCGGCATCTTGGCCTATCCACGGTGCGGGGGGCGTTCACGAAAGTGAGTGGCACCGCGAAGTATGATCCGGCAGACCCGTCAAAGGATTCTCTCGAGGTGACGATCGACGCAAACTCGGTGGACACACGGGTGGAAATGCGCGACAACGACTTGCGCAGCCCGCGCTTTTTCGATGTGCAGAAGTTTCCGACGATTACGTTTCACTCGAAGGCTGCGAAAGCTGCAGGGGCTGGGAAGATGAAGATCACGGGCGATCTGACGATTCATGGCGTGACCAAAGAAGTGGTGCTCGACGTGGACGGACCCACGGCGCCGATCAAGGATCCGATGGGCAGCGGCCAGCGTATGGGGGCGTCGGCGACGACTAAAGTCAATCGGCAGGATTTCGGTATCGTCACGATGCCCGGTGGCATCGGGGACGAGATCACGATCACCATTGACGCGGAGTTGGTGCAGCCCGCTGCGAAGTAGTGCGAGTTGCGTGTGAACGAGAGCGGAATCTGTTCTGAATTCCCTCCTGGCCAGGAGTCGGTCATGACACGAAGCGCGCAGTTCGGTGGTTTGTGGATTGTAGCCGGGATGCTGCTGGTGACGGGATGCGGCGGGGGTGGTGTCGTCCCGCCCAATGCCACGGTCGTCGTTTCTCCCAAGCTCGCCGCAGTTGTCGCCACCAGCCAGACGCAACAATTCACGGCAACGGTGACCGGGAATGTCAGCAACCTGACGGTCACATGGAGTGTGGATGCCGTGGCGGGCGGCAACGCGGCGGTCGGGACGATCAGCGCTAGCGGTCTCTACACGCCACCGGCAACGGCCGGCACTCACACCGTCACTGTGGCCAGCGTTGCTCTGCCCACATCTTCAGCGTCGGCGAGCGTGGCCGTCACGGATCTGGCGGGCGTGTTCACTTATCACAACGACTTGTCGAGAGATGGGGCTAACACCCAGGAGTATGCGCTCACTTCCTCAACGGTGAACACCAACACGTTTGGCAAGCTTTTCTCCTGCTCCGTCGATGGGGCAGTCTACACGCAGCCGCTGTGGGTGGCGGGATTGGGCATCGCAGGCGGCACGCATAATGTTGTGCTCGTGGCCACGCAGCATGACAGCTTGTACGCTTTTGATGCTGACGCGAGTCCGTGTGTCAAGTACTGGCAGGCCCATCTGCTGGATAATATGCACGGCGGCACAACCGGAGAGGGCCCGGTGGTTTGGAACGATGTCGGCGTTTGTTATGGCGACGTTTATCCCGAGGTGGGAGTGACGGGGACGCCGGTGATTGATCCGTCGAGCGGCACGATCTATACGGTCAGTGCGTCGGAGATTCCCGGTGCGCAGTCGGGCAATTGCTCACTGCCGCCGGGTAGTTACTTCCACCGGCTGCACGCTCTGGACATCACCACGGGGGATGAGAAGTTCAATGGGCCGGTTGCGATCACGGCTGCGGTCGCGGGGGTTGGCGATGGATCGGTTGGCGGTGTGCTGACGTTTAACTCGCAGCTGCATCATCAGCGATCGGGGCTGGCTCTGTCGAGCGACGGAATCGTCTATGTGGCGTTTGCCGCGCACGAGGACGCTACGCCCTATCATGGCTGGCTGTTCGGCTACAACGCCACCAACCTTCAACAAAAGCCTCACGTTTTCAACACCACGCCGAACGGGGTGTTTATCCCAGGGGTTGGCGGCGCGGATGGCGGAATTTGGGGTGCCGGCGGCGCTCCCGCGGTGGACAGCGGAAACAATGTTTACGTTGCCACCGGGAACGGCATATTTGACCAGGGCACGGGTATGGCCATGCAGAATGACTATGGCGATAGCGTTCTCAGCCTTAGTCCACTGGCTGGAACCACCTCGATGCAGGTGAACGGCTGGTTTAGCCCTGACGACGAGGTCAACCTTGAGAAGGGCGACGTCGACCTCGGTTCGGGCGCGCCGGTGCTGCTTCCGGACCAAGCGGTTTCTCCAACGCATCTCCTGGTCCAACTCGGCAAAGACGGCGTGGTCTATTTAATTAGCCGCGACAGCATGGGGTTCTACAACTCAGGCACGAACCAAGTCGTGCAAAACTTCCAGGCTATCGGCGGGTTCTGGGGAACACCCGCGTTCTGGCAAAATAACCTCTACTTCGCAGGCGCATATGCAGGCTCGACCGATTTCCTCAAGCAGTTCGCTTTCGACGCGGCCACGCCCGGGCAGTTCAATACAACCCCCTCTTCGCAATCGATTGAGCAGTACGGATTCCCCGGTATTTCGCCGTCAGTCTCGTCACAGGGATCTAGCAACGGGATCGTATGGGGCATCGATGCTGGCCTCTACGGCTATGCCAGCCCGAACGCGGCGGGAGGCATCAATTGCTATGTTTCCCCGGTGCCTGCTGCTTGCACGGGGCCTGCCGTGCTTCACGCCTACGATGCAACCAATCTCGCAATGGAATATTGGAACAGCGCGCAGGCTGCGAGCAATCGCGATCAGGCGGGGAATGCGGTGAAGTTTGTGCCGCCGACCATTGCCAACGGCAAGGTCTACGTCAGCACGCGCACGGAAATCGACGTGTACGGACTGCTGCCCAACTAGCAGCGCTACTTTTTCAATGCCACCGCCAGGCCGTCGCGGATGGGCAATAGGGTCGTGTAGAACTCTTTCGCGTCGTAGAGTTTGCGATTGAATTCGAGGATGGCCTTGGTCCTCGCGTCGGTCGGATTCTTCTCTGCGACCCGTCCGCTCCACAGGACATTGTCTGTAATGAACAGGCCGCCTTTGCGAAGGCGCGGCGCCACCAGGCGCAACACGCGCGGGTAGTCTTCCTTGTCGACGTCGTTGAAGATGATGTCGAACTCCTGCTTTTGCTCGGAGAGGAATTCCAACGCGTCCCCGGTGTGCAGCGCGATGCGGTTCGAGACTCCGGCGCGGGCGAAATATCCGCGGGCGCGTTCCGCATTCTTCCGGTCACCGTCGGTGTAGATCACTCGTCCCTTGTCGCCGACCGCCTGGGCCCACCAGATGGTCGAATAGCCGATGGCTGAACCCAGCTCGAATACGGTGCGGGCGTTGATCATCATGGCCAACTGCTGCAGCACGCGCGCCACGGCCGGGCCGACGATGGGGACGTTATGCTCGGTCGCGTAGTCTTCCATCTCAGCCAGCACTTCTTCGCGCTTCGGCAGCATGGAATAGAGGTAGTCATCGACTGGACCAGCGGTGGTGAAGTTGTAGTGCCGCCAACTGGCGGCGGAGTCTTTCTTCTTAGTTTGAGTAATGCTGGGTTGAGAAACCTTGGCTTGAGTCACGCGCCTCCCTTTCGATTGCGATGGTGTACTGGCTTTCAGCCGCCGATGGTGATGCCCGGCTTCATCTCGTGTACTTCAACTCCTGGGACCAGTTTCTGCAAAGCGCCTGGAGTTCCGGTGAGAGCCGGGAAAGTTCCGAAATGCATGGGGATCACGGTTTTCGGCTTCAGCAGATTGATGGCGTAAGCAGCTTCGCGCGGTCCCATGGTGAAAAGATCGCCCATGGGCAGCATGACGATCTCGGGGGCGTAGAGCTCACGGATGATCGCCATGTCGCCGAATACGTTGGTGTCGCCGGCGTGATAAATTTTCACGCCGTTCTCAAACTCGATGACATAGCCGCAGGCCTCGCCGCCGTAGACAATCTCGTCGCCGTCCTGGATGCCGCAGGAATGATCGGCGTGCACCATGGTCACTTTGACGTCGCCGACGGTTTGCGTTCCCCCTTTGTTCATGGGAGAAATCTTCTTGGCGCCCTTTTTTGCCAGCCAGAGACAAAGTTCGTAGATGCCAACCACAAGTGGGTTGTGATGTTTGACGACCTCGACGGCGTCTCCGATGTGGTCTCCGTGGCCGTGAGTGCAAAGCAGGACGTCGGCCTTCTTCACTTTCTTGTCGGCCTCGGGGCACATGGGATTACCCATGATCCAGGGATCGATGAAGATCGTCTTTCCGGCCGGAGTCTCGATGCGGAACGTCGAGTGACCGAGCCACGTGAGTTTAATGCCTTTCAGATTCATGCTGCGCGTTAGCTCCTAGCTTCTAGCTATTCGGCACTCGACCGTGCGGGTTGTTTCCGAACCCTCCGACGTATGAGTGTTGACTACTGAGTGCTTTCCATTAATTGGCCAACCTAGTTTAATATGAAACGCCATGGCAGAACTCAAGGTGCTGATTTCGCGGCAGGACATT
>Ga0210384_10002497_pt1 | contig 22390 bp, 32 predicted proteins | sample IncBWH2MmetaG_FD_160574 | JGI IMG/M metagenome (GOLD analysis project Ga0210384, IMG submission 160574) | Forest soil microbial communities from Barre Woods Harvard Forest LTER site, Petersham, Massachusetts, United States - Inc-BW-H-2-M | ecosystem: Environmental > Terrestrial > Soil >...
GTCTTTGGGTGGCACTAACGATGATGCTAATATTGCGTTAGCCTGTCCTCCATGCAATCAGAAAAAGGGAAGGGAAGCCTGGTTTCTCAAAAAGAAATTGGGTAAGGAGAAGTACGAAAACATGAAAAAGGAATAAAACAATGAATGCATTAGTTAGTTATATTTTCGCCGCTATGATTTACTGGGTTCCGATGACGGATCATGCCTATTATGAGAAACCCGAAGTTACTCAAGCAAGATATACTGAGATCGCTACCACCATTGCAGAGGTGGCACTAGATCCAAATACCGTTCCGCTTTTTGAGGGAGACGATGGAAGAGTCAAAACAGCTTTGTTGCTGGCTTCCGTGGCTTCGTCGGAGGGTTTTTTCAGGAAAGACGTTGATTCCTGTAAGGTCGGTGGAGACAATGGATTGGCTTGGGGTCTTTGGCAGACTCATGCTAACAAAAAGAAGGTTTGTTCCGATAGGAAAGTAGCCGCCACCATTGCATTAGATATGATGCGAAATTCCTTGCAATCATGCAAATCGTTTAATTTGATGGATCGTATGTCCGTTTACACTGATGGCTCTTGTCATGCCAACTGGCAAAGGTCAAGATTCAAAATGGGTCGAGCCATTACTTGGTATTCTAAACATAAACCTGAGACTTTGACAGTTGCCTTAGAAGATTAACATGACCAACATACCCCCTAGTATCGCCGACAAGGTTGGCAGGACTCTCTACAAAATCGATAACCATCCTATTTGCATTGTGAAAGAGATGGTATTTGATTATTTTTCCGATTTAACCAAAATTGAGATAGAGAGTCCCTACGTTTCAATAGAGAACAACTTCGATAGACTACGTGTACCTAAGGATCACCCTTCTCGTAGCCCTACCGATACCTTCTATAAAGACGATACTGAGGTACTTCGCACACATATGACCTGCTATTTGTACCCTATGGGCAAATCTGATACTGGTCGGAGTGTATTGAAGTACATTACCTGTGGTGATGTCTATCGAAAGGATGCTATTGACGCCACTCATTACCCAGTCTTCCATCAAATTGATGCCTTCTGTATCGTTCCTTCTGGGGTAGATGTCAAACAAGACCTCAGAAATCGACTTTCCGGACTCATCAAACACCTATTTGGACCCAAAGCTAAGCATCAGTTCCTTGAAGATTCGGAGCATGAAGATGTTTACTTCCCTTTCACGGTAGATTCTTTGGAGGTAAGTGCTGAATTCAAGATGGATGGTGAGACTAAGAACCTAGAATTGCTGGGAGCAGGTACCGTTCATCCAGATATCATGAAGGATTTGGGGCTACCCAACCATCAAGCCTGGGCTTTCGGTCTAGGATTGGAGCGTTTGGCGATGGTCATGTTCGATATTCCAGACATTAGACTGTTTTGGACCCATGATAAACGCTTTCTAGAACAATTCACAGTAGGAAAAGTTACCAAATTCAAGCCCTTCTCCAAATACGAGATGTGCTACAAGGATATTTCCTTCTTTACCAGCCCTACGTTCTCGTATAACGACCTTTGCTCTATCGCTAGGGACGAGGACAAGAACAACCTCATCGAATCTATAACATTGATTGACGAATTTCAGAAGAAGGGGCGCACCTCCCGGTGTTATAGAATTGTCTACCGTTCCATGGATTCCACCCTCAAAAACTCGGAAGTGGAAAAAATTCAAAGAGCAATTCGTCACAGAGTAACAGAAGAGCTAAAAGTGGAGATTAGATAATGGGAGTTGATTATTATCAGTGTGCCAGTTGTAATTTTGGCTTTCGAGATGATAGCGATTACTGCGCTTATTGTGAATGTGGTAACCATTTTTGCAGTAAGGAGTGTGGCAAACTTACCAATTATTCTGTAATGGAAGAGCCTGATGAAGCAGAGGGTGAGGAAAAATACCAACTCTATCTAGACGGTAATACTAGGATTGATTTAGAACAACCCATAACTTGTGTTATTTGTCGTAATGAAAGTTATACGGAGTATACCTTATTGGAGGCTGTATTAAAACATTTCCGTATTACGAGAGAACAAGCCATTAATATTTGGAGAAGTTCGAAAAAGCCATGAAAGAAATTATCATTCTCTTTGGTGAAATGGGAGCCGGCAAAAACTATTGGGGAGAAAGATTTGCCCAAGATTTGGATTATACCTTTTTCGATGGAGACGATGTCGTCACTCCTGAGATGTTGGCACAAGTCGTCAAGTTCAAACCATTGACCCGAGAGATGATTATCAAGTATGTTAATCATTTGGCGAATGAAATTGCCAACCGAGCTGAACAAGCCCCTGGACTTGTGGTCGCCCAAGCCTTATATTTTGACGAAGATAGGAAGTTTTTAGAGCTGTTCCTGCGCAGCCTTGGCTACAATGTGCGTTTCAAGTGGATTCGCCCTCCTTTTGTACGACATCTCAAACAACTCTATTCCAGACCCAATGGTTGGCGATGGATTCTTTATTGGCTCAGTTTCACTTTTTGGTTTCAAAAACCAACTCACGAATTTGATATGGTGCAATAATGGGTGTTGATTTTTATACTTGTGCTCATTGTGGTTACAATTTCCCCGATTGTGGAGATTTCTTCGGCTGTGAATGTGGAGAGCATTTCTGTGATAGCAAGTGCGGGGATAGAAAAGTAGATGAAGAAAACGAAGATATCTCTACTTGCCGTTTGTGTCGTAAAGACTCGGCAACCGATAACAATCTTTTGCATGCTTTGTTGGCTCATTTTAACATAACTTATGATCAGGCTATGGAGATTTATAGAAAACAAGAGGAATAAGTTATGGAAAACAAGGTAACCTTTCAAGCTCGAATACAACCCTACTTCAGCCCTTCGGATCAGCTGGATGTTAAGCTGGCGTATTGCCTAGCCAAATTCGGGCATCGTGCCCAGACTAGGAAAGAGCTAACGGATGGTTTGCCCACTCGTTATTTCGAACATGTTCGTCGAGTTGCCATCATCCTAATGGATGAAATGAAGATTATGGACCGCGATATGATTATCGCCTCCCTTCTTCACGACTCTATTGAGGATTGTGCTGACCTAACTCCTGAACTATTGGAACACTCTTTTGGCAATGAAGTAGTTTCCATGGTCAAGTTGCTCAGCAAGACCCCTAAAGAAGGGTACATCGACCGTTTAAACAACTGTCATAACTGGAAAGTGCTGGCTATCAAGGCTTGCGACCGTCTAGATAACCTGCGTTCTCTGATGATTCCGGGTACTACCTTAGAGTTTCAGAAGAAACAGATTAAAGAAACCAAAGATAAGTACTTTACCATCTTCGATAAACTGGTAAACGTCATGTGTCCTCCTAATTACGTTGCCAATGTTACCCCTGTTAGGGATGAGATCAAGCGATTGATTGAGAGATACAGCACTATCATTGAATTACAAGAACAAACATGAGTGTTGAATTTACCTGTAAACTATGTGGAGCCAAACATCCTTCTACGGAACAGACGGATTTTGGTCTCCCTTTAGTACCAAATACCATAACTACATCTAGAGATAAGGATCAAAAGTGGTATTTCCACTGTGTTGACTGTCCGCAGGCAAGATCCGTGCCAACTTGACCACCCATCGGATAGCGTTTACATTGTTTGGGTAGCGGGAGGTGTGCGTCCCGCCCGCCCTCTTTTTAACTGGAGCGCACTTACCCGACCCTAAAAGGTGATTGAAATGTCTAAGGAACGTATTAAAGAACTCGCAGACGAACTTCTCAGAGCCAAATACACCTACTACAACATCAAACTACCAGATGGTATGCAGCCTTTGGTGCTAGGTGACAAACTGTATGATACCCGAGAAGCGGAATTGCGTTCTTTGGATGCCGCCCATTGGGTTCTCAAGATTGTTGGAGCCCCTCAAACCCAGTCAGAGTGGAAGAAAGCCAAGCATCAGATCCCCATGGGCTCTTTGAATAAGGTCAATCTACCTGCTGAACTGACGGATTGGGCTAAAGACAAAGGCAAGCAAGAATGGTTCGTTACCGAAAAGCTGGACGGCATCTCTATCGAGGTGGTCTATGAGAAGGGTAAGTTGGTGCAAGCCATTACCCGAGGTGACGGAGAGACTGGTGAGGACATTACGGTCAACGTAATTCGTATGGGTGGGGTCAATCCCGACCTGCAAATGGACTTCAATGGCTCTTTGCGTGGTGAAATCATCATGCTCAAGTCGGTTTGGAAGAAAGATTTCGCCGATAAAGCCAATCCGCGTAACGCTGCCTCTGGTGTTTCCAAGCGTTTGGACGGAGTGGGAGTTGACAAACTCAACATTCTCTTCTACCAAGTGCTGGGAGATGTTGATTTCACGACCGAAATGGAACAGATGGAGTGGTTGGAAGATAACGGATTGGGCGTTCCTAACTCCTGGCTGTTCAAAACGGTTGATAAGGTCAACACTCATTGGCGTGATTACCAAGATAACAAGCGAGAGAAGCTGGACTATGACATTGATGGTCTAGTGATTCGTATCGATGATCTGGCTGCACAGCAATCTTTGGGAGATAAAGACCTTCGACCCTTGGGAGCCATGGCTTTCAAGTTCGATAACGAAGCCAAAGAATCTACTATCCGTGATATCATCTGGCAAGTAGGCAATAGCGGGCGCATTACGCCGGTTGCTGTGGTGGATCCTGTCCAATTGGTGGGAGCTACCGTGACCCGAGCTAGCATTTACAACATGTCCTACATCACCGAGTTGAGTCTGGACATTGGAGCCAAGGTATTGGTTGCCCGAGCCAATGACGTTATCCCTCGTATTGAGGAGTTGGTCAAAGGAACTGGTAAGATTGCCAAGCCTCCGCAGTTCTGTCCTGAGTGTGGGGGTCTGACCAAGTTCGATGGTGAGAACCTGATGTGTGGTAACACTAAGCGTTGCCGAGCCCAGATTATTGGTCGCATCAAGAACTGGATCAAAGAACTCAATCTGTTGGAGTGGGGTGATACCCTGGTGGAGAAGCTGGTAGATGCTAAGAAAGTAACCACCGTAGCTGACCTGTATAAGCTTCAGTTGACTGACATCTCTACCCTGGATCGCCTGGGAGACAAGACGGCACAGAAGTGTTTGGACATTCTCAATGCTAACAAGGATGTTGCTCTGGAAGTTTTCCTGGGAGCACTCAGCATTCAGATGATTGGTCAGAGCACTATCAAGGCAATCATGAACGCCGGCTGTGATACGCTGGAGCGGTTTGGTCAATTGGGTGCTGCGCAGTTCGAGCAAGTGCCCGGAGTAGGTCCGACCAAGGCAAAGTTCTTGGCAGATGGTCTTCGAGACAACCAGCAACTGATTCTAGACATCCTTGCTAATGGAGTTACCCTCAAGGATAAGATCATTGGTAATTTGACGGGCAACTCGGTCTGCTTTACTGGTGCCATGAAGATGAAGCGTCCTTTGTTGGAGAAGATGGCAGCGGATGCTGGAGCTGATGTCAAGGGTTCTGTAGGTAAAGGGCTGACCTATTTGGTCATCGCTGATCCTAACAGTACTAGTTCTAAGGCTCAAGCGGCTCGTAAGTTTGGTACTAAACTGATTTCGGAAGATGAATTTTTGGATTTGGTGAAATGATTCTTGGCATGAAGTACTTCTCCAATTTTATTGGAGAGGAAGAGGAACGCAATCTCATTTGTGAAATTGATCGTAATGAGTGGTGTACCGATCTCAAACGTCGTACGCAACATTATGGCTATAAGTACGACTACACCAAGAAGAAAATTGATGAATCCATGTATGTAGGGCTCATTCCTGCTTGGATGGCATCCTATGGTACGCGTATGGTGGGGTTAGGTATTTTTCATAAGAAACCAGATCAAGTCATCATCAATGAGTACATGCCAGGGCAAGGTATCTCTAGACATGTTGACTGCATTGATTGTTTCGGAGATGCGGTAGCTTCTCTTAGTTTAGGTTCAACTTGTGCGATGGAGTTTGAGCATATTAAGTCATCGAAGAAGGGAAGTACGATATTAGGACCAAGAAGTTTATTAGTTCTAGCCGATGAAGCTCGATATGAGTGGATGCATGCTATCCCAGCCCGTTTAGAAGACCCTTTTGGAGAAGAAGTTCTGAAAAGGTCGCGTAGAATCTCTCTAACTTTCAGGACTGTGAAACATGAAGGACAAATATCTGTGGTATACTGATACCCATCTAGACAAAGTTGCGCCTTGGACTCTCACCAGATTCATTACTCACATCGTTAATGAGAAGCCAAAGGGCGTGTTTCTGACTGGAGACATCTCTACTGGACCCATGTTGTGCTGGCACTTGAGATTGATGGCACATTTTATCAAGTGTCCCATCTATTTTGTGCTTGGTAATCATGATTATCACTTCACTAGCATTGAGAAGCAGCATGAGAAGGTGCGACAGATGTGTCGTGAGGTGCCTAATCTCATTTGGTTGACCGAATCAGATGTCATTGATCTACATCATGAAGTAGGTTTGATTGGTACAGAAGGATGGTACGACGCTGAATTGGGCAACCCCAAGTACTTGAAAGCCACTTTGGATTGGATGCTAACGACAGAATTTCGGAAACTTCCTAACATGGATGCTAGAGTGGAGGCTTTTCGAGCCTTAGCTGACAAGAGTTGCCATATTTTGGAAGATAAACTAGAGAAAGCGTTGGCTCAAGACTTTAAAACCATCTACATCATGACCCATTTCCCTCCTTGGAAGGAAGCTACTCGTGATGAGGGCACCTACTTAGAGAAGTATTTCCTTCCCTACAACGTTAATATGCGTTTAGGTAAGACGATTGAACGAGTAATGTTGGAGAGGAAGAAGAGAAACGTGACGGTGTTGGCTGGTCATACTCATACCGACTGTTGGATTCACGTGGCTCGCAACATTGAATGCAAGGTAAACAAGGCAAAGTATTACGGATATGTAAGAAACGAAGAACATATCTTTATCTAAGCTACTAATTTCGATATATAATCCTGAAAACAGTAAGGATTATATGTACGACATCTATTTTGACCTAAATAATATGCATCAAGTGGTCGATGATGCAAAAACAGAAGAGTTTTGGCTAGTTGGTGAGAGCTTTTCTTTCGATATTGAACTTGATTTGCCAGAACAAGAGGATGATTATGCGGTCATCGTCAAGCGATCTAATGGGTTGAACTGCAATAAATGCGGAGAATTGTTTCCCTATGCGGAACCAAATCAAAAAGATGGCACACTCGTCTGCTATTCTTGCAGAAATTACGGCTAAATGATCTGAATATCGTCCGGTTATATGTCTTGAGAGGCATGCCATGACGATTATTGATCCAAAATTCACAATTTCTCAAGATATTCTTAACAAGTGTTTGACTTTTGCGAAGAGTTCTGTCAACACTAGCACTGATAAGTATGCCCGCCGCAATCAATTTGATGGTGAAAAGATTATCAAAGACATTCGTAACGGTAAAGTTGGTGAAGAAGCGGTCTGGGAAAAGTATGCTATTGATTTTCCGAACCTATCTAAACCAGATCATCAAATTTATGACAAGAAAGACAAGTCATGGACTGCGGATCTAGTTGATAAGGTGTCGAATATTCGTCTTGCAGTCAAATCTCAGGACATTGATTCCTCGATTCACTTTGGAGAATCTTGGGTTTTTCAATTTGGTAATGGTGGCAAATATGATTGTGATACTGGGGTCTTCAAAACTACCGACGACAATCACTATGTTGCTTTCGTTGCTCTCAACACACCCAAGAAAACTGGATTGATCCGAGCCGTGGTCAAGGTACAGTGGTTGCATGACAAGAAACTTTTCAAAGCAATGCAAAAGCAGAGCTTGCGCGGCAACAAAGTAGCCGTATATTACGACGACCTAGAGAAATATTCCAACGAATTATGGCAATTATAACCCCTTTCCGTTATCCTGGCTCCAAAAACAAGCTGTTACCTGTTCTGATGGAGCATATCGATAAGACTTTGGTAGGGAAAAATGAATTCTGTGATGCTTTTGTAGGAGGTGGCTCAGTTCTATTGGAGGTCGCCAACAAGTATTCTAAGCTCAAGTTGTACGCCAACGATAAGGATCAATGGGTTGCGAGCTTCTGGCAAGTGGTGGCAGACAATGATTCTACGAATTTGAAGGAGCTGCTGGGTTTGATGGAGGCTCAACCCACGCTAGAACTGTTTTATAAATTACGTGAGACGCCTCCAGTGACCATTGTGGAGTCGGCTTATCGTGCCATCTTTTTCAACCGAACCACTTTTTCTGGCATCTTTTACAGCGGACCTATTGGTGGTAAGGGACAGAAGAGTAAATACCCCGTGGATTGTCGTTACAATTTCAAAAAGTTAAAAGCTAAGACCCTGGTTTGTCATGAATTACTCAAAGGTAGAACTGCTATATCTAATCTTGACTTCTCTGATTATGACATCCTTACTGGTACTGATTATCCATTGTACTTGGACCCTCCTTATTATGTTAAGGGAGACATTCTCTACATTGAGCGGATGAAACCGGCTGCCCATGAAGAATTGGCTAAGATGCTAGATTCTCGAACGAATTGGGTACTGTCATATGACGACTGCCCAGAAATTAGGAAATTTTACCAAAATAAACAAATCATTGATCTATCTGCACGTTATTGCATTAATGGGAAGAAGGATAATTGGGAATCCAAAAACGAATTGATTATCTTAGGAGATTAAGATGCAGGTAATTGAAGATAAGGTTCAAGAACTTCGACAGAGCCCGGCAATTGCAGAAATGTTAGATGGACTCAATCGATGCGGTCCCCCTATGATACTAGGCGGAGCAGTTCGAGATTGGATTTTCAATAAACCTCCTCGTGATATTGATATCACTGTAGATTGCCCTATTGAAACATTAAGCTTTCTCACCAAATACAAAGCCAGAAAGAATAATTTTGGCGGCTATAAACTCAAGATAGATGGAACCGAGTTTGATATTTGGAGTTTGGAATCTACTTGGGCTTTCAAAAATGATGCTTCTTTCGAGAAAAATCTTGTCGTTGTTCCTCGAACTGTCTTTCTAACTACTGATGCCATTGCGTATCGATTAGATAATAAAGAATTGTATGAAAATGGTTTCAGTAAATGTATTGAAACAAAGAAATTGGGAATTGTTTATGAGCCCAATCCATATCCATTCTTGTGCGTTTCCAAAGCTCTGTGTGCCCTGTTCAAATATGAATTGTATGCCTCAGATAATCTAAAGAGATTTATTGATGATCAAATGGGTCGAGGTTATACTAAAAAATCATTTGACAAATACAATAATTTGAGCGGAACTAATTTCGAATATGAACCCTGTATGAAAAGGTTAGAACATGCGTAAATTGTCTTCGATGATAAAACCTATCGCGGCGTATTTGTACGAGAGGGATATATGTTTCTGTGATGATAGTAACAAACATAAAGCATGTGTTATCTGTTGGGGCGCCCTGGAAGCTGCCTGGGATAAAGAGTATGCAAAATTAAAGGCGGAAGGTATGGAAGATTATCTTGAAGCCAAAGAATTTATGTGGGACTTCTTTGAAAAACGAGATAAAAAACGAAATATAAAATGGACATACTGATAACTATCTTTGCCATTTACGGTTTAGCTTTTCTGATTAAGGAAAGCGATGGACCATGGGGTATCATGGCATGGCTCCGTAATAAGCTGATGCAAAACAAATATGTGGGCGTTTTTGTCTACAAGCTATTGGATTGCTATTTCTGTTTGGGTTGTCATTGTGGGTGGGTGGCATACTTGTTGCATGAGCACACTTATACCCCGCAATTTTTTGTTTTGTGGACCCTTGCGGGCGGGTCGATTAGCCTTATATTGGATCGAGTGATGGCTCGCCTCTCGGTGCCGCACTAATACTTTTCTCGCATTTCAGTGTGAGGTATTTAGTAATTAGTTCCCTGATCTTTTTGTGCGGATGCACTGCATTCCGTGAGAATCCCTTTGTGATTCCGAAATCTTCGCCAATTACTTGTACCGGCAATCTTTGTTGCCATCCAACCAGTGAATCTACCTTGGTTTGCGTCTCTAGCGACAACATGAGTAACGTGCTTTTCTATGTCAAAGTTATTGAAAAATAACTCCTCTCAATGATTTGTTTTGTCGAGAGATAGTTCCGTTCTAATCATTATACTACAGCTTCCTCGGAAGTGGTAAAAAATATCAATATTGACTCAACACAGTCATCCGAACCGATAAAAGAGAGACCAAATGGCTAAGCCTGTTATTAAAGAGAGTGACGTTTCTATTTCTATTAAGGATGTGTTCAAGCGATATACCTTGAACTTTACCGACATCATCAACAACAATAACAAGTTCTACAATCTGGAGCTTGTGGAAGCTTCTGATGGTAAGATTTACATCTATACCGTGTACGGTCGAGTTGGCGCCAGCGGCGCCAAAGAATACAGGCTTTGTTCCAGTAAATCAGACGCTGAGTCGGAAGCAGAAAAGATCATCAAGTCCAAAACCAAAAAGGGTTATGTAGAAGTCAAGCTACTCAAAGCTGACGTTGGCTCTGAAATTGGTAAGTCAAAAGTAGACGCCTCGACAACGACTGTCTCTGTCGAATCTCTCAAGAAAATGGGCGTCAAGGTTCAAGAAGCTGAGCCTAGCAAGTTGCATCCTGAAGTGGCTGACTTGGTTCGAACTTGGTTCGGCGTTACGCAAGAATTCATCAATTTGAATTTGGACACCAAGAAGTGCCCGTTGGGTCAGTTGTCCTTGGACCAAATTGACTTGGCAAGAAAAATTCTTGATGAAGCTCGTCTTATTGTTCATGCAAAGAAGCCGGATGTGCAAGAGTTGAACAAGCTGACCAGCTCATATTACTCCAACATTCCTCACGTTCTAGGACATCGCATCAACGCGGACTTGCTGCGTTTCGACGATGATCCCAAGATTGATAAGGCTTTTGACATTCTGGATGTCTTCTCTGACGCCAAGAACGTTCAGGGCGTTATTGCTAAGAAGGACGCCGTTGATTCTCAGTACGATACCCTTAAAGCTGATTTGGAGTTCGTTGATCCGAATTCACCTACTTGGAGATGGATTGATGCCATTCTCAATGGCACTCGCGCTTCCAACCATAGCGGTTTGGGCAAATTGAAGACTCACAAGGTTTTCAAGGTCAATCGTCATGGCGAAGACAAGAATTGGATGGGGACGGCAGAGAAGATTGCCAAAGAGTGTGGCAAGTTTGATCCTTCTCCGGTCTATTCTAAGTTCGTCAATTCACGCGAAGATGTGCCAAAGGACTTGGTTTCTCTTTACAAAAATGCTAATATTCTTCCGGGATGGCATGGAACTCGCCGAGCCAACATGATTGGTATCACTACCAAGGGATTGTTGATTCGTCCGTCTGGTGTTCCTCACGCTGGTAGCATGTATGGTGACGGTATTTATTGGGCTGTTCACAGTACCAAGTCTATCAACTACTGTGACGTTAGGGGTTCACATTGGGCACAAGGCAACAACAAGACCGCTTACTTGTTCCTTGCTGACGTGGCTTTCGGCAATCAGAAGATTGCGGCAGGCTCTAGCATGTATACTCGAAGCAACATTAGACCCAACCACTCTGTGTGGGCTCGTTCTGGTGGAGCTTCTGGATTGTACAATGATGAGTTGATTACCTATACCGCCTCTGGTACGGAGCAACAGCATCGCATTCGTTACATCATTGAATTTGAAACTCAAGCAAAGTAAGGTCCAATAATGGAAAAGATTTGGGATAAGACTAGGTGTATTCCTAGTTCAGATGAAAACGTCTATAAATATGTCTTCGAAAAGTCAACTGCTGTAGCAGAATCCGTTCTCTACAAGTATCCTACTTTCGAAGCCAGAACAGTGGTTTGCTGTTCCACACAGAGCGGTTGTCCAGTTGGATGTCGTTTCTGTGGTGCTGGTGACAGTTTCGTCCGTTCATTAACGGCGGATGAAATTGTTTCGCAAACGGAACACCTTTTTGCCGACAAAGGAATCGATGCGGCAAAGGTTCAACGCATGCAAATTATGTTTATGAGCATGGGTGAACCACTGTTAAATCTTAAAGAACTGAATCCAGCGATTCGTAGACTGCACGTGTTGTATCCGGGAGCAGCTTTACTTATCTCTACCTCGGCTCCCCGAGTAGACTATCAGCCTGTCATTGACATTTCGCAAGAAGTTGATAAGGTTGGATTACAGTTCTCGGTGCATGAAAGCACCGACGAAGCTAGAAACGCCCTCATTCCTTTCAAACAGAAGCTGACCTTGGAAGAGATTGCGGCACATGGTGTACGTTGGGCAAGTGAAGTTGGTCGACGCCCCTACTTCAATTACTGTGCTCATGAGAAGAACTCTTCTGCTTTCGATGCAGATCGTTTGGAGAAGTTGTTCAACCCAGCTATCTGGGAAGCTACTATCTCGGTTGTTTGTGAAAGAGATGAGAGCGTTGCCGCTGCTAATCAACGTCAGCGTGAATTGGCGGCTAACTTCCAGAGCTTGTTGCTAGAGCGCGGCTTCAGCACTCGAATGTTTGATCCTGCTGGACAGGACGACATTGGTGGTGGTTGTGGTCAGCTCTGGTTCGTGCAGAACTGGATGAAAGAAAACCCTGAACTGGCAAGACCTTCGGTGGGTCGTAAGTTGCCAATCGTACACACTCCGAGGCAATCATGAGTGTTTGGTATCAATGTAACGTTACAGCTATTGCGGCAGATAAAACAGCAGTAGCAAAGTTTTTCAATCTTCAAGATTCCTGGGAAGAAGTTCGTACTGATATGTTCGATTTTTCTTTTGGCGGAAAGAATGCTCCCGGTCTAACTTTTTGGAAGATAGCAAAACAGAACCCTGATTTGATTTTCTTGGTTGAACAACAAATTGAATGCGATACGGTTCAATGGTTTCTCATGAGATTTGATGCGTCTTCTGATACACAACAATCTGTTTTCATCCAAGATTCTGGATCATACAATAACGAAATCAATAAAAAGATTTGGGAAGATTTCACTAAAGAACACGCAAATTTACCTGCCGATCATTGGTACTTTAAAAAGGGCAATGACAAGCATAGGTGGCGGGGTTTTTTTAATGATTTCAAGAAATCAGCCCTCATTCTAAATCAAGCCGATCAATATCAAGAGATGAGTCCGACTTGTTTTGAAGCGGATTTAGATTTTGATAATTCGCCATTGGTGGAAGAATGATTGAGATTGTTACTGGTGACTTATTTGATGCCACCGAAAAATATCTATGTCACCAGTGCAACTGCATCACGCAGAAGGCTGCACATCTTTCCAAAGACGTATTTGCTAGGTATCCGTATGCCGACATTTATGCCGGCAGGACTGAGCCAAATCAACCCGGAACCATTGAAATTCGTGGGAACGGTCAAGACCAGCGATACGTTATCAACATGCTAGGTCAATTCTATCCCGGTGTCCCCAAGTATCCTACTTCTGCCAAAGACGGCACTAAAGCTAGAGAGAAATACTTTTACCAGTGCCTGCTGAAGATTGCTAAGGTTCCTAACCTGGAAAGTATAGCTTTCCCCTGGAAGGTTGGTTGTGGTGCAGCAGGCGGAACCTGGCACCATTATCTGGGCAACATTACCAACTTCGCCAACTTCGTTGAAGAGAAGCAAGGCGCCAAAGTAACTATCTATCGACGAGAAGGTGACGAATGACTTCTAATGAAGCCTCTAGAAATTTCGTGCTAGGAATTGGTATCATTTCCAAATACAGAACTGATGAATTCAGAATTTGTGTAATCGAGAGTTCTGCCATTTCTGTCAGTGGTTTGAAGAAAATGTCAGAGCAAGATGTTGAGGATTTGAAATTGTTTGGTTGGAATGCCGGCAGAGATAATGAAGGCGGCAGCTGGGCAGAATATTTCAAACTAGAATACGTGGACACCTAAATGACAATCAAATTCTACAAAACCAATGATCCTTTTGGCTTCATGAATAATTTCAAGAAAGCTAGGATGTTTATCTATGGTCGATGGTGGAACAATGTCGAAGCTCCCTATCAATCCATGAAGACGGATGTGCAATCTGAAAAAGATGCCATCTGGGCAGCCAAGACGCCACGAGAAGCCAGAGACCTAGGACAAAAAGTTACCATCAACTCCAACTGGGATGAAGTCAAATATCTAGTCATGTATGAGTGTGTGCTGGCAAAATTCTTGCAACATTCAGATCTTCGTAAACAACTGATAGATACCAAGCAAGAAGAGTTGATGGAAGACTCTCCCATTGATTACTATTGGGGTTGTGGTAAAGATGGTACCGGTCAAAACAATCTGGGTAAGGTTTTGATTCAGGTAAGAAGTCTCCTACACGGAGAATAACAATTTTTAGTTTTGGAAAAGACTTGCCTTTAATTTCAAAAAATACATATTGTGGGGTACAAGTGCTTCCCACAAACAGGAGATTACAATGAAGACGTTAGATGATGTGGTTCGTGATACAATTCAAGAGTTCGTGAAGAATGGTTTGCTGTTTACTGGCTTAGATGTCAGTAACAAGGTGAAGGAGACGCTTCCGTTTGCGCGTCACAGTGAAGTGAGCGAATTAGTTCGTCTTTCTTTCGTTTCGGAGATTGAGCCGTCTGGCTATGCCAAAACGCCTATTTCCGTTACCCTGAAGGATGGTTCGCAACGAACAGCTATGCTGTATCATGCTTTGGCTGACTCCTGGGACTTGGATAACAAGTATGATTCCCAGAAGCGATCTCAAGTGGTGGTCAAACCTGCGTCGATTCCAGTTCCCGCAACTGTTTCTGCCAATGGCACTGTGATGGTCAAGCCGGCTCCTGCTACCATTCCAGCACCAACTCCGGTGACGGTTGCTCAAGCCCAAGCTCGCGACCAGTGGGCGGGGTTGTTCAATTCGAGTCCATCGCTTTTCCCTCGTAAGTAATTATGAAAGCAAAACTAACGGGCAAGATTCTAAGTGTCGATATTTCTCAAGGAGAAGCTCGACTTTCAATTGAATCTACAGGAAAAGTGGATACTCGTAATATCGCGGCACAAGAAGTAGTTTTCAATGGCACTATTAGAATGAAAGCTCTAATTGCCAATGATATGAAAATTGGTGCAAACATTACCATTACCGTCTCTGATGAGGAGTCTAATGAAGGGTCTGTCTGACGAAATTGTTCAAGCCACCGCAGAATTAGACGAAAAGTATTTTGGCGGCGTAACTCTAGAGAGAAGTGTTGAAGTCATCAACACCCAGGCTGAGTCTATGTTACCAGGAAGTACTAAGACCAATGTTTACGAACAAGCCGGCGATTTGCTGTTTGCGCTAGTAAGTTTGGCTCGTAACCAAAACTGGAGCCTAGAAAGGCTTTTACAAGACGCTACTACCAAAGTAGAGCGTCGAAGAAGTTCACGTCATTACTATGAGGCTCACGTTACTGTGGAGCCAGTCTATGAAACTGATCTTGAAAGATTCAAGATTATTTGTCATGACTACAAGTTTAGGGTAGCTAATCTTCTCATGCAAAAACGTAGAGAAGATACAGAAGAACGTTCTAAGAATGATTCTTTCTGTACGGGACGCGGCATTTCCTATACGGATACCGAGAAGCGCATGCTAGCTTTGGTGGTGCGTTTACAAAAAGAAGGATTCAAAGTATGGAGATACAAGATCGAATCAACGCTCTTGGATTCTCGTTATGACGATAGTAAACAACCCTTGGATAAAGAAGCTCTTCCTGACAAAGAAAGAGATCCTAAATCGCCTGCTGATGGAGCCCTATCTGGAAGAACCTAATGTCAAGACATGTTATTCTATATCGCGGTAATGAATTTGAGAAAGAGGAGCTAGAAGCAGCTTCTTGGTTCTTTACCTGTACCAATCGAAGACCAGACATCCAAAAGGGTGATCTAGTCATCGGCAGGTATTCTCTTCTGCCATTTTACGCCGACCAAGCCAAGGATATTGACTATGTTGGTGCCAAGCTAATCAACAACTATAATCAACATCGTTATATTGCCGACCTAGGCAACTATGTAGTTGATTTGGAAAGATTGACTCCAAGAACCTGGCGAAACATTCAAGATATCCCCGACAAGGGACCTTTTGTTTTGAAAGGCGAAACTAACTCTCGTAAATCTAATTGGCTACGAGATATGTATGCCGAAAACAAATTGGAAGCCATTGCTATCCACAATCGCTTGGTAGATGATGGATTATTGAGCAGCCAACAAATCTACATTCGTCAATATGTTCCATTGGTTAAGTATATGGATGGCATCAATGGAATGCCGGTGACGAAGGAGTTTCGATTTTTCGTAGCTCATGGTTTCCTGATCAGTGGTGGATTTTATTGGCAAAATTACGTCGATGATGTCAAGTTTGTCAATAATGGAAAAATTCCCGATCCAAATGAAGTTCCTCGCGAATTTTTGCAGGACGTTATTGATCGCGTAGAATCTCAATCAAATTTCTATACTATCGATGTGGGACAGACTGCATCTGGAGAATGGATTGTTATTGAACTAAACGATGGTCAGCAGGCGGGATTGTCGTGCAATGATCCATTCAAACTATACGAAAACCTTAGCAACGTTCTGAAAAACAAAGGACTATGAAGGCTCTCAAAACCGTCCAAGAACTGTGGTCACACTGTCTCTTCTGTCCTATCTGCCAAGATATCACAAGAGACGTCCATGTCGAGGTCGGTCCTGATGATGCCTTCCAATTAGTGAAGTTCGAAAAGAATAATCATATTCTAACGTTACACTGTTCTTTTCGCGCCTTCAAGAAAAAACAATCGGTCAAATATCACATTAATTGTCTTGACAATTCGTTTAAAGTGGATATAGGAGAGTCTACCCCGGACGAGACGCCGACCACGGCAGCTCGCCCATACTTCTTCTTTTACATCCAAAGCGATTGTAAAGAATGTAACTCTTCTCATACCAATGGAAGCGATTTAGAATTGGATATGTTGAATTCTGTCGTGTCTAACATTGGCGTAGAGCGAGAAGGTATTTATCTTCTCAACGAGAAAAACAAGTTTCATATTACCCTGTGTCATGACGACAATGAGATGTTAATCTCAAAATGTTTCGAAGATGAGCAGACTGGCGAGATATTGGATGATAATAAGCCATTCAATTTCCCCATAATTGAGTTTGATTTTTCTAACCAGAAAAAAGTAATTAACAAGATTAGGACACTTTTGGTTTTTAGTTGAGAGGGCACCATGTCGACATTCAAAGAAGCGAATCAAGTCCGCATCAGTCTCAAAATGAAACTTTCCCAGCACTGGTGGTATAGTTCTAGTGCAGTGACGTCCGAGTCGGATGGCTATGCTGTAGTCATTTTTGTTAGACAAATGGACAACGCCGTGCGTAAGCTAATCACTCCAGTGGTTGACGGGGTGAGTGTCAAAACGGAATTAGAATGAAAATCAAACGTGTTTCGGATGTTTTTGTAAGGAATTTTAAAATGCGATTGTGTCATGTTTCAGACACCCACGGTGGGTTTCCACGCCTGCATGGTAAGTATGATGCTATCATTCATACGGGAGATTTCTGTCCCAACAGCCATCATGTCATGACCGGCAACAAGGTGCAGGAAGCCGTCTTCCAGATGAGGTGGCTTGAGGATCATGTCGCTGATCTTAAGCAACAGATCCAGGGTCATCCTTATTTCTTCATTCTGGGCAATCACGATTTCTTCAATCCTCAAATGGTTGAGGCTTTCCTCAACTCCGAAGGCATCAGAGCATTTGACTTGACCGATAAGGTTGTCACTTACTCTGGGGTTAATTTCTATGGATTTCCTTATGTTCCCGCCATTGGTGGTAACACTTGGAATTATGAGAGAGAACACCCTGCTATGATGGATGAGGTCGACAAAATGGTGCCGATTCTGAATGCAACTTATGTGGATGTTTTGGCTTGCCACGCTCCACTTAACAAGTGTTTGGATCTGTCGTATGGTAACCAACTCCTGGGCAATGCAGTCATGGCTAACGCTCTTGACTTCAAGCTGGATAAGGAGAAGGTTCCTGCTAACTATCTGTGTGGTCATATCCATGAAGCTCATGGGTTGACGGTCCGTAATGGTATGTTGGTTAGCAATGCAGCTACCACATATCAGATCATCGAGGTTTAACATGAAATTCAAACCAAAAGAAATTCTGGTGAATTTGCCAACTATTCTCACTTTCTCTTATGAAGATGAGATTATTCAACAAGCGGCAGCTTTCAATGCTTTTGTTCACGGTAAAGTGAAATTGAAGTATGAAATTCTTGGACTGCTGGGAGGACAAGCAGTTGGACTCTTCTACATTCAAAGAGATGCCGACTCTCAGAAATTGAGAGAAGAATTCGTGGCAGCCATCAATCAGGAAGAAGAAGAAGCTCATGCTCGTAAGTATGCAGCCTCTGCTCGCCAAACATATTGTCGTCAAGTTCCAGAGTGTGAGTGTGGAGTTTGTCGCGATCCATATGGCGGAATGAAACCATGATTGTCGCTTTCACTGGACACAGACCGGATAAGTTGGGTGGGTATAACTTGCCCAACCCAACTTATCTCTATGTGTGTCAACAGATTGATAAGAAGCTCCGAGAACTCCAGCCTGAGAAAGTAATCTCTGGCATGGCACTAGGAGTAGACCAATGGGCAGCTCACATTGCTCACAAGCTCAATATTACTTTCATTGCGGCAGTTCCCTTTGAAGGACAGGAAAAAGCTTGGCCAGCCAAAAGTCAAACTACTTTTCACAAATTGCTGAAGCTAGCTAGTGAAAAGGTCATTGTTAGTACTGGAACTTATGCTGCCTATAAGATGCAGCTTCGCAATGAATGGATGGTAGATCGTTGTGATATCTTGATTGCTATCTGGGATGGAACGCCTGGAGGTACAGGAAATTGTATCAAATATGCGCAATCTAAGAATAAGGAAATTATTTTTATTAACCCCAACGGTTGACATTCGGCTAGTCGGCGTTATAATGTAGGAATAATTCGACATGTTGATACGCCGATGTGGTGGAATGGCAGACACACTACACTCAAAACGTAGCGCCGCAAGGCGTGAGGGTTCAAGTCCCTCCATCGGCACCAGCTAGTAATAGGCTGATATATAGTTAGCAATCACGCTCACGCTCACGCTCAGGTGATGGAATTGGCATACATACGAGTCTCAGAAACTCGGTTTTGAGGGTTCGAGTCCCTTCTTGAGCACCAAGTAAGTTTATGCGGATATGGTGGAATGGCAGACACGCAGGTCTTAGAAGCCTGTGCCGAAAGGCGTGAGGGTTCAAGTCCCTCTATCCGCACCAACAACTCATCGTGGTGGAATGGCATACACGCTGGTCTAAGAAGCCAGTACCGCAAGGTTTGAGGGTTCAAGTCCCTCCGATGAGACCAACCAGTTTAATTGGTGATTCAAATGAATGAATGTCACTGTAAGTGTCATAACAAGGACGGACCTAAAGTTCTGCACTGTGTACCCTGTTGTCATAGCTGTCCAACTTGTGATAAACGGATCAAGTCCTCGCGCTTCTCAGATCATAAGAAACAATGCTATCTAGATCATCATCCTCAAGAATAATTACATACGGGCGGCAGGGTTAGTCAAACCATCCAAGTATTTATTCCAGGCACCAATATCACTAACTAGTTTGTCTGCTTTGGCTTTCAATTGACCTGCTAAAGTTTTTTCTTGTTCACTAGAGCGGTTGTCTTGTAGCGCTGCCAAGATGCCGGCATAATATGGTTTCACTTGCTCATATGATTGTGCAATCTGTTGTTTTACTGTGGCTGCATTTTGATAAGTAATTTGTCCTTGAGCCGATTGAGACTGGAAATTCAATAGCAAAGCGCTGGCAGCATTCAAAGCATCATTAGTGGTTTTATGATCAAAAGCGGTAGTTTTGTTTTCCCCGGTGGCATCTCTTGCAATCATGGTATACAAAGCATCACCTGCTTGAGCAAAACCTTCTGGGATTCTGCCTTTGTTTTTCTCGATATACGCCGCAATAGCAAAATTAGTTTCTGGTCCCAATTTTCCATCTGGATCTAAATCTTTTCCGCTTTTACCCTTGAAACCCAATTGTTTTAGTCCCTTTTGAGCTTCAATCAAAAGATTAGTAGTCGTTGCACTTTGAGCCGGTCTGGCTGGAGCTTTTGGTTTTGGAGCAGGTGGTTCTCCCACAATAGTCTGTTCAGGTACCGTTTGAACGATATCAGCCGGATCTGGTGGAGGAATGTCATCTGTTCTTTGAGCAAACTTCGATAACAAAGCCTGATAGTAAGATGACTTTTTCTTAGAATCTTTTCCACCTACATCAATTTTTGGATACTTAGCTTTTACTTTTCTTGCTACTAATGCTTGCAAACCTTTCAAGGAGCCTGAATACCAATCTGGAGCAGAAGAATACTGATGAACACGAGCTAAAGCATTTCTTGCCTGAGCTTCGTCATTAATTGGGAAATGGTCTTTCTTATCCTTAGCTTGTTCAGCCGGAACACAAACTGATCCACGATTACGTACTTTGGCTTTTGGATCTACTTTTTCCTTTTTCTTGGCGCTTTTCTCCAAAGATTCATTGGAAATTTGCTCAAAGCGTGTGGCAAAAGAAACTAATTTATCAGGGGTGTAGGACATTGAAAAACCTCGTGAACTAAAGATATATACGATATACTAATAATTAGGCAAGTTTATTGCCATATATGGTGTCGTTTGTCATCTGGTGATGATGGTTGACTGTGAATCAACTAAGGCGGGTTCGATCCCCGTACGACACCCCAAGCCTTTATGGTGAGTATAGTTTAATGGTAGAACGCTTTGTTGTGACCGAAGCCGTACGAGTTCGATTCTCGTTACTCACCCCAAAATGCCCTGTTCGTCTACCGGCTAGGACGGTTGGTTTTCACCCAGCTAAAAGGAGTTCGACCCTCCTACAGGGCACCAAGTAAAAGAAAGAGTAAGATGAAGTATTTTCTATTGCTACTATTATTGACGGGCTGCGTTGATCAAAACCTGTATAATCACACTTTTACACCTCAAATAGATCATGGACCACCTTCGTATGGTTATCTGAACGGTGTCAACTGGCGATGTAGTGAAGAAGAGATTAACGAAAAACTAGTCTGGATCGAATGTAAATTTACTAATTATTCCTATTCTAGAGTAGAAAAATTCTGTATTCAGGTTGGTTACGACGAAAATAAATCTAAACAAGAAGTACTTCATAGCAGAAGAGTTTGTACTTCTAGCCTTGATCCTGATGAAAATTTCGTCAATTATGCGGCTTTTATCAGAGAAAAAAGAAATCGACTGACCGAATTTTGTGGCGTGGAGCTAGCTGGGTGTTATATGACAACCAAAGAAGTGTTGGAGAATCCATGAAGAAATATCTTGCTCTTTTGATTTTTGCTCTTACTATCATAGCGTGTGTACCTGCCGGCACCAAAGCAACTTGGCCTAAGGGTTCTAAGTTGTGCAGAACTAATTGGGATTGTGCACATGGTCAGTATTGTGGATTTGTTCCAGGTTATACTGCGGCAGTTTGCAGATAACAGGTAATAAGCTGATATAGTATGTACGCCAGAAATGGCCCTATCGTCTAATGGCTAGGACGCCAGCCTCTCACGCTGAGAATACGGGTTCGAATCCCGTTAGGGTCACCAAAATGTCCGTGTAACTCAATTGGATAGAGTGCCAGTCTTCTAAACTGGAAGTTGGGGGTTCAAGTCCCTCCACGGATGCCAGGTAAGTGTTTATGTTCTCGTGGTCTAATGGAAGGGCGGCAGCCTTCTAAGCTGCTCTATGTGGGTTCGAGTCCCGCCGAGAATACCAAGTAAGTTTATGCCCCAATAGCTCAACGGATAGAGCACTGGTCTACGAAACCAGGAATGTAGGTTCGATTCCTACTTGGGGTACCAGATGAATTGGGAAGATATGTCAGATGAAGAGAAAATTGCTTTTGCTAAACGTATGGCAGAACCAATTAGTAAGCCCCGCCACTACACTCTAAAAATGAAACTTTTGATGTATAGTTGGGGAAAAGAAGTTGATATTTCAGAAGATGAATGGAAGAAAGCAGAAGAGCTAGGCTGGGTCGAGCCATTATAAATGTCCCTATAGTGAAACGGATATCACGTATCGCTTCGAACGATACATTGCGGGTTCGATTCCTGCTGGGGATACCAGAGAACATACGTCTGTAGCCTAAGGGATAGGCAACACCCTGCGAAGGTGTTTCATGTCGGTTCGATTCCGGTCAGACGTACCACAAAGCACCTCATGGTGCTTTTTTCATTTGTGGATTCCAATGAAGGTAGTCAATATTAAAAATGGCGAGCCTTATGATGTTTACATCGGTCGTGGCTCTAAGTGGGGTAACCCTTTTTCTCACTTGAAATATTCTCAAGCTCAA
>Ga0210384_10002502_pt1 | contig 22369 bp, 23 predicted proteins | sample IncBWH2MmetaG_FD_160574 | JGI IMG/M metagenome (GOLD analysis project Ga0210384, IMG submission 160574) | Forest soil microbial communities from Barre Woods Harvard Forest LTER site, Petersham, Massachusetts, United States - Inc-BW-H-2-M | ecosystem: Environmental > Terrestrial > Soil >...
TCCACCGATGAGGCCGATGAAATCCATGAGCGCGCAGAGCAGCGGCGTCATGGAAAGAGTGGCGAGGACGCGCGGGGTAACCAGCTTGCGGCTGGGGTCGGTGCCCATGGCGCGCATGGCGTCGACCTGCTCAGTGACCAGCATGGAGCCAAGTTCGGAGGCGATGCCAGAGGCGCACCGTCCGGCGACCAGCAAGCCGGAAAGCGCCGGGCCAAGTTCGCGGACGAGCGCGAGGGAGACGACGTCACCAGTGAGGGCGGTCTGGCCAAAGCGGGTGAACTGCGCGCCGGTCTGCAGCACCATCACCGCGCCGATGAAGAAGCCGGAGAGTAGCACGATGGGCAGCGAGCCGACGCCGATGTCGTCCATCTGTTCGACCAGATCTTTGAAGTAAAACGGGCGGGAGGGAATATTCTTGAGGGCGCGGAAGGACAGCAACGAGTATTCCTGCACGCCTGCAACCCAGCCTTTGAAAACGCCGGTAACAACTTCCATGGTGGCGAGGCGCGGTTCTTCCGCTTTCGCCGGGCTACCGGTGACCTGAAGAGGAGTGTCCGCCACGAGTTCGTGATCCGTCCGGAACTGCCTGGCAAGCGTAACTGCGAGGTGGATGCAGGTCAAGTAAAGCTATGCAACTTAACGAGGAATAATTCTCGTTGGCCGTTTGTTATCTTCGTGTGAGGAGAAGGGTGATCGGAATGCGGATCGACCATTTGCAAATTGCCGCGCCGATGGGCTGCGAGGCGGCAGCGCGGGAGTTTTACGGCGGGATTTTGGGGATGACGGAGATTGAGAAGCCGGCGGCGTTGCGGGCGCGCGGCGGCTGCTGGTTTCAGTGCGGTGAATTGCAACTGCATATTGGCGTGGACAAGGAATTTCGCGCGGCGACGAAAGCGCATCCGGCGTTTGCGGTCGAGAACCTAGACGCGCTGCGGCAAACGCTTCTCCAGCGCGGCTATCCGGCGCTTGACGACGAAAACCTTCCCGGCTCGCGGCGCTTTTATTCGGAAGATCCCTGGGGTAACCGGCTGGAATTTGTCGAGCGGTAGATCGGCTGACGCGTTTGGCCACGCCGCGCGGCTCGACTAGACGCGACGCGGCTCCCCCGATACACTTTCTTACTCTACACACGACTACTTATGCTGCGTTTTTACACTGCGGGGGAATCGCACGGGCAGGCGCTGCTGGCGTTTGTGTCCGGGCTGCCGGCTTCGTTGCCGATTGATGTGGAGTTCATCAATCACGAGCTGCACCGGCGGCAACTGGGCTACGGGCGCGGCGGGCGGCAGAAGATCGAGAAGGACCGCGCGGAGATTTTTGCGGGCGTGCGGCACGGGCAGACGATTGGCGCGCCCATCGCGCTGCGCATCGAGAATCGCGACTGGGCCAACTGGGAAAAAGTTCTTCCGGTGGAAGATACGGAAGGGCTGGAAAGCGAGAAGAAAAAGCTGACCGCGCCACGGCCGGGGCACGCGGATTTAGCAGGTTCGCAGAAATTCAATTTTCACGATGCGCGGTACGTGCTCGAGCGAGCTTCGGCGCGAGAAACGGCGGCGCGGGTGGCGGCGGGCGCGTTTGCGAAACTGCTGCTGCGGGCGCTGGGCGCGGAAATCGCAAGCCATACGGTGCAAGTGGGGCATGTGCGGCTGGAGCGCGCGGCAAGTTGGGAGGAAATTCGCGCGGTGTGCGCGGATATGGAGTCGCCACTGCGATGCGTGGATGCGGCTACGCAACTGAAGATGAAGGCGGAAGTGGACACGGCGCTGAAAGCCGGCGACACCGTGGGCGGAATTTTTGAAGTGGTGGCGCACAACATTCCGGTGGGACTTGGCAGCCACGCGCAGTGGGACGAGAAGCTGGACGGCAGGCTGGGGCATGCGGTGATGAGCATTCAAGCGGTGAAAGGCGTGGAGATCGGCGCGGGCGTGGCCGCGGCGGGGTCGTACGGCAGCGAAGTGCAAGACGAAATTTCGTACGACAAGGCTGCGAAAAAGTTTCGGCGGTCGTCGAATCGCGCGGGCGGGCTCGAAGGCGGCATCACCAACGGCGAAGATGTGGTGGTGCGCGGTTACCTGAAGCCGATTTCGACGCTGCGGCGCGCGCTGGGCACTGCGGACATGGTGACGAAGGAGCCGGTGCAAGCCGCGTACGAGCGGTCGGACTGGTGCGTGGTGCCGGCAGCGGGAGTGGCGGGAGAAGCGATGGTGGCACTTGTGCTGGCCGACGCTTTTCTGCAAAAATTTGGAGGGGATTCCATCGCCGAGACGCGGCGCAATTTCGAGAGCTATGCCCAACAAATCCAAGAGTTCTGAAAAAGCCGCTGTTGACGCGGGTGCCGAGCAAAAACCGGCCGCGCCGCCGCGGAAGATTTATCCGGTGGTGAAATACGGCGATCCCGTGCTGGAAAAACCAGCGGCCGCGATCACGAAGTTTGATGCCGAGCTGGAAGAGCTGGCGGAAGATATGTTTGCGTCGATGTACGCGGCACAAGGCGCGGGGTTGGCGGCGCCGCAAATTGGGAAGAGCATTCGTATCTCCGTTGTGGACGTAAGCAACGGGAAGAATCCGGAAGCGAAAATCGTGCTGGTGAATCCGGAAATTATTCATGCGGAAGGCGAAAAGCGCGAGGAAGAAGGCTGCTTATCGATTCCGGGTTTTCGCGCTTACGTGGTGCGGCCGCAATTCGTGACCGTGAAAGCGCAAAACGCCAAGGGCGAAGTGTTCGAGATGAAAGCGGAAGACTATCTGGCGCGGGCGTTCTGCCACGAGATCGATCACCTGAACGGGATTTTGTATCTGCAGCACGTGAGCATGCTGAAGCGCGACTTGATCCGGCGCAAGATCAAGAAACTGAAAAAAAAGGGCGAGTGGTAGCGCGCGGAAGGCGGCGCTGATGCGCATCGTATTCTGCGGGACTCCGGCGCTTGCGGTTCCTTCGCTGCAAAATCTGCTGGGACAACCGGATTTTGAAGTAGTGGCGGTGCTGACGCAGCCGGACCGTCCGCGTGGGCGTGGGCAGGAAGTGTCGCTGTCGGCGGTGAAGCTGGCGGCGCAGGCGGCTGGGATTGCGGTGCACCAGCCGGAGACAGTGCGCGCGCCGGAAGTGCAGCAACTGCTCGAAGGGCTAAAGCCAGACGCTATCGCGATCATTGCATATGGGCAGATCATTCCGGCGCGGCTGCTGCCGATTCCGAAACTTGGCTGGATCAATGTGCATGCCTCGCTGCTGCCGAAATATCGCGGGGCCGCGCCGATCAATTGGGCGATCGCCAATGGCGAAACGAAAACCGGCGTGACGACCATGCGCATCGACGCCGGCATGGACACCGGCGAAATGCTGCTGCGGCGCGAAATGGGAATTGCGCCGGAGGAGACTGCACCGGAGTTGGCAGCGCGTATGGCGGAGCTCGGCGCGCCACTCTTGGCGGAGACACTGCGTGGCATGGTTGCCGGAACGATTCAACCGCAGGCGCAAGATGGCGGTGCCGCAACGTACGCTCCGATGCTCGAGAAGGAAGACGGGCGCATCGACTGGAAACGGCCGGCGCAGGAGATTTACAACCGCATGCGCGGCTTTGCACCGTGGCCGGGCGCGTACACGGCTTTTCGTGCGCAGCTTTGCCACCTGTGGGGCGAGCCGGTGTCTAATACTGCGAGAGAGAAACCCGCCGCGGGCACGCCGGGGACGCTCGCTCACGCGAGCGGCGCCGTCCTGGTAGCCTGCGGCGACGCAACCTTGTTGCGGCTGACGTCCGTCAAACTGGAAGGACGCAAGGAGATTGCCGCGTCCGAGTTTGCCAATGGAGCACGGTTGGCGAATGGAGAACGCTTCGGCGAAGGCTGAATTGCGCCGCGTAAATCGCTCAGGCATACTCGATTCTTAACCGCAATGTCACCTGAAGTACCGGGAGCCCGCACCCATGAAAGTCTATTCCGAGTTTGACCTTGGCGAAGCCGTTGGCGCCCGAGGCTGGAAGATGGCGCGTTCGATAGCAAGTTGCGCGCTGGCTGCGCAATTGGTTTTTGCTTCGCCGCTGCTGGCCGCCGAAGGGTCCGCGAAGGCTGGCGACGGCGCTGCGCCGGATGCCGTGCTGCAAGCGATGAAGACGGAGCTGGGCCGCGCGACGGCAGAACTCGGGAAAGCGGAGCAGCCGCCGTACTACCTGAGCTATACAGTTTACGATCAGGGTTTCATGGTCATCGTCGGCGCGTACGGCAGCTTGCTGACAGATGCCACCGCGCAGCGGCGCCACGCGGATATCACCATGCGCGTCGGCACGCCGGCGCTGGATAATACGCACGGGCAGAGCCGCCCGAGCGGCATTTCTTCGGCTTCGCTTCCGCTGGGCGAAGATAAGGATGCCATCGCGCGCGTGTTATGGGAACTGACGGACCGCGAATACAAGCGCGCCGTACCCGCGCTGCTGAACGTGAAGACCAATAGCGCGGTGCGCGCGGAAGAAGAAGACAAGTCGCCGGACTTTTCGAAAGAAAACCCGCAGACGCACGTTGGCGAGGCGGCAGTGCCGCCTGGGTTCGATCGCGCCGCGTGGGAAGGCGAAATCAAGCGCATCTCCGCGGCGTTCCGCAAATATCCCGACGTATATTTCGCTACCGTGGTGCTGCAGGTGCAAAACTCGAAAGAGCGCATGGTCAGCAGCGAAGGAGCCACGATCGTTACGCCAAGTTTTTCAACGCGCATGATCATGGAAGCGCAAACGCGCGCCGCAGACGGCATGGAACTGCTGCGCGTGGAAACCTTCCAGGCGCCTGCGGCAAGCGGCTTGCCGAGCGAAGCGGACTTGCTCGCGAAAGTCGAGAAGATGGCGCAAGATTTGAAAGAACTGCGCAAAGCGCCGGTTGCGGAGCCGTACGACGGCCCGGCGTTGCTTAGTGGGCGAGCCGCGGCGGTTTTCTTCCACGAAGTGCTGGGGCACCGGCTGGAGGGACATCGCCAGCGCGACGAAGAAGAAGGACAGACCTTCACGAAGAAAGTCGGGCAGGAAGTGCTGCCCAAGTTTCTCAGCGTGACCGACGATCCGACGCTCCGTGAAATGAACGGCGTGAAGCTCGCGGGCAACTACGACTACGACAACGAAGGCACTCCGGCGCAAAAAGTGGAAGTAATCAAGGATGGCGTGCTGAAGAGCTTCCTGCTATCGCGCATGCCCATCAAGGATTTCGCCAAGTCCAATGGTCACGGCCGCAATCAGCCGGGGCTGATGGCCACGGGCCGGCAAGGCAATCTGATCGTGACCTCGACGCAGACGGTGCCCGAAGCGGAAATGCGGCAAAAACTGATCGACGAAATCAAGAAGCAGAAGAAACCGTTCGGATTGTATTTCGACGACATCCAAGGCGGCTTTACGCTGACAACGCGCTCGCTGCCGCAGGCCTTCCAGGTGCTGCCGGTGATCGTCTACAAAGTGTATGCGGACGGGCGGCCCGATGAATTGGTGCGCGGCGTCGATATTGTGGGCACGCCGCTCGCGGCGCTCACGCGCATCATCACCACTAGCGACCAGCAGCACGTCTTCAACGGCGTGTGCGGCGCAGAAAGCGGGCAAGTACCGGTCTCGGCCATCGCTCCCGCGATGCTCTTTTCCGAGATGGAAGTGCAAAAGCGGCAGCACTCACACGAGCGGCCACCGATTCTGCCGGCCCCCGGGTTTGAAGACAGCGCCGCGGCAAAATCCGATGACTCCAAAGCGCCCAAGGCCGAGGTGAAGCCGTGAAGACCATTCGCTGGACCATTTGCCTGGCGGTTGCAGGACTCCTGACGCTGCCAGGGTCTTTCGCGCGCGGCGTTTCCAACGACGAAACGAACGCTACCGATTCTCCGGCTGCGGCCGCGGCAGCCCGCGCGGCAGCGCAGGGCGATGCGCTTCTCGAAGCTCTGTTAACCGAACTGGACCGCTCAAAGGCGCACCTCAAGATGGATCAGGTGCAAGCGCCTTACTACATCGAGTACCGCGTCAACGACGTGGACGATTTCGGCGCGGAAGCGGCTTTCGGCGCCATCCGCGAGCAGCAGCGCGTGCACGTGCGGGTATTGCGCGTGGTGGTGCGCATTGGCGACTACAAGCAGGATTCCTACTACGGCGCGGGACAAGGCGAAGCCAATATTCTTCCGCTCGACAACGACCCCATCGCGTTGCGCCACCAGATCTGGTTGGCCACTGATGACGCCTACAAAGCCGCCGGCGAAGCGCTGGCGGAAAAACAAGCGTACATGAAGCAATTCGCCGCGGATCCTAACCCAGTCGACGACTTCGCTAAAGCCGCGGTGGTCACGGATGTGGGCGGCACTGTAAGCCTGCGCGTCGATGAACCGGCGTGGCGGAAGACTTTGGAAGAAGTTACCGACGTGTACCGCCAGTATCCGGACATTCAATCGGTATCGGCTTCGGCGCGCTTTACGGCCACGAACGAATACCTGGTCAACAGCGAAGGCACAGTGACGCGGCACGGACATACCACCTACAGCGTGCAAGTGACCGGTTCAACGCAAGCGCCGGACGGCATGCGGCTGGCGCGCACCCCGGCATGGATGGTCGCTAAAGCCGAAGAGCTGCCGACGCGCGAAACGCTGCTGAAAGACACCAAGGCCACCATGGATACGCTGATCGCGCTGCGTAAAGCTCCGATTGTCGAAGAAGAATACCGCGGGCCGGTGCTATTTGCTCCCGACGCGGCGAACGACGTGATCGCGTCGCTCGTGGGCGGAAATGTTCTCGGGCGCAAACCGCAACCCGGCAAACCGAACCGCACGGTCGGGGCGTTTGCCACCAGCTACAAGTCTCGCGTGCTGCCAAACTTCTTGAGCATCATCGATGATCCGACGCTGAAGGAATTTCAAGGCAAGAGCCTGGTCGGAAGCTACGAAGTGGATAGCGAAGGCGTGAAGCCGCAAGCGGTAACCGTCGTGGAGAACGGTACGCTGGCCAATTACCTGCTCGGCCGGCAGCCCATTCGCGACTTCCCGTCCTCGAATGGCCACGGGCGCTCGGCGGCGGGGTCGCTGCCTTCGCCGAGCCTGGGCGTGCTGCTGGTGAAGAGCACCGAAGCACAGTCGCCGGACGAATTGAAGAAGCGCGTGATTCAAATGATTACGGATCAAGGGCGCGAGTACGGCTATCGCGTCGAGACCCTCGGCGCGCAGAACGCGCCGCGGTTGCTCTACCGCGTATACAAAGATGGCCACGAAGAATTGGTGCGCGGCGCCGTGTTCAGCGAACTGGATATTCGCGCGCTGCGCAGCGGCTTGATCGCCGTGGGCAACGACCCGCTGGTAAACAACCGCCAAGGCGGCATTCCTGCCACGGTCATCAGCCCGTCGCTGCTGTTCGACGAGCTGGAAGTGAAGCGCGCGGACACCAGTAAAGACAAGCTGCCCGAGTATCCGGCGCCGCCGCTCAGCAAGAACTAGACTGCCGGCGGCGGAGACTCGCTAAGAGCTATGACCTTTCGCGAACGATTGGAAGGGCTGTCGCGCATGGCGCTGCTGATCTTCATTCTGGCGTCAGCAGCGTTTCTTTCCGCGATTACGGCCATGCGCATCGCCATCCACGGACGCGAAGTGACCATGCCGAACCTCGTCGGGAAAAACGTCGGCGAAGCCAGCAAAATGCTCACCTCGAACGGGTTGCTGCTGCGCGTCGCGGATCATGTCTACAGCGATCTGCCGATCAACGTGGTGGTCCGCCAAACGCCGCCACCCGGGATGCTCATGAAACAATCGCAGCAGGCCCACGTGGTGCTGAGCCTCGGCCAGCGGCAGTTGCAGATACCGCTGCTCGAAGGCAACACGCTGCGCGCTTCGCGAATCGAGCTGTTGCGCGGCGGATTGCAGGTCGGCGAAGTCTCCGCCATCACCATGAACGATCAGCCCGCCGATACGGTGGTGGTGCAGTTGCCGCGGCCGGGAGGCGGGAGCGCGACCCCGCGCGTGGACGTGCTCATCTCGCAAGGCCGCCGCGAAGGTGCTTACGTGATGCCACATCTGATCGGCCTGGCGGAGACCGACGCCCAGCACCGCCTGGATGTCGCCGGACTGCGCCGCAAAGTGAACTACGTCACCGCGCCGCAATGGCCCCATGCCGCAGTGATCGATCAGTCTCCACCCGCGGGCTCCCGCATACCCTCGGTAGCACTCGTTGAACTGACCGTGGCGAACTAAACGATACCTGACCGGCTTCCGGTTTGCGACGACGCGGACGCGGTGAAACGGGGTCGCTAGCGTTTGGTCGCTAACCACTCCGTCGATGAGGCCGCTTCCGTTATGCGTCCGGATTACGGCGATTTGCTCCAACACGGGTTTTGTACCAGATATTCTCGTCCCGCAATCGGAGTCGAAGGTCGCGCGACCGCTATCGTTCCCGTCTTATACTTGAACGACTTCGGCGATCTAGCTTCGAATCCACCGGTTCACTTTCAACGTGTTGATGTAGGCCAATACACCCTCTGGGTCGTCCTTGGCGCGAACGCTCCTGACCTTCACGAGCGTCGCTTCCACCACCACCACCTTTACTTGCAAAGTATTCGGCACAGACCAGCCGGGGACTCGGGACGTTGCAGAGGCCCTTCGCTGGACCAGCCAGCAGGAGCGTAGCGATTCCAACTAGCAGCAAGTGTTTCATTCACGCGCTTATTACCACCGCACACCGATCTTCGACACCAGTCCCGAATCGTTGACCCGAAGGCCCACGGTCGCGCACCTCGACACACTGGTGCGAATCGCCGCGCGAGCTTTCGGCTAGCCCGCAAAGGCCAGCGCTTCCCTATTTGGCTTCGTCTTTCTTATGCAGCGTAGTGCAGACGGACACCGCGGTGTTCGGATCCACAGCGCTGTCGCCTTCTTCGATGTGCTGAATCACGCCGTTTTTGTCGATCACGATGTTGGCGCGCATGGCCCATTCGTAGCTTTCTTTCTGGACGTCGTAGCCCTTCAATATGCCGTAAGCCGTCAGCATCTTCTTGTTCATGTCGCTGAGGAGGGGGAAGGTCACGCCGATCTGCTTGGCAAACGCGGCATTCGCCGCCGGACTATCCATGCTTACGCCCATCACCACCGTATCATTGGTATCGATTTTGCCCGTAGCGAGTCCAGACTGGACCGCTTGCAGTTGCTTCGTTCAACCACCGGTGAAAGCGAGGACATACACCGCGAGAAAGACGTTCTTCTTCCCGCGGAAGTCGCTGAGCTTGACGGTCTTCCACTGATCGCTGAGCAACGTGAAGTCCGGCGCGGTATCTCCGACCTTCAGCGAAATCTTGGCCATTTCCGGCTTCTGCGCCTGCGGTGGCGCCGCCAACAGCGGAGTCATCGCCAGGAACAGTCCGGCAATAAGCAATTTCTTCATCGATCCCTCTCCTCAAAGAGTCCCGTATGTGGGATACCGGGAAACTCTACCTATCTGTTGTACCGAAAGAAAGCGCGAAACGGTTACCCGTTCGGCAAGAATTGACACAGAATTGTTGTCCCGGCGGCGCGCTCTGGTAGAAAATGCTGCGTCGATGATAAGCCTTACGGCGCCGGGTGGCCTTCCGGCCAGGATCGGGATGAAAAAAATACCTGCCCCTTTTTCAGGCTTCCTGCCAAAAACCTTTACTAGCATCTTGGCCCATAACGGAGTAACCTCCTTTCCCGACTCGACGCATCGCTCGGCGGCATGCGCCTTCCAAAAGATTACGCGGCGGAAACATCCGATATGCTTCGTTCCGCGTACAAGAGATTGACGATCTTCCGGCAGTTGTTGTATGCCAGGAGGGAAGCAGTGCAATTCACACAAAATACAGGAGGCTGAGGGCAACATGACAAAGACAAACAAATTCCTGATGGCTGGTGCGGCGATCGCGGGATTGCTCGCGGGAACGGCCAGCGTTCAGGCTTCGAACCTGATCCCGAGCGGCAAGGCTAGCGCTCAGGACGCGGACCAGAAGGCTGACAAGAAGGTCAAAGACAAGCACGCCTGTAAAGGCCAAAACTCTTGCAAGGGCAAGGGCGGCTGCAAGGGCAGCGACAACGGCTGCAAGGGCAAGAACTCTTGCAAGGGCAAGGGCGGCTGCCGCACCGATGGTAAGCCCATGGACGAGAAGCCGTCCTAAGGACCGCTTTAGCCTGAAGCTGGAAACCTGTAGAGGGGGCTGGCAGTGTCTGCCGGTCCCCTCGCACGTCTCCTCCGTTTGATTTCTCTCTCCGAGGCGACCGTTAGCCTTGGGCTTTTGTTGTGTCGTCATCACGCTCTGGGGGGAGTAACAATGCCGGGCAGTCGTTTCAACGGGTTCACGGATTACGGGATTGGCATTGGGCTGCGCTCGCCCCATTACGAGCATATTTTGACGCGCAAGCCGGTGTGCGACTGGTTCGAGATCATCTCCGAAAATTTCATGATCGATGGCGGGCGCCCGCTGCGCATCCTCGATGAAATCCTCGCGCAGTACCGCGTGGTGCAGCACGGCGTTTCGATGTATTTCGGCTCCGCCGAGAAGCTTAACCGCGAGCATCTCAAGCGGCTGAAGGATCTCGTCCGTCGCACTAAAACGCCCTGGGTTTCCGACCACTTGTGCTGGGGCAGCGTCGACGGCCGCTACACGCACGATCTTTTGCCCATGCCTTACACTTTTGAAGCCGCGAAAATCACCGCGCAGAAAGTCCGCGAAGTCCGCGACTTCCTTGAAGTTCCAATCGCCGTCGAAAATGTCAGCAGCTACGCGGAATTCCACGTTTCTGAAATGACCGAGTGGCAATTCCTGAACGAAGTCGTCGAGCGCGCCGACTGCGGCATCCTGCTGGACGTCAACAACATTTACGTATCCTCGCAAAATCACAGTTTCAACCCGCTGGACTACGTAAGCAGCATCCCTGCCGAACGCGTCGCGCAGATTCACATCGCCGGCCACTCGAAATACCGCAAGTATATTTTGGACACCCACGATCATCCGGTGATCGATCCGGTCTGGAAGCTCTATGAGCGCGCCATCCAGCGGGTTGGCCATACCGCCACGCTGCTCGAATGGGACGACAGCATCCCGTCGTTCCAGGAAGTGCACGACGAAGCCATGAAAGCCAACAAGTTCCTCTCCTCCACGCTGCTTGCGAAAGCCGTATGAAGCTCGCGGCCCTGCAAAAACAAATGACCCGCGCGGTCATGACTCCGCTGACGCCCTCCGAGCACATGCAGCGCCGCGCGCCCGGCGGCGGCGATATGCGCCGCTACGCTTCGCGCTTCATCAAGCCCAACAGTCGGCTCACGTCCTTCGAGCGTCTCGAAATCTACAATCGCCAATACTGGTGGCGCCTGCTCGCCAGCATGCGGGAAGATTTTTCCGGTTTGCAAGCGGTCCTCGGCGACCGCCAATTTGAAGCTATGTGCAAGGCCTATATCGTCGATTGCCCTTCCACTTCTTTCACGCTGCGCAATTTAGGCGCAAAACTGGAAGCTTGGCTGCGCAAGCATGCCAAGTGGGCCGGCAAAAAGCAGCAGTTGGCGCTGGATATTGTCCGCCTCGAATGGGCCGATATCGAAGCTTTCGACGGCAAAACCGAGCCGGCGTTGCGTCCCGAAGATCTCGCCGCGGCCGCCGGGGGCAGCCTTAAACTGCATCTTCAGCCGTACATCCAGTTGCTCGATTGCAAATATCCTGTCGACGATTTGCTCCTGGCGGTGCGCGATTCCGGCGAAGACTCGACCGTCGCCAGCAACGCCTTCAGCGAGAGCAAGAAGCGCCGCCGCGTGCGCGCTACCGCGCAGCTCAGGCCCGGCGAAATCTTCCTCGCCGTGCATCGCGTCGACGAGTCCGTATACTTTCGCCGGCTCGATGGCGAAGAATTCGAGATTCTGCGCGCCCTGCGCGCAGGCAAGACGCTGGACCGCGCCATCGCCCTGGGCTTCCGCAAAAGCAAGATGCCCGTCGAGCGGCGCGCTGCCACCGTGCAAACCTGGTTCCAGCACTGGGCCACGCTCGGCTGGTTCTGCCAAACGCAACAAAAACCCGGTAAGCACTGAAACGTTTCACCGCGAATGGGATCAACTACAGATATGAAAACTCTGTTTATCCGGCTGTACGACCTTCATGGCAAGTTCTTTGCCTATGTCGCCTATCTCAAATCGCCTTTTATCCTTTTCGTCCGCCTGTACTGGGGCTGGCAGCTCGCCGAAAGTGGCTGGGGCAAGCTTCATCACCTGGAAAATGTCACCGAATTCTTCACCAGCCTGCATTTGCCCGCGCCGGCCGCCACCGCCGTATTCATTTCGTCGCTTGAATTTTTCGGCGGCATTTTGCTGGCCATCGGCCTGTTCTCCCGCATCATCGCGCTGATGATGACCGTCAACCTCATCGTCGCCTACATTACCGCGGACAACGAAGCCTTGCGCTCGATCTTCTCCGATCCCGACAAATTCATGGCTGCCACCCCGTTCACCTTCCTGTGGGCTTCGCTGATTGTTCTAGTCTTCGGCGCCGGCCTCTTGTCCCTCGACGAACTCCTCAGCCGCGCCTTCGGCTGGAAATCCTCGAAGGCGGAGCTGCCATCTCCCTGATCATTTCTCTTTCCTTGTAGGGGAGGGGCTTGCCCTTCCCGCTGATGCAACGCTGCTGCCCGTCGCGATGTCACCCGATGCAACGCCACGCCCGCTTGCGACGTCACACCTGTGTTGATACGGCGCACACCAGTGCTACTCTTGCCCAGGCTTCTCCGCACCGCGGCGATGCTCCTGGCGCCCGGCATCGCGCTCCTGATGCTCGGCTGCTCGGCCTCCACGGCTGACGAAATGATCTCCACCATCGTTCTCGGCTCTTCCCGCATCGACGTCACCTTCGACTCCAGCGACTGGCAGCTCGCCCGCCCACAGCTCCTCGCCTGGGTACAACGCGCCGCCGAAGCCGTCGCCGCGTACTACGGCCGGTACCCGCGCCCCCATGTACGTATTCGCGTGTCATCCTCCGGCGGCCACGGCGTCCACGGCGGCATGACCTTCGGCAAAGACGGCGGTTTCATCCGCATTCGCGTCGGCCGCGATACCACCGCCACGGAGCTCTCCGACGACTGGATGATGACCCACGAGATGGTTCATCTTGCATATCCCTCCATGGAGGACGAGCACCACTGGATCGAAGAGGGGCTGGCCACCTACGTTGAGCCGATTGGCCGAATTCAAGCCGGGCAAATCACCGCCGCAAGCATGTGGGCCGACCTGGTTCGCGACATGCCCAAAGGCCTGCCGGAGGATGGCGACCGCGGCATGGACCGCACGCACACCTGGGGCCGCACCTACTGGGGGGGCGCTCTCTTCAGCTTCGTCGCCGACGTCGAGATCCGCAAGAAGACCGGCAATCGCAAGGGTTTACAGGACGCCATGCGGGCCATCCTCGAAGCCGGCGGCGATATCACCGACGATTGGCCCATCGAAAAAGCCTTCAAAGTCGGTGACGATGCCGTTGGCGTGGCGGTCCTCCTCCCCATGTATCAAGAATGGAAGGACAAGCCCGTCCGCGTCGATCTCGATTCCCTCTGGCAACAGCTCGGGATCGTCGCCTACGGCCACGGCGTTCGCTTCAACGACAATGCCCCTCTCGCCGCAATTCGCAAAGCCATCACCGCCCCCAAAAGCTCGAAAGGCGCTGCCAACGGCGCACCTGCCGAGGTGCTCAGTGTCATCGCCGGGCGCCGCGTCACGGCGCACTAGACTCGCCAAGCTGCAAGTTTCACTGTTCCAATATCTTAGCGGATGTGACTAAGATTATCTGCCCACAACAGCGGCATATTCCCGTCCCTGTCAAGCCCAATCGGTCTCCCCTATCTCATTCATTTTACTAGCGATATACAAGCCTAGCGCTTCCCTGCCGCCTGGCCCGGGCCGCTCGATGGTATACTGTCTTGTCGGCAGGGTTCCAAGAGATCGATACTCCCTGAACAGTTCGGTGGAGATTCACCATGATGACCTTAGGGAAGCGTGTGCTTACGTTCGTTGGCATGCTGGCGGCGTACGCCGTGTTGCTCCAGGGCTTTCGGCTCATGAACCTGCCCAGCGATCGGTCGCTCTACTCTGGCCTGGCTTTAGTTCTCTTGATAATGCTTATAGTCCCAGCCGCGCTTTGGGCGATCTGGAGGAGAAGAACATGAAAACGATGTTTCGTGGTCCGGACGGTGACGATCCCCGGAATGTATTGGTGGCTCGTCCGTTGTTTCCGTACTTGCGGCTGCTGGTGATTGGCGTTGCGGTGCTTTTGGGCCTGGTGTTGTTCTTCAGCGTGGTGACCCATGTCACGCGCATCGAAGCCGGTTACGTCGGCGTCGAAATCAACCTCGCGGGCACGCAGCGCGGCGCGGCGGACATCCCAGTGCGCACCGGCTGGGTGTTCTACAGCCCGTTGCGCACGCAGATCATCGAGTTCCCCACGTTCGTGCAGACCGTCAAGTGGACACGCGACGTGAATGAAGGCCGCGCCATGAACGAAGAGATGGGCTTCAATACCAAGGAAGGCATGCAGATTTACTCGGACGTTTCGCTCTCCTACGCCATCGATTCGCTCAAGGTGCCCGAATTCTACGTAAAGTACCGTGTGAACGAACTCGAAACCTTCACGCACGGCATTCTGCGCGACATCGTGCGCAATTCGCTCAACGAAGTCGCCTCTACTTACAGCGTTGAAGATATCTACGGCGTCCGCAAAGCAGAGTTCCTGACGAAAGTGCAAGACTTGATTCAATCCAAGGTTACCCCGGTGGGCGTTGGCATCCAGCAGTTCGGCTTCATCGGAGCGCCGCGCGTGCCGGAAGTGATCGCCACCTCGATCACCGCCAAAGCCCGCGCCGTCCAGGAGGCCGAACGCGCGCGCAATGAACTGGCCATGACTCAAGCCGAAGCCGCCAAGAAAATCGCCGAAGCGGAAGGCGATGCCCAGTCGCAAATCAACCGCGCCAAGGGCGAAGCCGAATCGAACCGCATCCGCCAAAGCTCGCTGACGCCGCAGCTCCTCGAGCTGCGCCGCCTGGAAATCCAGCGCGCCATGATCGAAAAGTGGAATGGCCAGCTCCCCACCGTCCAGTCCGGACAAGGCGCCGGCGGCCTGATCCTGCAAATGCCGCGTCCGCAGTAGAAACGCGCGGGCAGCATCCTGCAGTACAACAGCGCCGATCGGTTCGAGAGAACCGCTCGGCGCTTTGTTCTTAAGTTCCGGGTAAACAGCACAACACCGAAGCTACTGAGTGGTGGCACTTCACGAAATGGCTGCTCGTAGTTCGTAATCCCGCCACTGACCGATAGGCGAAAAAGAAACAATGTGCGCAGGACGGGCCTCGGGTGTATAACGGTGCCCGCTCGGACGGTCAAGGGCCCCCCGCGGAGAAGACACGAGCTCTTCAGGTCCGCGCTTTACATTGCACCCCACGCTTTCGGTCAAATCGAAGAGGAGGGATAAGATGCCCGGATACGACACTCAACAAGTTGGCGATGCAACGGAAATCTCCACCACGCCGGAGAAGGTGCCCGCTCCGTGGTTGTTGGTGGCTATTCCCGGTGTTCTCCTGGTGCTAATTGCACTGTCGATAAGCTTCTTTTTGGGGCTGCTTGCCGCGGGTTTTGTTTACGGGGCGATGTACCTGCTGATGCACTCGAAGCAAGCCACGCAGTACCGCACGCCCGCGAGGTTCCGCGTTTCCAAAGCGGGCATCGAGGTTGGCGGCACCACCATCCCGAAAGACGCCATCCATCGCGTCATCGTTCGGAACCACATTACGAAGGCTGCGGAGAGCGTGATCGTCGTTGCCAACCCCAACCCCCACAGCGGCCAGCAAAATGTGGTCGCGGGAATGAACTGGGCTATCAGCAAGCTCGGCCCGATCTCCTACCGGGTCGATGCGGAGGCGCGCGGAGTGCCCACCACGCTCGCAGGCGGCCTGACCGAACCAACCGCCTCCGCGATCATGACCGACGTCAACAAGTGCCTGCAGCTTTCCTGAGGCGTAGCACAACTTGAGGCGGGCACAGTCATTCCGCCACCTACTACCGCAGTCGGCATGATTTTGAGTGCCGGTGTACCCTGGAGGTCCGCCCGAGCATCGTAGAGGGGTACGTGGCTACATCGGAAGCGGTCCCTGCTCATACCTCTGCGTCGTACCCCAGCGTAAATCCCTGGCTGATTGCGGTGGTGGTTTCGCTGGCGGCGTTTATGGAGGTGCTGGACACCAGCATCGCCAACGTCGCGCTGCCGCACATTGCCGGGGATTTGGGCGCGAGCAACGACGAGAGCACCTGGGTGCTCACCTCTTATCTCGTCTCGAATGCCATCGTGCTGCCCATCAGCGGATGGTTTGTCGGTATTCTCGGGCGCAAACGCTTCTTTCTGATCTGCATCGCCATGTTCACGCTGAGCTCCCTGCTCTGCGGCATCGCCTTCAGCCTGGGCTTCCTGCTTTTCGCGCGCATCCTGCAAGGCGCGGGCGGCGGCGGACTGCAACCCATGGCGCAAGCGATCCTGGCCGATTCTTTTCCGCCCGAGAAGCGCGGAGTGGCTTTCTCCGTTTACGCCATCACCGCCATCGTCGCTCCGGCCATCGGTCCCACTCTGGGCGGCTGGATCACCGACAATTACAGTTGGCGCTGGATCTTCTACATCAACCTTCCCGTTGGAATCATCGCGCTGTTTCTGGTTTACCGGCTGATCGAAGATCCGGACTACATCAAACGTAACGTCGGCAAATCGCTGCGCGTCGACTACATCGGCTTTGGCCTGCTCGTGCTGGGAGTTGGCGCGCTGCAAATCCTGCTCGACAAAGGCCAGGAAGACGATTGGTTTGGTTCGAATTTCATCGTGACGCTGGCGATTGTCGCGGTCGTTTGCCTCACTGCGCTGGTTATCTACGAATGGTTCCAGAAAGATCCCATCGTGGACGTGCGCCTGTTCCGCAACTCCAATTTTTCCGTCGCCAGTATGGTCATGTTCATGGTCGGCGCGCTCTCTTTCGCTTCCACGGTGCTGATGCCGCAGTTCTTGCAGACCCAGCTCGGCTACACCGCGCAAAAAGCGGGCATGGTGCTCTCGTTCGGAGCCTTGGTTCTGCTCATGGAACTCCCGCTCGTCGGCCAGTTAACGACTAAAATTCAAGCGCGTTACCTGATCGCTTTCGGATACCTTACGCTGGCCGGCTCCATGTATATATCCACGCAGCGCATCGACTTGTCTCTTAGCTTTGGCGAGGCCACCTGGTTGCGCATTCTGCAATACGTGCCGCTGGGCTTCATCTTCATTCCCGCGTCCACCGCCGCATACAACGGACTTCCTGCGGAGAAAAACAATGCCGTCGCCGGCCTGGTGAATTTCGTGCGCAATATCGGCAGCAGCGTGGGCACTTCGCTGGTGACCACCATCATCGTTCGGCGCGCGCAGTTTCATCAGCAGCGCCTTACCGACCACACCACGCTGGTCGACTCCGACTTCTCGAAAGCGGTCGCGGCACTCACGCAGCAACTGATCCGCGCCGGACTAAGCGCCTACGACGCGCAGCGCCAGGCGCTTGCCCGCCTGTACGGCAGCGTGAAAGCGCAAGCCACCACGCTGGGCTACATCGACACCTATTTCTTCCTCTGCGTAGCCGCCGCGGTCATGTTCTTCCTGTCCTTCGCCCTGGCCAAAAACGACACCCGCAGCAAAGGCCGAGTCATTATGGACTAGCCGCCCGCATGCACTGGCGCCGCCACCTCTTTGTAGTGGCGCTCGCCGCGGAGGGCAGCGCCAGTCCGGCATTCGGTCATTCAGACCCAGCAACCTCTCTGCCATTGTCTCTCCGCTCGGAACTTACCTGTATCCTTCTGCGTATCTATTGAGTGGAGGAACTGTGCACCCATCCAAAATCACCGCAACTATCCAACGAGCCTTGCTTTTAGGCATCACTGTCGCATCCATCGGCGGATTTTGCGTATCGAGCGCGTACCTGCCCTCCGCCGCTGCGCAAGACGCCCAGAAAAGCAAAAGCGGCAGCAACGACGGTGCCGGAATCGTCCTAAGCACGCATGCCAACGCCAAAGACGTCGGCTTGCCCATTTATCCCGGAGCCAAGCCGCACAAAGACGAAAAAGATGATACCCCCACCGCCAATTTCGGCTTGTGGGGCAGCACCTTCGGATTCAAGCTGGTGGTGCTGAAAATGGAATCCGCCGATTCGCCGGACAAAATCGCGGCCTTCTACCAGAAAGCGCTGGCGAAATACGGCCCGGTGCTCGATTGCAGCCACGCGGATGCGAATGCCAATGCTGCGAGCGACAAGAAGAAAGACTCGAACAAACTCACTTGTGAAGACGACAAGCCAGAACCCGGTAAAATGGTCTTCAAATCCGGCACCAAGGAAAAGCAGCGCACCGTGGGCGTGCAAGCGAACGGCGCCGGCACTCTCTTTCAACTGGTTTATGTCGAAGCGCGCAGCAAAGACAAAGAACCGCTCTAGCTCGTGCCCGACCCTGGGCACGGTTTCACACCAACATTCCCGGAGCTTCTGATGCGCATCATCGCAGGCTTACTCCTGACGTTCCTAGTGGGCACCTGCGGCGCTCAGGAGAAGATTCGCGTCGACGTGAATCTTGTAGGCGTAGGATTTTCGGTCCGCGACGCGCGCGGCGCGCTGGTCGACAATCTGACCAGGGACGACGTCGAAGTCTTCGAGGATGGCGTTCCGCAAAAGATTGCCTTCTTCGCGCGCAGCCAGGATGTTCCCCTCACGCTCGGCTTGATCGTCGATGCCAGCGGCAGCCAGGACCATTTCGCCAAGCAACACGCCCAGAATCTTGACGTCTTTCTGAAGCGCGTTCTCGGGCCCAAAGACCGCGTCTTTTTGCTCGGTTTCGGCAATCATCTTCGCCTGGTCAGCGACTTCACCAGCACCGGCGACAACCTGCTCACTCTCTGGAAACAATACGACAAAGGGAAAGGCGGTTTCCCGGAAATCGGCCCGAAAGAAGACCGCGACCTCGGCACGGCGTTTTACGACTCGATCTTTTACTCGGTCGAGGAAAAGCTGGCCAAGGAAGAAGGGCGGAGGGCGCTGCTGATCTTCAGCGATGGAGAAGACAACTCCAGTTCGCACGACATGATGACCGCGATCGAAGAAGCGCAAGCCAACAACGTGCTCGTCTACACCATCCGCTACACGGACACGAAAAAGAACGGCGACCTCACCGCACGCAACCGGTACGGCATTCGCGTGATGGACCGCATCGCCAAGGAAACCGGCGGCGCGCACATCGACGCCAAGACCACCGATCCCGAAGTGTATTTCCAGCAGATCGCCGAGGAGTTGAGGACTTCTTACGAACTGGCCTACTACCGGGCAAATGGAAAGAAAGACGAGAGCTTCCGCAAGATTGTAGTGCGGCCCAAGCAAGAAGGTCTGAAGGTGCGCATGAAGACCGGCTATTTCGCGCGCTGAGCGGGAACCGATCGAGCAGCTTCGTTGCCATTTTTCCGCTTGGGACAGTTTTCTCGGCAAGTTGACGCACGTTATATACTCTTTCTCCCATGCGCTTGAAGCTCTCCCCTCTGGCCCTGCTCGCTATCGCGCTGCTCGCTGCGTTCACCGTGTTTATTACCTGGAAGGCCAAGAAGCTCGAGGCCGCCATGCGTGAACGCGCCGACGAGCCGGAACTGATCAATAAAGCGGCGCCGGCCTTCGACCTTCCCGCGCTGGACGGCCAGCGCGTTTCGCTGGCGGACTATCACGGCAAGAAAAAACTCATACTGAGTTTCTGGGCTAGTTGGTGCGGCCCGTGCAAAATGGAAATGCCGGTGCTCCGCGAATTTTACGAGCAGCAAAAGAAGAATGCCGACAAATTCGAGCTGCTGGCCATCAGCATCGACGACGAGCGGGAGCCTGCCGAGCGCTTCGCTTCGGAAATGAAGCTTCCCTTCCCCGTGTTGCTCGACCTGCAGAGCCAGGCGGCAGGCGCGTACGCCGTGGACTCGATTCCCTCGCTTTTCATCATCGACGAGAACGGAAAAGTGATTTACGGGCACACCGGCTTTGATCCCAGCCTGGAGTTGGTGCTGGCGACGCGGCTGGGATTGAAGCCTGTGCGGGGCCATGGAGGAGCCGACGATGGCGACTCCAGCGATTGAGTTTCACGATGTTGAGAAAGTGTACCGCCGGCGGATCACCGGACAAGAAGTAGCCGCGCTGAGCAATGTCTCCTTCGAGGTGCAGCGCGGCGAAGTGTGCGCGTTTCTCGGACCCAACGGAGCAGGCAAAACCACCAGCATCAGCATCCTGATGGGCTTTTTGTACGCGGATGCCGGAAATATCCGTGTGCTGGATTACGAGCCGGGCGATATCCGCGCGAAAGCGCAAATCGGATTTCTGCCCGAGAATTTCGCCTTCTACAAATACCTGAACGCGGAGAAAATACTGCGCTTTCACTACGCTCTCGGTGGCGGCCAGCCGAGCGAAGCCGAGCCGCGTTTTCGCGAACTGCTCCACCAGGTGAAGCTCGAAGGCTACGAGAATTTGAAAATCGGAAAATACTCCCGCGGCATGGTGCAGCGCATCGGCCTGGCACAAGCGCTGCTGTGCGATCCGCAATTGCTGGTGCTGGATGAGCCGACTTCCGGACTCGACCCCGCAGGCCGCAAGGAAGTCCGCGATTTGATGTTTTCGCTGAAGGCCGCTGGTAAAACGATTTTTCTCAGCTCGCACCTGCTCTCAGAAGTGGAGCAGATTTGCGACCGCGTCATCATCATCGACCGCGGCAAGCTGGTGCAGTCCGGGCGGATGGAAGAATTGCTGGGCGCCAGCGACCGCGTGGAAATCGTGGCCAATGATTTGCCGGCGGAGCTGGAGCCGAGCGTGATCGAGGCGGGCGGCACGATCGAGCGCGGGCCGCACGGCGTGCGCATCCTAATCGCCACGGCACACAAACGCGAACTGGCGGAGAAATTGTGGGCGGCAGGGTGCGACGTGCTCAGCATCATTCCACAGCGCAGTTCGCTCGAGGATGTATACATGAAAGTGGTCGGCGACAACGCGGCGGCTGCGACGGTGGCCTCAGCGGTGACGACGCCGGAAGGTCCGGGGTTGCCGGTATGAAGATCCGCACGCTGGCGCAGAGCACGTTTGGGAGCTTTTTTCACAATTGGGTGGTGCTCATTCTGCTGATTGTGTGCGTCGGCGTGGTGCTGCTGATGATGACGCCGCTGCTGGGCGCCAAGGCCATGACTTCGGCGCAAAACGCGGCGCAGATGCAGACAGTGGTGCTCAGCATGGTGTCCGGCATCATGACGTTCGTCAGTGCATTCGGAAGCGTGGTGGCGGCGTGGGCGGCGGCTGATGCGCTGGCTACCGAGATGACTTCCGGCACGATTCTGGCGGTGATGGCGCGTCCGGTGAAGCGCTGGGAATTCCTGGTGGGGAAATTCCTGGGCGTGATGCTGCTGATGGCGGCGTATGTGGTGATGATGTTCGGGCTGAGCTGGCTGCTGGCGTGGATCGGCGGGGAGCGCATTCAATCGACGCCGTGGGTGCTGCTGGTGTATCCGATGGTGCGGTACGCGATCTGGGCGGCGGCGGCGATGGCGCTAGCGACGCTGCTGCGGCCGATGATTACGATGGGAATTGTGGTGCTGCTGCAGATTGGCGCGTTCTTGATCGGCCGGGCGGATCTGGAGGCGGAGCGCGTGGCGACGCGTTACATGTTGCACGGACTGTATTGGGTGCTGCCGTCGACGAACCTTTTATCGGAATCGCGTTTTCTGGAGATTACCCACGCTTCGCTGAAGCAGACCGGCTGGCTGGAACATGTGACTACCTTGGCGTACGGGCTGGACTACGCGGTGGTGTGCCTGGTGCTGGCGATGTGGTCGTTTCATTACCGGAGCTTGAAGCGGGACTAGGCCCTGGCGGTCGGCAGTTAAAGTTCTACTTTAGGGATTGGGCTGAACAGAGAGTGACACCCCACTCCCCTTTTTTGCAAGAGAGTGCGCAAGATCATAAAGGCAAAGCGTTTATCGCTCATTCTGGGGTGCAAGAGCGCTGAAGAGTTGGCAGCGTGCTGATTCTAAAGGGGCCAATCTTTGCTTCTTTTGCACTGGGAGAGCGCAGTGGCTGCTAGACCTCGTCCGCCCATCAGGCGGTGGGCCCTACAAAAGCAAAACGCTCCGAGCGGGTCGGAGCGGTACGGGTCTGCACGGTATTTTCTAGTCACCCACTATATACTGAAACTACTAATAAATTACGACTAAGATATTGTTAGATTTTTTGCATGGTAGCGGGGCTTCCCTTTTTGGGAATCGCTGACGTGTGCGTTTGACCTTGGATGGCGGCGCGCCTAGGATACCCCGGGCTGAGGCTGTGGCTAACGGAGTGTGGCGCACCTGCGGTGCTCGG